>Ga0065165_1001654_pt1 | contig 22603 bp, 19 predicted proteins | sample AraplaMF_Cvi_mMF_FD_63813 | JGI IMG/M metagenome (GOLD analysis project Ga0065165, IMG submission 63813) | Arabidopsis root microbial communities from the University of North Carolina, USA - plate scrape MF_Cvi_mMF (version 2) (version 3) | ecosystem: Host-associated > Plants > Roots >... | reverse complement strand
GGTAAGCAAACCCTTCCAGCCAGCGGTTCAGCATATACCACCCCAACGGCGCGGCTATAACAAACGCCACCGCTACCAGCACCATAAAGTCGCGCACCAGCAACACCAGCACCTGCGGCATAGATGCGCCCAGCACCTTGCGTATACTGATCTCTTTGGCCCGCTGCTCGCCGGTATACGCCGCTAAGCCGAACAACCCTAAACACGCTATCGATATTGTAAGAAACGTAAAGATAAGAATGATGCGGGCCATGCGCTGCTCGGCATGAAACAGCGCATCAAAACTCTGATCAAGGAATGTATACTCAAACGGACTGGACGAGTACTTCTTCCAGATGCTTTCCAGCAGCGCTATCTGCTCCTGCGTATTGCCCGCGGCCAGTCTTATCGCCATCTCATTATTAGGTTCACCGCCCAGCACAATAGCCATCGGCTTAACCGTGCTGCGCAAACTCTCGAAATTAAAATCTTTCATCACCCCGATTATCTGCAACGGCCGGGGGGTGTCATAATTGTAGCTGATGATCGCGTTACCCTCAATGGTAGTGAAGCCCATTTGTTTGTAAGCCGTTTCGTTGATGATAATCGCTGACGAATCCGACGGGAAATCGCGCGAGAAGAATCGTCCATCAACCATCGTAAAGCCCATTGCCTCCAGGTGCTCGTGATCCATCTGGTAAACCGACAACAGAAAATCTTGCTCGGTACCGGCCTTGCGATACGCGTTGTTCCAATCCATGTGTGGCGGCAAACAATTAGAAAAGCTTGCTGCCTTAAACACCGGATGCGTGAGCACTTCGTCCTTGAACGCCTTCGCTTTCTTACCCATCGACGGCGTATGCTTCAAATCAATGACATTTTCCTTATCGAAGCCAAGGTGTTTGTTCTGCATATACGTAAGCTGCCGGTATACCACCAGGCTACCCAGTATGAGCGCAATGGAAATCACAAACTGAAATACCACAAGCCCGTTACGCAACCCCGAGTTACGGAAACCTGAACGAACCTTTCCCTTCAACACGGCTGCAGGTTGAAACGCGGTAAGGTAAAACGCCGGGTAACTTCCCGCCACAACGCCTACGCCCAGCGTAAAGACCACAATACCCAACAGCATAGGCCATTCTAAAAACACGTTTAACGTAAGCATCTTACCGGCCAGTGTATTGAACGGCCCCAGCAATGCCACAATAAGTACCAGCGCAACCACCATCGAGATTACACTATACATAACAGATTCTGCCAGGAACTGACGAATAAGCCGCGTACGAACAGCACCCGCGGCCTTACGCACACCTACCTCCTTCGCCCGGTTGGCCGAACGCGCCGTAGACAGATTCATGAAGTTGATACAGGCAATCAGAATAATAAATAACGCAACGGCACCGAAAATATAGAGATATTGAATGTTGCCATTGGGCGTAATCTCTTCCGGCAGCGATGAACGTAAATGTATATCGAGAAAGGGCATAATCACAAAACCCAGCGCACTACCCTGCTCCCTGAACTGTGCCAGGCTCATCCCCAGGAACTCCTGTATCTCTGCGCCCAGGTTCTTCTCAGCCATTGCATCGAGTTTCTTCTTCACATCGTCGATACTCGCACCGGGATGAAGCCGAATGTATGTATAGATATTGCTGCTGGACCACTGTGTACTGGTACGCAAATGATCCCACGACTCGCCCGACATCACCGCGTCAAACGCAATGTGCGAATTGTGCGGAAGATCTTTGGCTACTCCCGTTACCTCGGCAGCTTTCTTTTCAGAACCCCATAAAATGATCTTGCCGATCGGGTCTTCATTGCCAAAGTAGCGTTTCGCCACGGACTCCGTAATCACCAGCTTATTCATACCCGTCAACACCGTAGCCGGATCGCCAGAGACCAGCGGAAAAGAAAAGAATTTAAAGAAGTTGGAATCGGCCAGGAGAAAACGCGCGGCCGTAAAGTTTTTATCGCCATAAGCAAGCGGCGTGGTGCGCCACAGGCCAAACCGAACCCCTGCCTCTACCTCTGGAATTTCCTGAACCATTGCCGGTACTACCGGCACAGGCGACGTTGATGTTTGAAACTCGTTGCCCTGTAAACGACCTGCGGTATTGATACGATACATACGCTCTGCCTGTGCATGAAAGCGGTCGTAACTCAATTCGTCGAGCACATAGATAATAATCAGGAGGCTTACAACAATACCCAGGCTAAGCCCGGCAATATTGATAGCCGAATACGCCTTTTGACGCACCATGATACGCCAGGCCATTTTGATGTAGTTCTGTAACATTCCGGTTAAAAAGGATGGTTCTACGCTAAGACGCCTCCCCACCACCAAACGTTGCATGGTTCTATAGATAAAATTCCGAATTTTTGTTGGCCAATCTATCCGTTAACAGAACCGGACATTCCGCGGCCGTACCCGCAGTATCGCACCGGGAAGGGAAAAAAGTACAACTTCTATCGCCATTTGTCTATTCCCGGGGCGGGCCAATCGCTGCACCTTTGTATCAGAAACTCAAACACAAAACACATACAACTATGAAAAGAAAAGCAACTGCCGTATGGAATGGCGCCGGTAAAGATGGTAAAGGCACATTAACCACACAGTCTACTGTATTAAACAGCACACAGTACTCTTTCAACACCCGCTTCGCCGACGGCATCGGCACAAACCCTGAAGAACTTATTGCCGCGGCACACGCCGGCTGCTTCTCAATGAAACTGAGCTTTGTATTGGGCGAAGCCGGATTCACGCCAGAAGAACTTCACACCGACTGTATCATTACGTTCGAGAACGGACAAATCACACAATCGCTGCTGCAACTGAAAGCCAAAGTACCCGGAATAAGCAAAGAGAAATTTCTGGAAGCCGCAGCCGATGCCAAGGCTAACTGCCCTATCTCACAACTGCTCAAAACCTCCATCGAACTGGAAGCCGAGCTTCTCTAACCAACAATAGCGCTATACGCTATAGAAAAGATTGCCGCCGGATGGGATTCCATCCGGCGGTTTGTTTTTTACTCCTGGTAAAAGTCCTGTAGCCCGCCGAAGTACGTAGTATCCCACCCCTCTACAATGTCCGCATAGTCAGCGTCGGGAATATTGGTATGCCGCAGCTCTACTGATGTATGTTCCCCCGAAGCGTGTAGCTTTATTGTAACGATAGATTCCTCCTGCTGATCGCCGAAGTACCACTGCTGCACGATCTTCTTGTTCTCTTCAAACGCAATATTACGGCCCACGATGGCGCCATCCCACAGCGAGAACTCGGTATCCGGCACGGCTGACATCTCGGCTTTATCGCCCGTCCACAGCTGAAGTGTCAACTCGTTTGTCAACGCCAGATAAACATATTCCGGCTCGGCCGGTATCATATAATACTTCTTGTAGTCCTTCATAGTATAGTGCACTGCGGCAATAGGCACGACAGTCTCTCAAAAGTACCGCTTTTAGCCTGAAGCAAAAACAGCAGCCCGAAGGCTGCCGTTCAGAATGAGATTACAGGACTGATAAAGGCCTACTTGAGAAACACCAGTTGCCCCAGATGATAGGCCACATGGGCTGTACGGCTCAACAATACATTGAGACGGTTACGGTGTGGTTCTTTGGCAAAGTCTTCTTCAGACACACGGGTATGACGCTGGAACCATGCCTCGTCGGGCAGGGCGTCGATATGTTTGGCCAACGTCTGATTTACTTCGGCCCAGTAGCGGCGCAGATCGCTTAACGAAGGGTACGGTGCGTTAACATTGTCGGCTTTCTTTACAAAAGGATCCAACAGCTCTGGATACAACGCCTTCTCGATGCCGAACAGCGTAAAAAGGTCGTCATGCACAGCGGTAAGGTGGCCCAGCAAATAAATACCACGGTTACGACCCGGGGCTACCGGAGCCATAAGCCGCTCATCGCTCAGACCTTCGAACAGTTGGTCTGCCCGCTTTACTTGACTGTGCCAGGCCTGAAGGGCCATCTGAATGAACAATTGTTGCTGCATAATGTGGTGATAGAGGTGGATAATGTCAGGGCATTTTTGCCAATGCTCATAACACAGGCATCATTCTATTAGTTGCAGTATACGTCGACAAACAACTCGCAATCGTTTACAGACATACGGTAAACCCCTTATATATCCCAAATTTCTGCTATTGACAGCTGTAGCGATACATTTCCATCTTTGCGGTGGCATTATATTTTTTAATCTGACGGCTGATTCCCGTGTGCATCCCAACCCGACAGCTGTAAAAGGCTGAATTTTTTAGGACGGCCGGGGCAATCAACAAGTTTAATAAAGCCCCTCTTAAACATGAAAAGTCTTCGCTATCTGATCCTCACCATATTCATGGTGACACCCATCGTTGGATCATACACCAAAGAAACTGCTCCTACTACCATTCGCTACACAACTATAAAAGAAACGAGCGTAGTACTGAAATCGCTTACCGTATACAACCCCGTAAAGCGGCAGTGCGATGCCACACCACTGGTTACTGCCAGCAACGCCCGCATTGATATAAACAAATTGAAGGCTCGCGAACTCCGCTGGATCGCCCTTTCCCGAAACCTGCTGAAGCGCTGGAAAGGAGCCTTTCAATATGGCGATACTGTAAACATCACCACCGGCGATCCCGACATCGACGGCGCCTGGATCATCCAGGATACGCTGAACAAACGCTACAAGAATTGCGGTGATCTGCTGTTCGACGCCAAAGTCCGTAAGCTGGGTAAATGGAAAAACGTAAAGATTTCCAAGATCGAGTACGTATCCGTCGATCTACCCGCCCCAATACCCGAATAAACGCCTTTACCAGGCCACATACTCCATAAGGACTACACTGCTGCATGTAATTTTGCCGTAGCAATCGCGCACTTTATTCCGTGCCGTGTCGTTATTTTTGAATTTCGGCATGATACTGACGGAAGCGCTTACTGAATTACTGGAATACGGCCGGCTTGGTGTTGATGATTCACTGGAGGCTTTTAAACGGACTGATACCGATGCAGCCGTTAACTATCTGCGGCAGAAACACGCTACAGACAGCCTCGACATGCCCTATACCGCACCGGCATTCAACGCCGATGCCGCATGCTGGGCAGCATCATACGTATGTCGTGCAGCGCAAATCATTCAGTTACGCGACCTTGGCGAAGAAGACATTACCAAACACCTTCAAAACTTTACCGGCCACGTTACACCGGAAGCCGTATACGCAGCCGATCTCACCCTGCGCCATCTGCCCGACCTCGTGCGCCTTGCCCGACGCATAGCGCCACAAGACGTACTGCTCACCTATCTTAAACGAACCGCGAGCCAATGGCCGTTCTCATCTGTAGGCATGACTGCAGACCCGCTCACAAACCTGGATGTCGTACTGAAACATCCATCGCTCACCACGGCCTATGCCGACCGGATCATTGCTACTCAAGATGTCTCCCGGTTGGCCGATCCACGCATACACGCGATCGTACAGACCCAACTGGGCAGCCATACGCGGATCTTCTGGCCCGATTTTGAAAACATCCTGAACGTACGATAACAGTTAATGGAACCTATGCCAACACAGGAACTTCCGCTGATTGATAAACTCAACACAGCGCTGAAACATCTTAAAAACACCTTCGTCGGCAAAGACGATATCATCGACCTCATGGGGATCGGGCTGGTAAGCCGCGAAAATATGTTTATGCTCGGCCCTCCGGGCACCGCCAAAAGCGCGCTGGTGCGCGAGCTGGCCAAAGTATTGCACGGCAAAACCTTTGAATACCTGCTCACGCGCTTCACAGAGCCCAACGAGCTCTTCGGGCCGTTCGATATACGCAAGCTGCGCGAAGGCGAACTCGTAACCAATACAGAAGGCATGCTGCCTGAAGCCAACCTCATCTTCCTCGACGAGTTGCTAAACGCCAACAGCGCTATACTAAACAGCCTGTTATTGGTGTTGAATGAAAAGATCTTTCGTCGTGGCCGCGAAAACCGCGCACTGCCGGCCGTAATGATTGTAGGCGCCAGCAACCAGCTACCGGAAGACGAAGCGCTACAGGCCCTGTTCGACCGGTTCCTTATTCGCGTGCGCTGTGAGAACGTAGACACCACACAGCTATCGCACGTGCTGGACGCCGGCTGGCGTATGGAAGCCCAGGGCACTCCCGATGACATCCAACTCAGCAACGACGAGATCTTTCACTTGCAGGCGCTGATCACCACAGTAGACCTTACCGCCATACGCCCGGCCTACATCGAACTGGTGCAGAAGCTGCGCAATGCCGGCGTGCAACTCTCTGACCGTCGCGCCGTAAAGCTGCAACGTCTCGTAGCCGCCAGCGCACTGATTTGCAAACGCACACAGGCAACACATTCAGACCTCTGGGTGTTCCGCCACATCTGGGATACACTCGAACAGGAAGAGATCATCAGCGGCATCGTGAACACTGTTGTAAACACCGATACCTCGGCCGTAAGCCATCACCCGCGCGCAACTACACAAAGCGCACCCGATGCTGATGCGATCTTTCACGAAGTAACCGACATGCTTCAGCGGTGGGACGATCCTAACGTATCGATGGCCGACCGTGCTATCATGCGCGACCGGCTGCGATACCTCAACGGCCGCTGCGAATGGATTACCAACAGCGTGCAACGCGCGTATGTACAGGAACCGATCGATACACTATGGCGTAAGATTCTGGCGCAGGCATGAGCGAACTCGTTCTGACATTATATACCAAAGACTATTACGCCCTGGGCCTGGTGCGTACACTACCGTATTTGCGTATAGCCGAACACAACGGTCTGCTCTGGGTACGCGGCATCACGGGCGATAAGACACCGGACCTGCGCGTACAGCAACTACCGGCAATCCAAACCTATACGATAGACGAGAACGATAGTGTATTTGCACGCGGCGCACAAACACCCACGCAGAACATTAGACACCTCACGTGGGTACCGATCGAAAAATATATACCGGTCGAGGCGCCCACGTCGGCGCTGCCGGCAACCGTTATTGCCAAGCTGTCGGTAAAGCTCGTACCAGCCACACAGGAGCATGCCGGCGCGGCACTGCTCACCTCGTTCGAACACTGGATGGCCTATGCTGAAACGGCCCCTGCCGTACGCCTCAATGCGTTACGGTTTGCTGTATCGGAAGCCGGTGAAGCGCTCATTATGGGATCACCCCTTCCGCCACTGCCCGGCAGCAGTTACTGGCGGCTCGGACAAACCCTGCTTCCCGCCGGCTGGCAACTGGACATTTCTATAACGGCCACACTACTGGAAAAACGACTCGCGCTGCCACCGCATGCCTTACTGCTGATAAGCCCCGACAACCGCTGGCACATACTACCGGCCCATGCCTTTGCCCAGGCCACACGCAGTGCCGTAAGGTTAACCCGAAACAACCTCGAAGGATAATGCACAACCTTAACGACTACGCAACAAACTATCTGCGGCCGTTTAGCAACGACTTCTGGCGCTGGTCGGACGAAGGAACCGTTATAGAATGGTTCGATGGACAGACCATTGCCTTCCGCGATGAGGTTCTGGACGTTCTACAATACATCGAAGAAGACAGCTTCGTACCCTTCGGCACAATTGTGCTGGCACTCGCGGCATGCCAGGAAAACTGGAAATCCGATGACCGCGCTGCCTACATAAAAGCGCTGATCGATCCCGCCGATAAACTGGCCGAAACATTCACCAAACAATACATACGAACAACACAGGAATTTCTGGAGGGAACAATAGCCCACATGAATACCATACGGCAATTGCCGGCAACACTGCGACAAGGGTCGGCAAAAACATACCTCGTACGCCACCTCATGGCTGGGGGCGATAGCCTCCGATATCTGGCTAGACAGGCTATGCCGATGATCATCGACCTACGCCAGGGCAACATCAGAAACATTGTCGTCGCATCGCGGTGGAGGCTCGAATCGAAAGTTCTCGACAGCACGCTGGCGCCGTTCTATATAAAGCGCAATACAACCGTAGAGGCGCTTGAAGCAGAACTCCGCACCGGCATCAGCCAACTATTGCCCGTAGACTCCCGGCCAGAATCACAGTCCACTACGCTGCTGGACGTTTTGCATGCAACAGCAGAAACCCGTGGACTTGCACGGCTTACCAAACATGTTGTTGCTGCGCTGAAGATACCGATGCATGCCCTTACACCCGCACAACATCTACCCATAGGCGGTGTATCAGATCTTGCCAACCGTGGCACCCTCGACAAGCTTTTGCTTACCGAACTGGCACAAGACGACACGATGCTTATGGCTCGCTTGGCTAACAACGAAGCACTCTACCTGCGCCGCGAAGAGCCACCCGAAAAAACGCCACGCCACCAGGTGCTGCTGATCGACACAACACTGCGTATGTGGGGCATACCCCGCATATTCGCGGCATCGGTAGCACTTGCCTATCTTGAAAAGATCAATACACGGGCAACCGTAGACGCCTACGCGCTATCGGCCAATGGGTTTACCGCACTTGACCTCACATCACGCCAGGGCGTTCTGACAGCGCTTGAGCAGATGGATCCCGCGTTGGATTGTGTTGATGGCCTGAATCGTTTCTTCCAAACCTCAGGCTCAACAGCCGACCCGATACTCATTACCGATGCCGAAAGTATTACGCAACCCGAAATGCAGCTGGCGTTAGCAAAGCTGAACACAACGCTCCGGTTATTGGTAACGGTAAGCCGTAATGGCGGGCTCAAGGTTTATGAATATGTACAGGGCAACCGGCATCTGATAGAAAATGCATCGTTTGATCTGGAAAGCTTTATAGTTCCGCCCCTGGTAAAGCGGGCAAAAACGGATGCCCCTGAATTTTTAACAGCCTATCCGCCGCCACTGCGGTTCTCGTTTATTCAAGCATCGTCACACCATAATGATACCTATCAGCATCCCGACATTGGCGTACTGAATATAACCTATAATAGACGGCTGCTGTACTGGCGAAGCCCGATGCGTGGTGCCGTTGAACTGCTAAACCCCATCGACTCCGCTGGACTATACTGCTTTGGACATACCGACCGCAACACAGTATATATACTGGCGGATGGCCATCGAAGTGACAGAAAGCCGGTTTTGTATACCATCACGTTATCGCCTACGATACACATTGAAAAGGAAGTGCTTCCACAAATAATCCATTCCTGTCACATGGCTTTTAAAGACGATTGTTTTCTGATCGCTGGAAGCGGCAACGTATCGATCAATGTAAAGACAAAAGCCATTGAGGCAGTATCACATGTACATCGGTCACTTTGCACAGAAAGCGCAACACGTAGCCGGTGGCGGGGCTTTCCATGCTACCGTACCCTTCACGAACTCAAAACGATATTCGTTACAAAAGATGGCCAGCTTATTCTAAACGGCTACGCGTTAAGCCTGCTGCCGCAAGGGGTGATGCGGTTAACCCATAGTCGATTAAAAGCCGGGACAGACGACTACCGTCCAACCGCTGTAGAAAAGGTAACGCTGGGTAACAATTCACGACTCAGCTTTCAACGGTTTGAGTGGCCTAACGGAAGCGTGGCACTGGTCGATCCGCGGGGACTACTGCATTTACAAAGCGCATCGCCCGATGTTCCCGAAGTTACCATTACACTATCCCTTAGTATTGACCTTGCTGCCTGGACACCCGATGGCACGCGCTGCGGCCCTGAATATTATTTAGACAAACCTCAGCCTGCCGACATCCGGGCGGACCTTTTCTACCGGCAATACATTCAACATCATCTCGCAAACCTCCGTTAAGCCATGCGCCTCACCTTACATACCGGCCAGCCCAGGCAGCATGAAATCAGCGCTGCCTTCCTTCGCGGAGATTCTGTTACGCGATGGCTACAGGCAATCGATCGTCTGGGTATCGATCCCACTGCTGTAGAATGTTACCCTGTTGCTGATGCGGTCGGCACGGTATCGGTGGCGGGTCTGTTTATTGTTTTCAACCCTGCGCATGCCCGGCACCCGGAAACGTTACTCGACCCGTATCGCAGGATAAGCCATAAACTTTTTATTCCGGAAAATACTGAGCTCTACCCGGCAGTAACCGAAGCAGAGCTTGTAACAATACTGCTATACGATCGTAATATCCTTCATCCATCCATTGGGCTGGCTGGCTTTGACCGCAAAGATCGGCTTGCACTGGAGTCTCTGTTGGAATGGCGCAAGCCCGAAAGTACAAACTGGACACTGGCACATCCGGGCAATCTATCATCGCCCACACTCAACACCATCACGTTGAAGCGAAACAAAAGCGAGGATATGCTATTTGAGCTGGGCAGCATGCTGGATAAAGATGGACCAGCGATAGCACCGGGTTTAATGGCCAAACCGGCATCTGAAATTACGGATACTCAGAAGGACCGGTGGTCAAAAGCACTCTCGTCAATAAAGCAATTCCTGGGAAAATCGTCTGAGAATAATCCATCGAAAGCCTCAGACTCTATCTCGAAACATATAGAAGACGAACTGCGCAAGGCGTTGAGCCAATCGGGAAGTCTTGACGAGAAACGCCAGGCGGAAATAGAACGGCTGATGAAGCTATTCAAAGAAAACCCCGAAGAAGCCTTACGCCGTGCCATACCGTTAGGCCAGCAACCGCCGCACCGCGGCATTGCAGACAAACCATCATCAACACTACCCGAGCATTCTACAGGGTTCTCACCAGAAGCTCTCAGACGCAGCCGCAAACGCGATACGTGGGACATAGATAACCTGAGCAGACAAAGGCTCGAAAACCTTTACCGTGAGGCGGCCTTGCGCGAAGAACAAAACAAAAACTACAAACTGGCCGCCTTTATCTATGCCTATCTGCTGTCGGATTTCTATGACGCTGCCCGCGTACTGGAACTGGGCAAGCACTACCACGAAGCCGCGATACTCTACCACGACCATATAAAAAACTATCACAGGGCCGCGGAATGCTATGCACAGGCAGGGCTTTTTAATGAGCAGTCGGCGTCTACCTCAGTCTGAATCGATTCGATAAAGCAGGCGATATGTATACCCGCCAGGGAGACCACGACAATGCACGGCTTTGTTATACCCGCGCACTGGAAGATGCATTGCATTACAGCAACTATTTCGACGCCGCACAAATAGCCGAGCTAAAGCTGAAGAAACCGGAGCAGGCACTCGAATTGTTACTGAAAGGCTGGACCACATCGCGCCAGGCCGATCAATGTCTGCAACATTACATCAAGATCATACTGCGCCTACAGCCACACAACGCAGCCGGACAGATCAATACCATCTTTGCACAGACCCCGCCCTCAAAACGTAACGTATTGCTGAATGTGCTGGAGCGGCATCAGACAAGCGAAATGCCCGAGTCCTTCGCGCTGGCGTCGCGCAATGTTGCCTACCGCATCATCAGCGAGCTGGCATTGGAAGGCAACACCCGGGCGTTGCAATCGCTAAAAGCATTTCAGCCCAACGACCGCCTGGTTAGCGCAGACTATACGCGCTACACAACGCTTCGAAGTAAGACCAACAGCCTCGAACTATCCGGCGTACGGCTCGACAGAGCCATACGGTGGGTAAAGGCTATAAGCCATAACAACCAGTTTATCGCACTCGGCATTAAAGATAAGGGCCTATACCTGGCCCGTGGCAACTGGAACGGCAATATCGAATATACAAACTGGAACGTTGCCGTATCGATGCACGACCGGTTCAGCCTCATTGCCGACCCCGACCAAAGCAGCACCATTATACTATTATGCTCACGCCCCCTTCCGCTGGACACCAAGGTGCTTGAACGCAATGCCAGCTTCGACCAGGAGTTAACGGTAATAACACCTACCACACTCCCCGACGGCTGCCTGGGTATGACCTTCAACGCTAACGGAAGCCTGACCGCTGTAGAGAACAACAACTACCGCATTAACTTACTACACTATACAACAGACTTCGCGTCACACACGGCTACGCTGTGCACCATAGAAGGCAGCCTACCTTTTGTGATGACACAGGCCGGAAGTTTATCGGAAGTGCTACGGCACAACGACCGGTACTTTACATACACGGGCAGCACATTTTTTAGCATTACTACCGCCGGCCTGCTCCACGCCCATGAACTGGACGAGCTGATATGGCTGAGCGATATATCGCCGGATACTGACTACGTTTGCATCGTGCTCGTGTTCGAAACCGGCTTCTTTGTATACCGCCAGCCACACGGCACGCAGGGCACGCTGGAACGGGTTGATTTCGATAGCGAGATAACCCCCACAGAGGTACGATTTGTTTCGGACGATAAATTCGTGATCTGCGGGAAACAAAAGATGGTCAGCTACCGTATTGTAGACGCTGACACTGTAGAAGAAGTAAATACGAGGCACACAAGCTCGACCGGCCGTTCCATTTTGAAAGGACGTTATCGCAACCAGTACGCGCTGCTTAGCGAAATCGGAACGATCGAGTTGATTCGCGCAAACGACTAACGGAGCAACCACAAAATTGTAGGACACACAATGATCAGCCTTCATACCATACAACTATGACAACACAACGCATGCTTACGGCTGCGCTGTTTGGGAATGAGCTTGACTTCAGCACATCGCGAAGCAGCGGCCCCGGCGGACAGAACGTAAATAAAGTAAACACGAAAGTTACCGTTAAGCTCGATATACCCGGATCGTTCGTCCTGACCGACGAAGAGAAAGCCGTATTGACGCAGAAACTAGCGTCGCGCCTCACCACCGAAGGCGTGCTGGTGCTAACGTCACAAGAGAAACGCTCGCAGCTTCAAAACAAGGAAGCCGTAATACTGAAGCTGGAGACAGTGCTGGGAAAAGCATTCGAAAAGAAGAAGCCACGCAAGGCCACCAAACCATCGAAAAGCTCGGTACAGAACCGCATTCAGAAAAAGAAACAAGTCTCCGAAAAGAAGAAGTGGCGGCAAAAGCCTTAGGGCAGAAGCGCCACCAGCTGCTCGGGCAGCAGGCGTAAGATATGGTAGATCACCTTCCATTTAAAGCCGGGCACAATGGTAAACCCTTTACCGGCATTTACCACCGCCTTAGCCACATACTCCGGCTCAAGCATAAGCGACTCGGGCAGGTTCAGACCGGCCGTCATCTTACTACGGATGTACCCCACCACCAACACGTTCACTATGATCTTACGGGCAAAGAGATATTGCCGCAGGCCGGCCAGGTATTGTGTAAACGCCGACTTGGTACTGCCGTAGATGAAGTTACTCTTACGGCCGCGTACACCCGAAAGCGACGACAGGCCGATGATACGCTCAAGGTTGGTATTGGCTTTATCGGTAACAATGATGTTGATTATCGACACCGCTCCGGCATAGTGCACGTGCATCATGCGAAGACTGCCTTCCCAATCCAGCATAGCCTCTTCGTTATTCCGCAGGAAACCGGCGGCATACACCACTACGTGCGGCTTTACAGGAAGGTCATTATAAAAACCGCGGTGGGTATCGAAGGCTACTGCATCAAAATACCGTACATCCACACGATCCGCCGATACGGGCAAGGCACTCACAAACCGGGTAAGCTCGTCTGTGCTGCGCGACGCGGCAATAACGTGCCATCCGCGTACGGCGTACAGCCGGATAGCTTCGCGGGCTACATCTGAATTGGCGCCAAGAATCAATACTACTTTAGCCTGCTCGTTTACCATGCCAACGGCGTTAATTTTTGAACATAAAAAAACAGAGGGAAACCTCAATCGCTAGTTATCTGGTTTTAGAAGGAAGCGATTAAATAGCCCTCTGTAGTTCCGTTTCCGGGTATTACAAATATTCCGAAAGTATCTTCTCTGTATCGAAGGGCGTTAACCCTTCGTGTACGCCAAATATAGTATCTGCTTTGTCTTTTTCAAATACCTGTTGTCCGCGGGCCTCGGCATGCAGCGTAAACAGGTCGTAAAGCGACGTTTTTACCAGCGATGTCATGGCCTGGCTCAGGATGGAGAGGGTAGACGAGGTGCCGGCCACGTTATTAACCTCGGGCAGCTGGGTCAGTGCCAGGTCTGTCCAGATAACGATCCGTTCATCCAGGTCGATCATGAGCGGTATACACGCCCGGGTGTTGCTGGTAATGTCTATTTTGTTCTCTACGGTGCTGGGCTCATAGATTTCGCCGCTGTTCGGGAACTGCCGCACCATAAACCCGGCAAAACACTCGGGCAGATCGCAGAACGGCTGTTGTGTAAACGAGTTGATCGAGATCAGCACGTACCGGATGCCGGCTTCGCGGAACCTGGTTATGTCGATATCGATAAACTCCGACGCACCCTCGGGTGCCGACGTTATATCGCCACTGTGGCCGCCACCCAGCGACTGCAGATTATAATATGTGATCTGCTCGCGCAGAATATGGCTGCTGTCCAGTCCTACGGCACTGAGGTCTATATCGGCCCGGCCCTGACCTTCGCGCCACCATAGGAAGAACCGGATGGTGTTGCCGTCGGGCAATGCCAGTTTACTACCGCGCGATACGGTTTTAAGCGCCTTCGACGCGGAGCGCTGCGAAAACGGCACGGTAAAGTCGTGAAGACCTTGTTCTACATATACTTTTCCAAGAGCCGGCAGCTTGCGGTAGCGGTCTATGAGCGCGTCTTTACAGAGGGCGCACACTTCTGTACAAACCTCTTCTTTTAAAAAAGGTAATGTATTGGGAATTGCCTGGGCCTTGCCCGCGTCGCCTTTTGGGAAGAAGACACGGATGGACCGGTCGGCATTGCGGTAGGCAAAATGCGTGAGTACCTGTAACAGCACCGGCGATGATACAGTGGCAGCGGCCACCTTAAACGCGGCCAGTACCACGCCCGGGTCGTGCGCTATACGCAACAGGTGATCGAGCCGGCGCGCCAGCTCGCCCGGACGGCGCTGCAACAACGCCACGGCTACGGCCACATCGCGGTTATGCAATGCCTCCTCTACCTGGCTGTTGAATGTGCGATACGGTTTATTGTTCCGCAGCACATCGAACGCCTCGGCGCTGGCGGGAAACTTGTTTTTAAATTCGAATGGATGCAAACGCTCGCCCAGGCGTAACCAGACTTCGCGATAACGAAGCATGTCTTCGGTTATGGGCGATCCGTTTTCCAACAGCTCCAGCAGGAGCCGGCGCTCACGCCGCGCAAAATTGCGGAAGCGTGTATTCTCGGCCAGGCTTACATCGCCGCGCGACATGGCTACGGCCACACGCAATACATCGGTAGCCGTGTGCACATGGGCATGCGCGAAGGCAACCTCTACGGTTGTGTATTCCAGTATCCGGGCAACCGCCAGCGCCGCGTTCTCCTTATGTGGAATTACCGACGGCACCATGGGCATTATATCGTTTTTATACGAGCGAATAAACCACTCGACATCGCCCTTGTCGGTTTCTGACAGAGAGGACTTCGATTGCAGCAGCTGGGTAAAGATCTGCTGGAATTCTTCTGCCGAACCGGCTTCAAGTACGCGCAGCTTTACGCTGTCCTGTAGCGGTTCGCGTTTGTCTTTATTATAAAAAGGAAAAATACGTGTATTGGTCAGGTCGCCCAGGTAATGCAGAATAGCATTAAAATACAATTCGGCTTCTGACGCTTCCATTACCTGCTGCGGGAAATTAGGGTACATGGGTTCGTGCGGCACATGCGCGCCTACCAGTAACCGAAGATCCCGTATCAGCTCTATATAGAAAGGTTCGAGGGCTTCTACCGAAAGCCTGGAGACCTGGTCTATCAATGCTTTGGAAAAGGTAAATCCCAGGGGTTCGATGTTACGAAGCAACGCAGACACATACTTTACAGGAAGTGTATCCGTGCCTTCCGGAACCCAGACCTTGTTCCGCCGTCGAATGAAAAGTGTATTTACCATACTCGCTACTAACTAAAGATCTAAAAAAGGGGGCAATAAATAAAGTCTCACAACGCCAGCCCCATGTGCATCGTTCCGCTTTTCGTTGATTACAATGCAAATCAGCCGTTTTAGTGCGCAATCTTTTTGCGCAGTTGTAAGAAAATCGCACTTTTTTAAAAAAAATACCAACCCCCGCCACCCCTTTCACGCAGAAAAGCCGCCTCTCGCTATTAAAAATCAACTTAGTGTAAAATTAACGCAAAATAATCCGCAAACGCCGAACCCAACCACGATATTTGCGTATATACAACACAAAAGGCAATCACTTTTCCGGATCGACAGCTGCCAAACGATTGCCACACACTTTATAACATGATATTTTATGTTCGGTATTAACTACATCAAATTCGATGCGATGACATACGCCATCGTATACAAACATGGCAACGTAATTCGTGAAGGCAGAGGATTGTCATTCTTCTATTATGCTCCCACCACATCTATCACCGCGGTACCGCTGGGCAGTAAAGACATACAGTTTATCTTTAGCGAGACCACGCGTGACTTCCAGACCATTACGATACAGGGGCAGATAACCTATACGATTGCCGATCCTAAAAAGCTTTCGGAGATGCTGGACTTCACCCTCACATCGGGGCAGAATATAAACGACGACAACTTCGATAAGCTGGACCTCCGCCTCAACAACGAAGCGCAGACATCGGCCTCGGCTTTTATTCAGGGGCTCAGTGTAAAAGAAACCCTCCGTAGCGCGCAGGCTATCAGCGAACGGATTCACGAAGGGCTTAAAAACTCTAACGCAGTGGCGATACTCGGTGTCGATATTCTGAGCGTAGACGTACTGGCGGTACGCCCTACCCCTGAAATGGCGAAAGCGCTGGAAACCGAAACCCGCGAGTCGCTGCAACGCGATGCAGACCAGGCCATTTATGCCCGCCGGAACTTTGCCGTAGAGCAGGAACGCCGCATTCGCGAAAGTGAGCTCAACACCGAGATTGCCGTACAGGAAAAGAAGAAACAGATTAACGAAAAGCAGGCCGAGATCAAGGTCAAGGAAGCAGAGAACGTACGCAAGCTTCGCGAAATGAACATCGCGGCAGACCTGGCGGTAGAAACGCAGAAGACAACGCTGATCGAGATGCAAACCGAGAACGAACGCAAAGTGGCCGATGCCCGCGGATATATGCTCGAAAAAACACTCGCGCCGTATAAAGGCCTGGATTGGAAAACGCTTATGGCGGTTAACGGTGGCAATGTATCTGCTGCCGACAACATCGCCTTCGCCTTCCGCGAGCTGGCCGAGAATTCCGGTAAGATCGGCACACTGAACATTACGCCGGACCTGTTGGATGCCGTAATCAATAGCAGCAACACGAACGACAAACGAAAAAAATAACGTGTACCCTAGAGTACGAAGACCATGGATTTTGAAAACAGCATCATCATTGTTGGTAAGACCCGCCTGGAGCAGCTTATTGAGCGGTTCAATACGCGCGCTCAGGCGCGGTTCTATATCGAGCATGCCGGTGGAATTTTTGCCGACTACGAAGAGGAGCACGAAACCTTTCACCGCGCGCTAACCAGCATTACACGCACCGTGCACCGCTATACGAAATGCAAACAGGTAGACCGCAAATACCTGCCGAACTTTCTGTTTGGCGATAACGACCTCGTTATCGTAGTCGGTCAGGACGGTCTGGTAGCCAACACCGCCAAGTATGCCGGCGAACGCCCCATATTGGCCGTCAACCCGGACACACAGCGCAACGACGGGATACTTCTGCCCTTTACAACCGACACATTCGAGAAGGGCCTGACCGGCTTGCTAAAAGACCGTATGCCGCAGAAACGTGTAACCCTGGCCGAAGCCCGAACCAACGATGGTCAACGCCTGCTGGCCTTTAACGATCTGTTTATCGGCCCCGCTACACATACTTCGGCACGTTATCGTGTATCGCACCACGGCATAACCGAAAACCAAAGCTCCAGTGGTCTCATCGTATCCACCGGTGCGGGCTCAACGGGTTGGCTAAGCTCGGCCCTCAACATGGCCTACGGCATCAGCCAAACGTTCAGCTCGTTTGCCGACCATTCCAGTCTTACAATGAACTGGAGCGACGACCGGCTGGCCTTTGTGGTGCGTGAGCCGTTTCGCAGTAAACACTCCGGCATAGAAATCACAGCAGGCTATATCGATGCCGAAGAAAAGCTGGTGATCGAATCGTTTATGCCTACAAACGGCGTCATCTTCAGCGATGGAATGGAAGCCGATTATATTACCTTTAACTCCGGCACCCGTGTTGAAATCGGGTTGGCCCAACACAAAGCAACCCTCGTAACTACCGACTAACAATATGCGTCTTACACCGAAAAATATAGAAGCCTCTTTCCTGGGCCTTGCCATTGGCGATGCGCTGGGTGTGCCTGTTGAGTTTCGCCTTCGCGATTACCTTCGTAAAAGCCCTGTTACCACCATGACGGGGTATGGTGTGTGGAACCAGCCACCGGGCACATGGTCTGACGACAGCTCGTTAACGTTCTGTACGGCAGAGTCGCTTGTGAACGGCTATAATCTGACCGACATGGGTCTGAAGTTCCTGCAGTGGTATAAGAAAGGATACTGGGGTGCACATCACGCCTTATTCGATATTGGCAACACTACACGTACGGCCATCAACCGCCTCGACTACGGCGAAAGCCCGGAATATGCCGGCGAGTTCGACGAAAGCTCCAACGGCAACGGCTCGCTCATGCGCATTATGCCTGCGGCGTTATACTTCAGCAACCAGAGCGATCATGGATTCTATCATAGCCTGCGGGAAATATCGGGCATTACCCATGCTCACTTCCGCTCGGTATTCAGCTGTTTTATTTACGGTTGCCTGGTGCAGGAGATTCTGAAAGGACATGATAAAACAGAAGCGTGGAAACGCGCGGTAGAACACTGCAACGCGTTTATAGCCGCCGGAGAGTATAACGCTAACGAGATAAAACTATTCGGGCGACTGTTACAGGCCGATATAACCCAACTGGAGGAATCGGCCATACTTTCGTCGGGCTATGTATTGCATACGCTGGAAGCCAGCATATGGACGTTTTTGAAAACAGACTCGTTCAAGGATGCTGTTCTGCATGCCGTTAACCTGGGTGGTGATACCGATACGACCGGTTGTGTAACCGGCGCACTGGCGGGTTTGTATTATGGCATCGACTCTATACCAACGGAGTGGATCAATACACTGGCCCGGCAAAACGACATCCGTAAACTCGCGGCCGACTTTACGAATGCCCTGCCCAGGTAAATGCGTTAGTCGACCAGGTTCAATACACGCCACGAGCCGTTTTTACGCGAAACGTGGTGCCGCTGTAAGGATCTTTCGTTGGTAGGATAATAACAGACCTCTGTAACAATGCAGAGGTCTTCGTTTATATACTCACGGTCAGGAAAAGCACGCAGTACGCCCGCAAACGACGGGAAGTTGCCTTGCAGGTGTTGAATAAACGATAACCGGAGTAGTTCCGCGGTCTGGGCCACGATCTCGTCGGTAGCCAATGCACCATCCTGATTGCTCTTTAGCTTCGCCAACATGAGCTTTGCTTCTGCCTCGAAGTCTTTGCACGCTACGGCGCGATCTATATCCCCGGCATCGTACGCATCTTCCAGGCATAGTATAGCGCCTTCGGGCGTGGTGAAGTCGTGTTCAAAGTAATCCACGCCGTGGTCGATAAACATGCCTACGCTGCGGTCGAAGTTCTCGAGTGCCGCGCCGGTGAGTCCTTCGCGCAGTACACGAATGGTGTAGCCGCCGATCAGCCTGCCTTCTTCCACGATCATCCAATCGGAAACATCGTTGAACGCTATCCCTACATCCTGGCCCATCTTTACGGTGCGCACGTTCAACGGTTCATTGCCGATCTTTCCGTAAAAGATATTGCTTTCATCGAACGATACTTCGGTAAGCCAGATGTGCTCTACCATGTCGCCATCGACAATAGCGGCCTTTAATGAAAAGTATTGCTGGTGTTCGCCGGGGTCGGTAAGGCTCTTTTTAAAGTAGCCGAGTGTTAACCGGGCCTTTTCCATGGCCTGATTCATACGGTCTTCGGTAGAGCTTACGTGGTATACATCGGGCTGATCTTTTCGTTTAGAGACCGATTGCTCTGGCTCCTGCTTTTTGCCGCCACCAAATATTTTTCGAAGGAAACTCATGTGTTATGTAATTTCTATAAAACGATTATCCGTTATGTATTGGTCGAAACATTATCCCACGACTCGCCGCCGTAGTTGGTAATCCAGTTCAGGGCGTAGTGGCGTTCGTATACAACGCTCGGCATAAGCGCACCGCCAACGGCCTCGCCTTTGATACGGGCGTTTACGACAGCCCAGTGCATGCGGTAGATTTTATCGAGTTCGGTTACGATCTCATCGGCACTGCGCACCTCTGCCTTGATGGTGATGGCTTCGCGGGTATTCTTTAACAGCATGCCCACAATGGTAGATACATCGCAGATGGCCGAGGGGTACACCAGTGTATCTACCAGGCTAAGCGCCCAGAGTATGGTGTTGAGGCTTTCATAACGCCATGATGCATTGGACTTTTCGCGGTCGTCCAGTACGGGCTTGTTATAAATCAAGGTTTCGTATGGCGACAGGCTGTCGATGCGGAAGTCGGCTTTCGCGCGGTCGAGTCGCTCCTGTTCCACACCTTCGGCCTTGGCGGTAATTAGCATCAGTGCATAGACCCGATCCAGCAGCGCTGCGCCATCACGAATTATTACCTGGGCAGCATCGGGCACGACGGGCAGATGCGGGTTTACCGCCACGCCCTGCTCTTTGAGCCATGCGTCGGTTGTTTCTTTGCGTTTTATCTGGGCTTCGGTAGCCGGCGCATGCGAATCGAAGTACTCGGCATTGATATTAACCTCCAGCGATGACACTTCTGAATTTCCTTTCACGTCCAGGATCAACTGGAATTCAGGATTGAGGAAATGTTGTACCGGCGACGCTTTAAAGGTTTTCCCGGGCTGCGCGAAGATGATGGCCTGCTGGTCGCGCGCTATGCGCTGTATCACCGCCTTGAACTCGTCTGTAAAACCTGGCTCGGCAATGCAGGCAAACTCGCAGTTCAGCGTGCTTACTTTACGCATCAGCAGGTACTTGATCTTATCGTGCGCGGTGGCAATGGATTCTATAAAGTTGCGCATACCGCGCAGGTTGGTGGTCAGGGCGCAGTCGCCGCCGTCCAGAGTATACGAGGGCGTGGCACGTTCGCGATAGTTTACCGTAAGTACTTTCTTGCCGGAGAACAGGCCACCCTTTTGTGTAAGCGTGATCAGTTTAGAACGCTCTTCGGCCTTCCGCATGTGTCCCTCGTCCGAAATCTCTATGTCGGCTTTTGGGAATGCCTCCCGAAGCGCGCTTTCGATGGCTTCCAGGCAGAGGAAGTGTGAGTATACTGTGCAATTTTCCATAAAACGTCACCAAAATGCTAAATTCTGAGGTGAAAGTCATGCCGTGCGAAAAAGAATTCCGCCGCTGGTATTCTGCAGTTATGGAAATTCGATGGCTACTGCATCTAGGGTAAAACGGCCCAACCTAACCTTTACCGCCATGCGCAATACGTTTTCGTTATCCATTCCTAAACCCTGCCACGAGCGCTGGGAGACCTTTACGCCAACCGGGAAAGGTAGCTTCTGTGATTCCTGCCAAAAGGAAGTGATCGACTTTACACAGTGGAGCGATGAACAGATACGGCAATACATCAGCAAGAATAACCAACGCACCTGTGGACGGTTCAAAGCTGAACAGCTCAAATACTATAGCCCGGACTCGCCTTACACATTGCCACGCTGGCTGCCCGCCGCGGTACTGGCACCTGCCTTGATGATGGCCGTTAATACCAACGCGCAGACCCGAGACACCACTCTGCTGGGAGCGCCAGTGGCTCAACTACCATTGAACGAAAAGGTTGAATTCCATGACGATGTTGTTCCTCCTAAAGACATTGTCGTTCGTGGCACGGTGCATGACACGCAGGATGGAACGCCTATAGCCGGCGCTGCCGTAATCCGCAAGGGCACTGCTCACGGAACAAGCACCGATGCCAATGGGAATTTTTCCATAACGCTGGACAACGCGGAAGAGACGCTTGTGATTGCGTTTATAGGCTATGCCACCCAGGAAATAAACGTATCGGCGGGCAATGATATTGCCGTAAAGCTTGATCAGGATACCACCACCCTTATGGGAGAGCTGGTTATTATCAAAAAACGACGGCTTCCCGGGAGAATATGGTGGAAGATCAAGAACATATTTTAAATCACGAATCATGGCAGAACGCTTTACACTATCCATACCCAAGCCGTGCCGCGAACGCTGGGATGCTTTTAAGCCAACGGATAAGGGAGGCTTCTGTGCATCCTGCCAGAAGGAGGTTATCGACTTCACGCAGTGGAGCGATGAAGAGATACGGCAATATTTCAATGCAAAAAGTCAGCGCGCATGCGGACGCTTCAGAGCCGATCAGCTTAAGACCTATCAGCCAAGCAACAATTCTCTAAAGCCCAACCGGATAACCTTACCCACACTGGCCATTCCGCTTCTGCTTGCTGTTAACGCAACGTACGGCCAGGAAACCACGATACGTGGCACCGTGTGCGAGTCGTCAAACAACGAGCGCATCCCAGGCGCTAACATTAAGCTTAAAGGAACCGATCAAGTCACGACCACGGATATCAACGGACAATTCATGCTGCATAGTAATG
>Ga0065165_1001652_pt1 | contig 22612 bp, 24 predicted proteins | sample AraplaMF_Cvi_mMF_FD_63813 | JGI IMG/M metagenome (GOLD analysis project Ga0065165, IMG submission 63813) | Arabidopsis root microbial communities from the University of North Carolina, USA - plate scrape MF_Cvi_mMF (version 2) (version 3) | ecosystem: Host-associated > Plants > Roots >... | reverse complement strand
CCCAAGGATTTCTATCCGTGCATCAGATTGCGTCTGACGGATATTGTCAGCGATGATTTCGATACCGGCGCCGTTCAAACGCACGTCTCCGACGAACTCGTTCCCGTTGGTTTGCTCGATGCCGTCCGCGGTGCAGCCGCCGGAATCCACCTGGGGCAGTCCTATCGCTCGGTCACCAAGAACATCAAGGTGTGCCTGATAGCCGAAGACGGAACCGAGCGGGAATCGAACCTCACGGTATCGGTTGTCAAGGATTGGAAGAACAGCGCCTTCGTCGATGTCAACGGGCGCAGGAAAATGCTGATAGGCAGAGATATCCTTCGAGCCTTCAACGTTGAAATTTCGCTCAACTCTCAAAGCCGGAAAAGCACGATCAGATTTCTCGACTGACATCATTCATTCCGAGAGGCAACCATGGCAGACAATCACCTTCTCTCATCGGAAGATCTGACGACGATTGGTGGTGCGATCACGATCGTGGTAACGGTCTCCAACGCGTTGCTGTACGCACTCGGCTGGAGTCCCAGATATGTGGCATTGGCCGCCTCGTTCGCGGTTGCAGCAGTGGGGGTCGCCAGCGGAGATCCAGGTTCCTGGAAAGCCTGGTGCCTCGGCTTTTTCAATGCCTTCGTGATCTATTGCGGAGCGGTCGGGGTGTCGACCATGGCGACCGCCGCGGGCGGGCAGGCACCTCGGCGAAACGGTCGCGCAGTGAGAGCCGGCGCGCCCGAGGAAGTCGGGCTGCCGGTTCGAAGGTTCTGGCTGCCCTGGTTTTGATCCGGTCGAGGCCTGCCGCCTAGACCGGCCGCCTGGCGAGCAGCGCCCACACCCCGGCCGCCGACAGCAGCGACCCGCCAGCGAGGTTGAAGCGCCGCTGCGCCCGCGGCGATGCGAGCGCCTGGCGGGCCGACGCGGCGAACACCGCGTAGAGCGTCGAGTTCAGCGTGGCCATCGCAACGAAGGTGACGGCGAGGATCCACAGCTGCTGCGCGGCGTCGACACCCGGGCGGATGAACTGCGGCAGGAAGGCGACGAAGAACACGATGCCCTTCGGGTTCAGCGCCGTCACGAGGTAGGTGTTGGCGAACAGCTTCCAGTACGAGCCGGGCGCCGGCGCCGCGGCGGCCGGTGCCGGCGAGATGCCGGCGCGCAGCAGCTTGATGCCGAGGACCAGCAGGTACAGCCCGCCGGCGAACTTGACCACCGTGAACCAGAAGGCCGACGCCGCCAGCAGCGCGCCGAGGCCGAGCAGCGAGACGACCAGCGCGGTCGAATCGCCCAGCGCGACGGCCGCGATCAGCGGCACGTTGGCGCGCCGGCCATGCGCCATCGAGTAGCTGATGACGGTCAGGATGGTCGGGCCGGGGATGACCAGCAGCACCGCGGACGCGGCGACGAAGGCAAGCCAGTTTTCGATGGGCATCGGGATCTCCTGGGGGTTCGGCGACTGTAGCGGGATGCCACGGTCGACGCGATTCGATGCGGGTTGACCAGCCCCACAGCAAAAAACCATAATGGTTCCACTCTGGTGGAGATCCTCGATGCCCACGACATTGACCTTGAAGAACATTCCCGACGACGTCTACGAGCGGTTGAAACTGTCAGCCCAGGCCAATCGGCGAAGCATGAACAGCGAGGCGATCGTTCACCTGGAAGCCGCGCTGTTGCACAACAAGCCGTCCACGGCCGAGCGCCTGGCCCGAGCTCGGTCGCTCCGGGACGCTCTGTCAACACGGAAGTTCCGAGCTCGGGACATCGACGCGATGAAGCGTGAGGGTCGTTCATGATCGTGGTCGACTCGAATGTCGTGGCGTACCTGTATCTGCCTGGCGACCACACCGACGCTGCTGAGGCCCTGCTCGAGCGAGACGGCGATTGGGCGGCACCGCTGCTTTGGCGCAGCGAATTCCGCAACATCCTGACGGGCTGCCTGCGCAGAAAGACGCTCAGCTTCCAGCAGGCGTGCGGCCTTCAACGCGAGGCTGAAGATCTGCTTGCGGGATCCGAGTTCGAAGTCGACTCCCAAGCCGTGATGGAACTTGTGCGCGACAGCGACTGCTCTGCGTACGATTGCGAGTTCATCGCGCTGGCGACCAAGCTCGACACACGCCTCGTGACCATGGACAAGAAGCTGTTGAAGGCGTTCCCGACCCGCGCCGTGTCGCTGCAATCGACCTGAGCCCCGTTCGATCAGTCCTGCTGCGCCGACGTACTGCGTCCGTCCGACCGGCAACCGCAGCGGGCATCAGCCTGCACGCTGGTCGCGCTGCACGACGTGCCGCAAGGACAGTTCCTGCGCTCCCAACGCATCGACCAGGAAACAGGGCCGCAGGTCGACTTCGCCCAAGGCCGAACGCGCAAACCATGCAAACACGAGTTCGCGCGTGCCTTCGACGCCCCTGTAAGGGCCGGGGCCGGCGAGCACCGGGCTTCCGGCCTGCGGCTCGGCCATGAAGTACAGGCCGACTTCATGCTGCCGTTCGCCACCGTAGACGAAGAAGTTCTCGACCAGCAGCACGAGCGGACCGGCTTCGATGACGAGGCCGAGCTCTTCGTGCAGTTCACGCGCGACGGCGATGGCTGCTTCTTCGCCCGACTCCACCCGCCCGCCGGGCAGGGCCCAGAAATCGTCGCCTTCTGCCCGGTGCAGCAGCACGTCGTCGCCACGGACGACGATCGCCGCGGCCCTCAGGTGGAAGCGATGCGAACCCGCATCGAAGGAAATCATGCCCATGGCGGTCTCCGGATCTGGTTGAACGAGGGTGGGCGACTGTAGCCGCGACGGCAGGTCGCCTGCGCCGACAATCCTCCCGATGCGCCCCCTTCGCGACACGCACCTGTTCCGCGCCGCGCGCTTGCTGCTGGCCACGCTGCTCGTCGCCGGCTGCGTCACGCGCGGCCCGGTCGTGCCCACGACCGTCGGGCCGGAACGCATCGCACGGATGCTGCAGATCGCCGAGGCCGAGTGGCAGCGCTGGGGCTCGCCGCGGGTCGGCACGACGGCCGATGGCGCGCAGTGCGCGCTGCTGGCCTCCGGCGAGTGCGCCGAGGTCGACGACGGCTGCGGCCGCGAGATGACGGCGGCGCTGTGCCCGGTCGTCAACGGCTACTGGGCCTCGCTCGGGCCCGGCGGCGCCGGCGGCATCGAGCGCCACACCTGCCCGCTGACCGACCAGTGCGAGGCGCGCTGGCCGCCCGAATGGGGCCCGCCGCACTGGACACCGGCCTGGTCGGCGGCCTTCATCAGCGCGGTGCTGCGGCGCGCCGGTTTCAGTGAGTCGGAGTTCCGCTTCGGCAAGTCGCATGCGGACTACATCGTCGCGGCGCGCGACCACCTGACGTCAGCGCATGACGTCGTCCCGACGCCCGCGGTCGCGCTGCCCGGCGACCTGGTCTGCGCACTGCGCGAAGGTGCCCGCATCGCGCCGGCCGAGATCGACCGCATCACCGCCGGCGAGACGCCGACGCCGATGCACTGCGACCTCGTCGTGCGCGTCGACTTCGCCGCGCACCGGCTCGAAGCGATCGGCGGCAACGTGCAGCAAGCGGTGTCGCGCAGCACGGTCGAGCTCGACGAGCAGGGCCGCGTCGCCGCGCTACCCGGGTCCGGGCGCGCATGGAACCTGGTGATGCGCCTGCACACCGAGCCGCTCGACTGACGCCGCGGCATGGCGCGACGCCGCCATCGTCGCGTGCAGCGCGACGCTGACCGCGCACCACGCGAGCGGCACGACCCACAGCAGGCGCAGCCCGCGGCGCGCCGCCGCGGTCGACGGCTCGGCGAGCAGCAGCAGCGCCAGCGTCGCCAGCACCGTCGGGTCGGGTGCGAGGCCGACGAACTCGGCCTGCCGCCACGGGCGCCCGAGCACCGACGCGATCCACGGATGACCGAGCACCGCCCACGCCGCCAGCACCATCCCGGATCCCACCCGCCAGCGCCGCGTCGACAGGGCGACCCCGCCGCGCAGCGCCACCAGCAGCAACCCGACCGCCTGCAGCCCGAACGCCGCCACGGCGTAGGTGGCCGGCCAGAAGATCGGCGCGAAGCGTTCGAGCAGGAAGGCCCAGGCGGTGAACCCCCAGCACAGCGCGACGAAGGCGAGCGCCCCGCGCAGCATGCGTTCGTCGCGCCCGCCGCGTGAGCGCCACGCCAGCCAGGCCGACCAGGCCGAGGCCACCGCCATCACGGCCCACGGCATCGGCCACCACGCATCGTTCAGCGATTCGAACAGCCGCCCGTAGAGGCGCGGCGAGAACATCAGGAAGCTCGACGGCCGGTAGGTCCACCACTCGCTCACAGCGCGCCGACCTCGCGCGCCATCCGTTCGCGCAACGCCGCATCGGGCAGGCGCCCGCGCGCCGCCGCCATGTTCTCGCGCAGGTGCGCCACTTGGCTGGTGGCCGGGATCGCGCAGGTCACCGCCGGGTGCGAGACGACGAACTTCAGCGCGACCTGCGCCCAGGTCGTGCAGTCGATCTCGGCCGCCCAGCCCGGCAGGCGCCGGCGCGCCAGCACATCGATCAGCGCACCGCCGCGCAGCGGCCGGTTCACCAGCACCGCGATGCCGCGCTGCTGTGCCAGCGGCAGCAGGCGCTGCTCCGCCTCGCGGTCGACCAGGTTGCAGGTGAGCTGCACGAAATCGATCGGCTGCGTGCGCATCACCTGCTCCAGCTCGGCGTGGCGCCGGCCTTCGGAGGTGGTGAAGCCGACGTAGCGCAGCTGCCCTGCCTTTTTCATGTCGAACAGCCGCGGCAGGTGCTCCTGCCACGACAGCAGGTTGTGCACCTGCATCAGGTCGAAGCGCGGCACGCCCCAGAGGGCGCGCGAGGCCTCGATCTGCGCCGCGCCGCGCTGCGCGTCGCCGATCCACACCTTCTCGGCCGAGAACAGCGCCGCCGGCCGCCCGAGCTGCGCCAGCGCGTGGCCGATGGTCGGCTGCGACGAGCCGTACATCGGCGACGAATCGATCAGCCGGCCGCCTTCGGCGAAGAACGCGCGGACCACCTCGGTGCAGGCATCGCGCGCGGCGAGGTCGCGGCCGACGTTGAACGTGATCCAGCTGCCCAGCCCGATGACGGGCAACAGCTCGCCGCTCGACGCGACGCGCCGCTCGAGCGCCGCAGCGGCACGGGCCGGCGCCGCGCCGAGCAGCGCGCTGGCGGCCAGCCCGCCGAGCCAGTCGCGCCGGGTGCAGGGATCGATGCGCATGCACCGATTCTGCGTCGCGCCGGTCAACGCGGGGGCATCAGCCCCACGAGCTGCTCGACCACGTCGGCCAGCGGGGTCGTGCCGCGGACCGGCGTCGCCGCGCCGCCCTCGAAGCGGATCCAGCCCTCGTTGAAGCCGTCCAGCATCCGGATGCGCGGCTCGGGGTGGCGCATGCCCTGGCTGCGAAACAGCGCGTCCCATCCCGCACGCGGCACCGCTTCGGCCCGCACGGGCCGGCCGAGTGCCTGCGACAAGGCTGCCGCGATGTCATCCGGGCTGACCGGCGCCGGACCGTCGAGTTCGACGATGCGCCGCCCCTGCCCCGCTTCCATCAGCAACTGCGCCGCGACGCGCCCGATGTCGGCCGTGGCCACCATCGGCACCCGCCGGTCCGTCGGCTGCAGGAAAGCCGGGATGGCGCCCTGGTTGCGCGCCGCATCGACATCCCAGCGCAGGTTCTCGATGAACCACGACGGCCGCAGGATCGTCACGTCCAGAGGCAGCGCCGACCACACCTCTTCCATCAGCGTGTGCTGGCTCAGCAGGTTGGCCTGCGCCGCCTGCGCGCCGATCGTGGACAGGCAGACCACCCGCGCCGGCCGCGCGGTGCGCAGCGCGTGGTCGAGTGCCGCGGCCGCCGCGCGCGCCTCGGGAAAGCCCGGCGCCGGATCGAACACCGGCGGCGGCAGCACGAACACGCTCGTCGCGCCGTCGAACGCACGCGCCAGCGCGGCAGCATCGTCCATCGACGCCAGCGCGAGCTCGCAGCCGAGCGCCGCCCACGCGCGCCCCTTGTCGGCGTCGCGCACGACGGCGCGCACCCGTTCGCCGCGCACCAGCAATTCGCGCGCAACCGCGCCCCCGACCTGGCCGGTGATTCCGGTGATGGCATGCATGAAGATGTCCTTTCGTCGTTTCGAGGGATCGAATCGTAGGAATCGGGTGGCTTTGAGTAAATATCTTCAGCGGCATATCATTACTGACACCGAATCACGAATCGAAACGACGATGACCCTCGATGGCCGATTGCTCTCCAACGTCGGCGTGCTCGCCGCGGTGATCGAAGGCGGCAGCTTCGTGCGCGCGGCCGACGCGCTGGGCATCACGCCGTCCGGCGTCAGCCGGGCCGTTGCGCGGCTCGAGGCGCGCATCGGCGTGCGCCTGCTCGACCGCACGACGCGCTCGCTGAACCTGACCGACGAAGGCCGCCGGCTCTATGCCGACATCAACCCGCTGGTGATCGGCATCGAAGACGCGGTGACGCATGCCACCCGTTCGTCGGGCGCCGTGCAGGGCCGGCTGCGCGTCAACACCGATGCGTTCACGTCGCGGCTGCTGCTGGCGCCGCACCTGCCGCGTTTCCTCGCGCTGCATCCCGACCTGACGCTCGAGCTGATCGCCCGCGAGCAGCTCGGCGACCTGGTCGGCGAGGGCTTCGACCTCGCAGTGCGCTTCGGCGAACCGCCGAGTTCGTCGCTGGTGGCGCGCAAGCTGCTGGAGAGCCGCATCGTCACCGTCGCGTCGCCGGCTTACCTGAAGCAGCACGGCCGCCCGGCCGCGCCCGCCGAGCTGGCCCGGCACGCCTGCATCCAGGTGCGCGACATGGCGACCGGCCAGCCGTTCGCCTGGGAGTTCCTGCGCGGCCGCAAGCGCCTGAAGGTGCCGACCGCCGGCCGCCTGATGCTGACCGACCCCGGCACGCTGCTCGAAAGCTGCCTGGCCGGCACCGGCATCGCGCAGATCAAGGCGATCGGCATCCAGGACCGGCTCGACCGCGGGCAGCTGATCGACCTGTTCCCCGACTGGCCCGACGAGCGCTTCCCGCTGTATGCGCTCTACCCGTCGCGCCAGTGGCCGCCGGCCAAGGTGCGGGCCTTCATCGAATTCGTCGTCGAGGTGCTGAAGGCGACGCCGCCCGCATGACGCGACACCTCACAGCTCGTCGATCGCATTCGAGCGCTGCGCATCGATCGCGAAGCGCTCGTTCGTCGTCACGTAGAAGCTCGCGCCGAAGCGGCCCACCGGGTGGTAGTCCTGCAGGCGCACGCGCCAGCGCTCGGCGTCGACCAGCCCGTCGCGCACCGCGAGCCACAGGATGCGGCCGAGGAAGACGTAGCGGCTGTCGGTCTCGAGCGTCTCGTGCAGCACGCATTCGAACGCCACCGGCGCCTGCGCGATGCGCGGCGGCGCGACGCAGCGCGACGGCACGGCGGTGAGCCCGGCGTGGTCGAGCTCGCTCAGGTGCGCCGGCAGCGCGGTGCCGCAGGCGTGCATCTGCGCGCTCATCGCCTCGTCGGTCAGGTGCACGACGAACTCGCCGCTGCGCAGGATGTTGGCGGCGGTGTCCTTCAGCCGGCCGTCGTGCAGCCGGTTGACGCTGATGAACACCAGCGGCGGGTCTTCGCCGAGCATGTTGAACATGCTGAACGGCGCGGCGTTGACGACGCCGTCGGCACCGAGCGAGGTGACCAGCGCGATCGGCCGCGGCACGATCAGGCTGGCCATCAGCTTGTAGCGCTCGTAGGCGCCGAGCTCGCGGAAGTCGATGTCCATCGGCGCGGTCACGCAAGAACGGTGCCGCGCCGGCGGCTCACACGGGACTCACTCCGCTGTCGCGGGCTCGATCACCGAGCGCACCTGCGAGACCCGGTTGGCCGGGAAGCCACCCAGTTCTGCATGCCGTCGCACCGTGGCCGCGTCGGGCGCCTGGTAGATGCAATAGACGCGGTCGTCGGTCACGTAGCTGTGCACCCACTGGATCGCCGGGCCCATGCTGTTGAGCACGCCGCACGACTTTCGGGAGATGGCCTTCAGGTCTTGCGGTGTAAGCTGGCCGGCGCCGGGGATGTCTCTCTCGATCACGAACTTGGGCATGTCGCACTCCTGTGGGGGTTGAGGTGCCCGATGCTCCTGCACGGGGCCCGCCCGGTCATCAAGCGCGTCTGAATTCCGCATGAATTCGACCGTGGATGCGCTGCCACCCGAGGAGCGAACCGCCATGCCCACCCTGTACCGTTTCGGCGATTTCGAACTGCAGCCCGGGCAGCGCCTGCTGCTGCGCCACGGCCAGCCGCTGACGCTCACCGCCCGCGCATTCGGCGTGCTGCTCGCGCTGGTCGAGCGCGCCGGGCAGCTGGTCTCGAAAGACGAGCTGATGCAGCGCGTCTGGGCCGGCCTGGTGGTCGAGGAGAACAACATCGCGGTCCACGTCGCGCAGCTGCGCAAGCTGCTCGGCGCGCCGGCGATCTCGACCATCGCCGGCTGCGGCTACCGCTTCGCGCTCGAGGTCTCGCGCGGCGATGCGCAGCCCGCCGAGCCGGCCCGCGACACCCTGTCCGACGACCTCCCCGGCAACCTGCCGGCCCGCACGCCGGCGCTGATCGGCCGCGCACACGAACTGGCCGAGCTGACCGCGCTGCTCGACGCCCACCCGCTGGTGACGGTGTGCGGCGGTCCCGGCGTCGGCAAGACGCAGCTCGCGATGGCCGCCGCCGCCCGGCGGCGCGACCGGTACCGCGACGGCACCTGGTGGATCGACCTGGCACCGCTGACCGACGGCGCGCAGATCGCGCCGACCATCGCCGGCGCGATGGGCCTGAAGCCGGTGGCCGGCGAAGACACGCTGGCCGCGCTGGCGCGGCGCCTGAAGCCGCGCGCGCTGCTGCTGGTGCTCGACAACGCTGACCACCTGGCGCCCGAGGTGGCCCGGCTGGCCGCGGCATTGGTGCAGGCGACGCCGCGGGTGTCGGTGCTGGTGACCAGCCAGGTGCCGCTGCGCGACCCGGCGCAGCGGCTGCTGCGCCTCGGGCCGCTCGGGCTGCCGGCGCCGGGCGCGTCGATCGACGAGGCCGAGCGCTGCGGCGCGCTGCAGTTGCTGGCCGAACGCGCGGCCGGGGCCGGCAGCCCGCTGCCGCGCGATGCCCGCAGCATCGATGCGGCCATCGACATCTGCCGCCGCCTCGACGGCAATGCGCTCGCGATCGAACTGGCGGCGGCGCGGCTGCCGGCGCTCGGGCTGGACGCGCTCGCCGAGCGGCTGCAGCAGCGCCTGGGGCTGCTGGCGCCGCTGCCGCAGGTGCCGGCGTCGCGGCAGAACGCGCTCGCCGCGGCGCTCGACTGGAGCCACGGGCTGCTCTCGCCGACCGAGCAGCAGGTGTTCCGCCGGCTCGGCGTGTTTCCCGGCGCGTTCGAGCTCGACCGCGCCGCGCTGTGCCTGGCCGACGAGCGCCTGCCGGCGCCGCGCGTCATCGAGACCTTGCTCGACCTGGCTGACCGCTCGCTGCTGAGCGTCGACCGCGCCAGCGCGCCGCGCTACCGGCTGCCGGAGAGCGTCCGGCTGCATGCGCTCGACAAGCTGCAGGCCTCGGGCGAAGCGGCGGCGGTGCGGGCCGCGTTCGCGCGCGGCATGCGCGCGGTGTTCGACGAGGCGTATGAAGACCACTGGCGGTCGAACCCGCAGGGCGCGCCGGGGGCGTGGCGCGAGCGCTGGGCGCCCGAGCTCGACGACCTGCGCGCCGCGCTCGACGAAGCCACTGCGAACGACCCGGACACCGCGGTCGCGCTGTACGGGTCGTCGTCGCCGCTGTGGGGCGCGCTGCTGCTGCAGGCCGAGGCCCGCGAGCGCGGCGAGGCGCTGGTCGGCCGGCTGTCCGATGGCTTGCCGAAGCGGGTGCTCGCGCGCTTCTGGGAGGCCGTGGCCCGCGCGCACAGCACCGAATACCCGCTGCGCTGCCGCGCCGCCGCCGAGCTGGCGGCGCAGCGCTATGCCGAGCTGGAAGACGCGCGCGGCGAGTACCTGGCCTGGGCCGAGTTCGCGCTGAACTGGCGCATCGACCACCCCGAGGCGCGGCGGGCGCTGGCGCGCGCGAAGGCGATCGAGGACCCGCGCTGGCCGGCGCCGGTGCTGACGCACGGCCGCACCACCGAGGCGGTGCTCGACTTCACCGGCGGCGACGCCGAGCGGGCGCGCGAGACGCTGCTGTCGCTGGTGGCGCTGTGCGAGCGCGACGGCTACCTCGAAGGCACGTTGCGCACCGGCGCGAACCTGGTCGACATCGACCGCCACACCGGCCGCACCGCCGATGCGATCCGGCGCGGCGAGGCGCTGCTGCCGCGGCTGCCGCGGGGGCGGGCGTCGGCCAACGAATTCACGCTGTTCGCGAACCTGGTCGGCGCGCTGCTCGACCACGGCGATGCGGTGCGCGCGCGGGCGGTGGTCGGCGAGTGCGCGCGGCGGTTGCGGCGCCTGCCGGAAGACAGCTGCATGTGGTCGATGCTCGACCTGTTCGGCCGGCTGCATGCGCTGTCGGGTCGGCCCGATGCGGCGGCGCGGCTGGCCGGCGCGTCGGTTCGCAACTACCGCGAACGCGGCCGGCTGGTGCGGCAACCGAACGAGGAGAACGACCGGTTGCGGCTGGCCGAGCTGCTGGCCCGGCACCCCGATGCCGCCGAGCTGGCGGCCTGGCAGGCCGAGGGCGAGCTGCTTGCGCTCAGCGAGGCCTGCGAGCTGGCGTTCGAGGCAGGCAACCATCCCACCCGTTCGCCCTGAGCCTGTCGAAGGGCCTGCTCGCCAATCACCAGGGCTTCGACAAGCTCAGCCCGAACGGGTGTATTCCGCTCAGCTTCTCAAAGCTGCCGCGCCTCGAAGGTGTTGCACTGCTCGACGCTGCCGGTCTGGAAGCCGCGCTTGAACCAGCTGACGCGTTGCGCGCTGGTGCCGTGCGTGAAGGTTTCCGGCACCACCGTGCCCTGCGACTTGCGCTGCAGCGTGTCGTCGCCGATCTGGGTCGCGGCGTTCAGCGCCTCTTCGACGTCGCCCTGCTCCAGGATCTGGCGCGCGTTCTGCGCGTCGTGGGCCCAGATGCCGGCGAAGCAGTCGGCCTGCAGCTCCAGCCGCACGCTCAGCGCGTTCTGCTGCGCCTCGCTGACGCGCCCGCGCATCGCGTCGACCTTGCCGCTGATGCCCATCAGGTTCTGCACATGGTGACCGACCTCGTGCGCGATCACATACGCCTGCGCGAAATCGCCGGGCGCGCCGAGCCGCGTGCGCATCGTCTCGTAGAAGCTCAGGTCGATGTAGACCTTCTGGTCGCCGGGGCAGTAGAACGGCCCCATCGCGGCCTGGCCGCGGCCGCAGGCGGTCGGCTCGCTGCCGCGGAACAGCCGCAGCTTCGGCTCGCGGTAGGTGCTGCCCATCTGCTGGAACTTGGCGCGCCAGACGTCTTCGGTGTCGGCCAGCACGACCGCAACGAAGCGGGCCATCTTGTCGTCGGCCGGCGGCTTGCCGGCGGGCGCCTGCTGCTGCGTGGGCACCGCGCCGCCACCGCCGCCGCTCAACAGGCCCAGCACCGTCAGCGGGTTGACGCCGAAGACCCAGCCGGCGACCAGCGCGATCGCCACCGAGCCGATGCCGATGCTGCGGCCGCCGAAACCACCGCCGCCCCCACCGCCGCTGCGGGCGTCTTCGACGTTGTCGCTCTCGCGGTTGCCTTCCCACTTCATGCTGTTCCCCCGGCTGGTGGCTGGAGGGGCCATGGTAACGAGAAGGCCCGCGCCGGGCTCAATGGATGTCGGGGTCGCTCGCGAGGTACAGGCCGAACAGCTGCAGCGCCGCGCGCTGCAGCGCCGCATCGGCGCTGCCATGGGCCACCGCGATGCGTTCGTAGGCATAGGGCCGGTCGAACATCATGCGGGCGATGTTGACCGGGGTTCCCTCGCGGGCCATCAGCGTGCGAAAGCCCGACAGCGCGAGCAGGTCGGCAATCAGCGGCCGCTGGCGCAGGGCGTCAGGCGCCGGCGGCAGCTGCGACGGGGAGAACTGCGACGGAGAGAACGAATCTGTCAGGGCCGGCATGAGACCTCCATGCATCGCGGCGCGAGACCTGCGCCGTGCTGCACACGATAGCCAGCAGGCGCGGCCGGCAATCCGGCGATATGGCAGGCGCGGCGGGGCTACTTCGGCGGCGGAGATGCCGGCGGCGGCGGTTCGCCGGCAGCCACCGCGCCATGCACCACCGGCCCGGTGTCGCGGATGAAGTCGTCGAGCTTGTCGCACCACTCGGCCGCGGGCGCTTCGAGTTGCTCCAGCGACAGCACGTCGATGCCGGCGTCGGCCAGCATCTTGTCGGATGCCTGGTTCAGCGCGACCTGGTGGGATTTCTTCTCGAGGAACACCACCCGCTTGATGCCGACCTGGATGATCGACTGCACGCAGCGCGGGCACGGGAACTGGGTGGTGTAGATCGTGCTGGCGGTGAGCGGCAGCACGACGCAGTTCAGGATCGCGTTCACCTCGGCATGCACGATGTAGCTGTGGCGCGACTGCACCGGATCGTCGTCGATGTCGCTCCAGTACGACGGATCGTCGTCGTCGCAGCCGCGCGGCAGGCCGTTGTAGCCGACGCCCAGGATCTTGTTGTCGGCGCTCGCGATGCAGGCGCCGTTGCGCTTGCGGCCGTCCTTGGAGCGGGCCGCCGCGAGCAGCGCGACGCCCATGAACATCGAATGCCAGTGGATCAGCGGGGTGTTTTGCATGACCGCGATGTTAGGGCCGGTCGGGCTGCGGCTTCGTCCGTCACGCCGGCGGCAGCTCGGCCACGTCGCTGCGGTCCTTCAGGCCCACGCCGCTCAGCTGCAGGCGCAGCGATTCGCCGGCCAGCCACACCAGCTTGCGCGCGGCCTGCGCATACGGCAGGCCTTCGGGCCGCACGTTCGAGATGCAGTTGCGCTCGGCGTCGCTGCGCCCGCGCCGCGGCGCCCAGGTCAGGTAGGCGCCGAGGCTGTCCGGCGAGCTGAGCCCCGGGCGCTCGCCGATCAGCATCACGACCAGCCGCGCCTTCAGCAGCTCGCCGACCGGGTCGCCGAGCGCGACCCGGGCCTGCCGCGCGACGACGACCGGGCCGAAGGACCAAGCGGGCGGCGCCTGCGCGCGGACCTCGGCGATCAGCGGCGCCGCATGGCGGCTCACCGCCAGCGACGACAGGCCGTCGCCGACCACCAGTTGCACGTCGAAGCCGCCCGGCTGGTCGGCCAGCCGCGCCATCGAGGCTTCGTCGAGCCGGCGGCCGAGGTCGGGCCGCAGCAGGTAGGTCGCGCGATCGGGTGCCGCGCTGTGCACCTGCAGCGCCGGCCAGCCGGCCTGCTGCAGCGTCGCGCACAGCGCGTCGGCATCGAGCGGCAGGTGCACCGCATCGCGCGCCTGCGCATGGGCCACGCCGAAGCGCAGCAGCTCGCCGGTCGGCAGGCTGACCCCGGCGCGGCCGAGCGCCACCCGCGCCGCGGTGTGCCTGCGCAGCCCGTCCCACGGATCGCGGGTGATCGGGTCTTCGGTCATGCCGCGAGCCTCGGCAGGTCCATGCGCTCGATCAGGCTGTGGCCGGCCGCGATCGGCAGCACGCGGCCGGCCTCGTCGGTGATGCGCATCTTGTGCAGCCAGGCCTCGAACTCCGGCGCGCGCTGCAGGCCGAGCAGCTCGCGCAGGTACAGCGCGTCGTGGAACGAGGTGCTCTGGTAGTTGAGCATGATGTCGTCGGCGCCCGGCACGCCCATGATGAAGCTCAGCCCGGCCGCGCCGAGCAGCGTCATCAGCGTGTCCATGTCGTCCGGATCGGCTTCGGCATGGTTGGTGTAGCAGACGTCGCAGCCGAGCGGCAGGCCCATCAGCTTGCCGCAGAAGTGGTCCTCCAGCCCGGCGCGGATGATCTGCTTGCCGTCGTACAGGTACTCCGGGCCGATGAAGCCGACCACCGTGTTGGTCAGCAGCGGCGAGAACGCCCGCGCGACCGCGTAGGCGCGGGCCTCGCAGGTCTGCTGGTCGACGCCGTGGTGCGCGTCGGCCGACAGCGCCGAGCCCTGGCCGGTCTCGAAATACATCACGTTGGCGGTGGCGGAGTCGCCGACCGTCGCGCGCTTCAGCGACAGCGCGGCGGCCTGCGCCTCGCGCAGCAAGGCCAGGTCGATGCCGAAGCTCGCGTTCGCCTTCTGCGTACCGGCGACGGACTGGAACACCAGGTCGACCGGCGCGCCGGCCTCGATCGCCTGCACGGTGTTGGTGACGTGGGTCAGCACGCAGGACTGGGTCGGGATCTCGAAGCGGCGGATCAGCTCGTCGAGCAGGTGCAGCAGGTCGACCAGCGCCGGCATGCTGTCGCTGACCGGGTTGATGCCGATCACCGCATCGCCGGCGCCGTAGAGCAGGCCGTCGAGCATCGACACCGCGATGCCGCGCGGGCTGTCGGTCGGGTGGTTCGGCTGCAGCCGCACCGAGAGCCGCCCGGGCAGCCCGATGGTGTTGCGAAACCGGGTGACGACGCGGCACTTGCGCGCGACGAGGATCAGGTCCTGGTGGCGCATCAGCTTGCTGACGGCCGCCGCGATCTCGGGCGTGATGCCGGGGCGCACGCGCGCCAGCGTGGCTTCATCCGCCGCATCGCAGAGCAGCCAGTCGCGGAAGCCGCCGACCGTCAGGTGCGACAGCGGCGCGAAGGCCGCGCGGTCGTGCGTGTCGACGATCAGCCGCGTGATTTCGTCGTCTTCGTAGGGCACCAGCGCCTCGTCGAGGAAGTGCTGCAGCGGCAGGTCGGCCAGGCACATGCGCGCGGCCATGCGCTCGGCGGCGCTGCCGGCCGCGATGCCGGCGAGCTGGTCGCCGGAGCGCGCCGGCGTCGCGCGCGCCATCACCGCCTTCAGGTCGGCGAACTGCCAGGTCTGCGAGCCGATGGTGTGGCGGTAGCGCATGGAGCCTCAGGGGTGCGCGGCGCGCTCGGTGGCGAGAGCGGTGGCACGAGCAGCGGCCCGCCGCTCGCGCCCGCTGACCAGGAAGAGCACGGTGGCAGCGGCCATCAGCCCGGCGAAGATCAGCGACAGCAACAGGTTGTACCAGACCATCGCCACCAGGCACAGCAGCGCGAGCACCAGCGCGATGGCCGGGAACACCGGGTAGCCGATGGCGGGGAACGGCCGTGCGAGGCCGGGCTCCTTCTTGCGCAGCGCGAACAGGCTGAGCATCGACATGATGTACATCACGATCGCGCCGAACACCGACATCGTGACGATGTTGGCGGTGAGCGTCTGGCCGCCGAACGAGAACAGCTCGTCGCTGAAGATCGCCGCGATGCCGATCACGCCGCCGGCCAGCACCGCGCGGTGCGGCGTGCCGAAGCGCGGGTGGATGGCGGCGAGCCAGGCCGGCAGGAAGCCGGCGCGGGCCAGCGCGAACATCTGGCGCGAGTAGCCGAGGATGATGCCGTGGAACGAGGCCACCAGCCCGAACAGCCCGATCCACACCAGCATGTGCAGCCAGCCGCTGTTCTCGCCGACGACGGTCTTCATCGCCTGGGGCAGCGGGTCGTTGATGTTGGAGAGCTTGCGCCAGTCGCCGACGCCGCCGGCGAACACCATCACGCCGATCGCCAGCAGGACCAGCGTGACGATGCCGGCGATGTAGGCGACCGGGATGGTGCGTCGCGGGTCCTTCGCTTCTTCGGCGGCCATCGCGACGCCTTCGATCGCGAGGAAGAACCAGATCGCGAACGGGATGGCCGCGAACATGCCCGACAGCGCGAGCGGGCTGAAGCTGTCCTGCCCGGCCCAGCCGTGGGCGGCGAAGTTGGCCACCGAGAAGCCCGGGGCGACGACGCCCATGAAGACGAGCAGCTCGAAGATCGCGAGCACGGTGACGATCAGCTCGAAGGTGGCGGCGGTGCGCACGCCGACGATGTTGAGCGCCATGAAGACGACGTAGGCCCCGCAGGCCATCAGCTTCGGGCTGGCGGCCGGGAACTGCACCTGCAGGTAGGCGCCGATGGCCATCGCGATGGCGGGCGGCGCGAACACGAACTCGATCAAGGTGGCGAAGCCGGCGATCAGGCCGCCGACCGGGCCGAAGGCGCGGCTCGCGTAGGCGAACGGGCCGCCGGCATTCGGGATCGCGGTGGTGAGTTCGGTGAAGCTGAAGATGAAGGTGGTGTACATCGCCGCGACGACGGTGGCGGTGACCAGGAACCCGAGGGTGCCGGCGCTGGCCCAGCCGTAGCTCCAGCCGAAATACTCGCCGGAGATGACCAGCCCGACGGCCAGTCCCCACAGGTGCCAGGCGTTCAGCGTGGCTTTGAGATGACCTGTCTGTTGACCCGTTTGCATGAAAGCTCCAATCGCTCAGGACAAGGTTGGAAGGGGACTGCTTTGCTCGGATCATCGTCGCAAGAATTGTTCCGCGCGTCGCGGTGGGTGAGGGGATGGGCTGGGAGCGCCAATCAGGACGGGCCGATCTGTCCGGCGAGCCACAGCCTCCCCACCCGCGCCTTTGCCCCGTGCAGGTCTTCACAGTCCCTGACTTGCACTCGCCAGCAACCGCTCTAAGATGGCCCCATCCGACCGCAGCCCTGGCCTCAGACCACGGAGAACACCATGACGAGACAACGTTCGGCCCTGGACCTCCTGTCGCAGTACGCGGCTTACCACCGCGACCGCCGCAACATCACCACCCATTTCGCCGGCATCCCGCTGATCGTGTTCGCGGTCGGCGTGCTGCTCGCCAAACCCGCCTTCACGCTCGGCAACCTCGCGCTGACCCCCGCCTGGATCCTCTGGGGGCTCGCGACGGTCTGGTATCTGACGCGGGGCAACCTCGCGCTCGGGCTCGCGGTCAGCCTCGTCAACGGGGTGCTGATGGCGCTCGCACAGCAAGTCTCGGGCGGTAGCCTCGCCAGCTGGCTCGGCTGGGGCATCGGCAGCTTCGTGCTCGGCTGGGTCATCCAGTTCATCGGCCACTACTACGAAGGACGCAAGCCGGCCTTCGTCGACGACATCGTCGGGCTGCTGGTCGGGCCGATGTTCGTCACCGCCGAAGTCCTGTTCGCGCTCGGCTGGGGCCGCCCGCTGCTGGCCGAGATCGAGCGGCGCGTGGGCCCGACCGTGCTGCGCGACCTGGCGCATCCGGCTGCCTGATTTCGTGACCGCTGTTTCGTGACCGCTGTTTCGTGACCGTCCGCCAGGTTCGGCGCGCCGCGCTGGTGCTGGCGGCGCTGCTGGCAGTGGCCATCGCGTTCGTGGTCGTCCAGGCCCGGCGTCATCCCTCGCTGGATGACTTTCAAGCCCTGAACCTGCCGGCCGCGCCCGCCGGCGCGGCGGTCACGGTGCGCTTCGCCGGCGTGGCAACGCTGCTGTTCGACGACGGCGAAACCGCCTGGATGACCGACGGCTTCTTCTCGCGCCCGGGCATGGGTACGACCTTCTTCGGGCGCATCGGCCCCGACGCCGCCACGATCGACAGCGCACTGAAACGCCTCGGCGTCACCCGACTCGCGGCCGTGGTGCCGGTGCACTCCCACTACGACCACGCGATGGACTCGCCGACCGTCGCGCTGCGCACCGGCGCGGTGCTGGTCGGCTCCAACTCGACGATGCAGATCGGCTTCGGCGCCGGGCTGCCGCCGGCCCAGTTGCGCGAGGTGCGGCCCGGCGACACCGTCGCGCTCGGCAGGTTCAAGCTGACGTTCATCGCGTCGCGCCACAGCCCGACGCCGTGGAGCGACGGGGTGTCGGTGGAGAACATCATGGCGCCGGTGGTGCCGCCGACGCGGGCGCCGGCCTGGCGCGAGGGCCAGGTGTGGTCGATCGTCGTCGAGCATGCCTCCGGCGGCCGCTGGCTGATCGAGGGCAGCGCCGGCTTCATCCCCGGCGCGCTGGCCGGCCGGAAGGTCGACACGGTGTTCCTCGGCGTCGGCACGCTCGGCCGCAAGGACGACGCCTACCGCAGCGCCTACTGGCACGAGACGGTACAGCTGACCGGCGCGAAACGCGTCGTGCCGATCCACTGGGACGACTTCTGGCTGCCGCTGGATCAGCCGCTGCAGGCGATGCCGCTGCTGTTCGACGATTTCAGCGCGACGATGGCCGACCTGTCGCGGCGGGCCAAGCAGGACCGGGTCGAGCTGCGGATAGCGCCGCTGTTCACGCCGTTCGCGCCGTAGCGCCGCCCATTCAATCCGCCCAGGTGACCACGCCGCTCCAGGCCGTCACCAGCACCACCACGCCGAACACGATGCGGTACCACGCGAACGGCACGAAGGTGTGCGTCGAGATGTAGCGCAGCAGCCAGCGCACGCAGAAGAACGCCGAAATGAAGGCGGCGACCATGCCGACCACCCACATGCCCAGGTCGTCGGCCGACAGCAGCGCGCGCTCCTTGTACAGCGAGTAGACCGACGCGACACCCAGCGTCGGGATCGCCAGGTAGAAGGTGAACTCGGTCGCCACCTGGCGCGACAGCCCGAACAGCATGCCGCCGATGATGGTGGCGCCCGAACGGCTGGTGCCGGGGATCAGCGCGAAGGCCTGCGCGATCCCGACCTTCAGCGCGTCCAGCGGCGTCATCTCGTCGACCGACTGCACCCGCACGCTGTGCTGGCGCCGCTCGGCCCACAGGATGATCAGCCCGCCGACGATGAAGGTCGTGGCCACCGTCGGCGCGTTGAACAGGTTGGCCTTCAGCATCTTGCCGAACAGCAGGCCCAGCACCGCCAGCGGCAGGAACGCGATGCCGACGTTCAGCAGCAGCCGGCGCGCCTTCGGGTCGTGCCCCAGCCCCCCCAGCACGCCGCCGATGCGGCCGCGGAATTCCCACACCACCGCCAGGATCGCCGCCGACTGGATCACGATCTCGAACAGCTTGCCCCGCGCGTCGTTGAAATGCATCAACGACCCCGCCAGGATCAGGTGCCCGGTGCTCGACACCGGCAGGAACTCCGTCAGCCCCTCGACGACGCCCATCACCGCCGCCTTCAACAACAGTACGAAGTCCAATCGCGTTCCCCGGCAAAAAATGGAGCGCCGATGATAGCGGCCGCCTTCGGCTTGACCCTGGCGGCCCCCATCGCCTACATTACTGACCAGTCAGTCAGTACCGGTCCATGAGTACCCCCCACCCGATCCCCCGTCAACGCCGCAAAGAGGCCCGCCCGCAGGAGCTGCTGGATGCGGCATTGGCGCTTTTCTCTGAAAAGGGTTTCTCCGCGACCCGGTCGGAAGAGGTCGCGGCGGCGGCCGGGGTGTCCAAGGGCACGCTCTACCTCTACTACCCGAGCAAGGAAGAGCTGCTGAAGGCGGTGATCCGCGAACGGGTGTCGACCGAGATCCAGAGCGGCGTCGACGAGGTGCGCGCCTTCAGCGGCAGCAACGCCCGGGTGCTGCGCGAGGTGCTGCCGCGCTGGTGGCTGCGCATCTTCGAGAGCCCGGCGTCGGCCGTCTTCAAGCTGATCGTCACCGAGGTGCGCAACTTCCCCGACATCGCCGAGTACTACGGCGAGCAGGTGGTCGAGCCGGGCTCGCAGCTGGTCGGCGGCGTCGTGCAGCGCGGCATCGACGCCGGCGAATTCCGCCGGGTCGACGTCGAGTCCACCGTGCACTCGCTGATCCTGCCGATGGTCATGCTGTGCATGCACAAGCACTCGCTGGGCGCCTGCTCGCCGGTGCCGTCGCTGATGTCCCCGCACGATTTCGTCTTCCAGCACATGGACACCGTGACCCGCGGCATCGAGCTCCACCCGAAGCTCGACCTCTCATGAAGCGCTGGGTGAAGTGGGCCGTCCCGGTCGTCGTCGTCGTGCTGGTCGGCGGCTTCGTCGCCCGGGCGCTGAGCGCCCGCAAGCAGCAGCAGGCCGCGCTCGGCACCGCCCGGGCGCCGGCGGCGCTGGAGCTCGCGCCCGGCGACCTGCTGGTGCTGCACCCGCAACCGTTCGCCCGCACGCTCGCGGTATCGGGCGGCCTGAAAGCCGTCAACAGCGCGGTGGTGCGCGCGAAGGTCGCGGCCGAGGTCAAGTCGCTGACGGTGCGCGAAGGCGACAGCGTGAAGGCCGGCCAGGTCATCGGCCAGCTCGACACCACCGAGGTCGACTGGCGGCTGCGCCAGGCCGAGCAGAACGCCGCATCGGCGCGCGGCCAGCTCGACATCGCGCGCCGCACGCTCGAAAACAACAAGGCGCTGGTGGCCCAGGGCTTCATCTCGTCGACCGGGCTCGAGACCTCGGTGTCGAACGAAGCGACCGCGAACGCCAACTACCTCGCCGCGGCAGCCGCCGTCGAACTCGCACGCAAGGCGCGCACCGACACGCAGCTGCTCGCGCCGATCGCCGGCATCGTCTCGGTGCGCGCCGCGCAGCCGGGCGAGCGCGTCGCGGTCGATGCCAGGCTGGTCGAGGTGGTCGACCTGTCGCGCATCGAGCTCGAAGCGGCGATCGCGCCGGAAGACGTCGGCGCGGTGCAGGTCGGGCAGGCGGCCACGCTGCAGGTCGACGGCCTCGCGGCGCCGGCGCAGGCGAAGGTGGTGCGCATCAACCCGAGCACGCAGGCGGGCACGCGCGCGGTGATGGTCTACCTCGAACTGCTGCCGCAACCCGGGCTGCGCCAGGGGCTGTTCGCCCGCGGTGCGATCGAGCTGGAGCGCAAGACGGCGCTCGCGGTGCCGGCCGGCACGGTGCGCGTCGACCAGGCCCGGCCCTATGTGCTGGCCGTCGTCGACGGCGTGGTGCGACAGCGCAGCGTGACGCTCGGCGGCCGCGGCAGCATCGCCGGCAGCCTGGAGCGCGACAGCCAGGTCGAGCTCGCCGCCGGCGTCGCCGACGGCGCGACGCTGCTGCGAAGCACCGTCGGCCAGGTGCGCGACGGCACCGCGGTGCGCCTGGCCGCTCCCGCTTCGGCGGCCGACCCGGCCTCGGCCGCCGCCGGGCGCTGACACGCCATGTGGTTCACCCGCGTCTCGATCGGCAACCCGGTGATGGCCACGATGGTCATGCTGGCCTTCGTCGTGCTCGGGCTGTTCAGCTACCAGCGCCTTGCCGTCGACCAGTTCCCGAACATCGACTTCCCGACCGTCGTCGTGCAGATGGACTACCCCGGCGCGTCGCCGGAGATCGTCGAGAGCGAGGTCACGAAGAAGATCGAGGAGGCGGTCAACACCGTCGCCGGCATCAACTCGCTGTACTCCCGCTCGTACGAGGGCACCGCGGTCGTCATCGTCGAGTTCAACCTCGATGTCGACGGGCGCAAGGCCGCCGACGACGTGCGCGAGAAGGTCGCGCTGATCAGGCCGAACCTGCGCGACGAGGTCAAGGAGCCGCGCATCTCGCGCTTCGACCCGGCCAGCCAGCCGATCTTCAACGTCGCGGTGCTGTCCACCGACGGGCAGCGCTCGCCGCAGGAGCTGACCACCTGGGCCACGCAGGTGCTGCAGAAGCGGCTCGAGAACGTGCGCGGCGTCGGCGCGGTCAGCGTGATCGGCGGCGTCGAGCGCGAGATCAATGTCTACGTGCGGCCGGCCGCGCTCGATGCGCTGGGCCTGAGCGTCGACCAGGTCGTCGCCGCGGTGAAGAGCGAGAACCAGGAACTGCCGATGGGCTCGATCCGCACCCGCGAGCAGGAGCGCGTGGTGCAGGTCAACGCGCGGCTGAAGCGGCCGGAAGACTTCCGCGAGATCATCGTCGCGCGGCGCGGCCCGAACGGCGGCGCGGCGGTCAAGCTGTGGCAGGTCGCCGACGTGGTCGACGGCCCGCAGGAGATCGAGAGCCTCGCGCTCTACAACGGCCAGCGCACCGTGCTGCTGTCGGTGCAGAAATCGCAGGGCGAGAACACCATCGAGGTGGTCGACGGGCTGAACAAGGCGCTGGCCGATTCCGCCGCGCTGACGCCGCCCGGCATCCGCGTCGAGGTCAACCGCGACAGCTCGCGCGGCATCCGCGTCTCGGTGGCCAACGTCAAGCGCACGCTGTTCGAGGGCGCCGCGCTCACCGTGCTGATCGTCTTCCTGTTCCTGAATTCGTGGCGCTCGACCATCATCACCGGCCTGACGCTGCCGATCGCGCTGATCGGCACCTTCCTGTTCATGTACGTGTTCGGCTTCACGATCAACACCATCACGATGATGGCGCTGAGCCTGTGCGTCGGGCTGCTGATCGACGACGCGATCGTCGTGCGCGAGAACATCGTGCGCCATGTGCAGATGGGCAAGAGCGCGCGCCAGGCGGCGCTCGACGGCACCAACGAGATCGGGCTGGCGGTGTTGGCGACCACGTTGTCGATCGTCGCGGTGTTCCTGCCGATCGGCTTCATGGGCGGCATCGTCGGCAAGTTCTTCCACGAGTTCGGGCTGACCATCGTCGCCGCGGTGCTGATCTCGATGTTCGTCAGCTTCACGCTCGACCCGATGCTGTCGAGCGTCTGGAACGACCCGGCCGCGCACGGCGTGCGCCACGGGCCGCCGGTCACGCTCTACGACAAGACCATCGGCCGCGTCACCGGCGCGTTCGACCGCTTCACGCGGTGGCTGTCGCACGCCTACCAGGAGATCCTCGGCTGGGCGCTCGGCCACAAGCTGGCGACGCTGGGCATCGCGCTCGCGACCTTCGTCGG
>Ga0065165_1001650_pt1 | contig 22653 bp, 20 predicted proteins | sample AraplaMF_Cvi_mMF_FD_63813 | JGI IMG/M metagenome (GOLD analysis project Ga0065165, IMG submission 63813) | Arabidopsis root microbial communities from the University of North Carolina, USA - plate scrape MF_Cvi_mMF (version 2) (version 3) | ecosystem: Host-associated > Plants > Roots >... | reverse complement strand
GATCTCCGCACGGCAAGAATGATCCGGCAACGCGGCGACGTGAACCCGCTTCTGCTCATGATGGGCGCAGAGGCGGTGAGGCGGGAAGGTCAGGGCGGCCGTTGTCGGCCCCGCTGCGAGCGATGAACGAAGGCAGGTTCCAGGGTCGGCCTGAACTCCATGCAACGACAATGATGCAGCACTTTGCCGTCCTTCCAGTAGAACGGCGGAACCCGGACCATTTGTGGACGGGCGGCTTTGCGGGATCCCGGCCGCGGTAGCCGCCGCCGGCCAGCAAATAATGCCGATGCCCGCTCCTGATCGGGATTGCGGGCATGCGCTTTGTCAGGCGCGTTGCTATCGCGACTGGAAAAGACGGTGCGCATCCCCATATCGGGGTATCGCCTCGCTTCATTACGAGCACGGTGGCGGCTGAGAGATGTTTCGTGCTCCCGCTCTGGCGCGGAGCCTCGCTTGCACCGATCCCGATCCGGGGTTCCGACGCGGCGGTGATCCGGCCCTCCCGAGGGGATGAACATGTCTCGCGCAATCAATATCGATGCCACGCACGATGAAGTTGTCGCCGTCGCCGCCAGGCTTGGCGCGGCAATAAGTGCGATCGAGCCGCTCCAACCTCGCGGAACGCGGGTCGTTTTCATGAACATGGACGGCACCACACTTGTGACCAAGGCTTTCGGAGCGCGGATAATCACCGCGAAAGTGACGCGCGTGCGTTCGGGTCAAGCGCAATACCGCTGACGCAATGTCGACCGGGGCGTCCCATCGCTCCGGAGAAAGGAGATCGGGTGCAAAGGTCCATAGATTCCGATATCGTCGAACAATTGATGACGCACATGCGTCTTCAGCGCACGCGCGCACGCGACATGGTCTGGCTGATCGAGCACGGCGCCACGCTCCATGACGGGCGCGAAGGTGTGCCAAAGGACGATGCCACGCAACGCTGGCTGACCGAGCAGAGGGAAGTGATTGCCGAGGTCGACCGGCTCGTGCTGCTCTATGAGAGCGCCAATGGACGTAGCCCGCCTCCATCGCAATCTCCGTGACGCTCTGGTCAACCTTCGAGGCCAGCTGGTTCGACGCGCTTCATGCGGGCGAGCTGGACACAACGATGCATGGACAGCCCGAAGGTGGCCGTGAACTGCCGGTGGAAATGGAATTTCGAAAAGGCCGCAATCCGGCTCACCGTTTCCAGATCCAGATCGTCGTCGAGATGCTGGTCGATAAAGTCCAGCATGCGCTGCATCCGGGCGTGATTGTTTTGAAGTGCCACTCCCATCGTCCTTCCTTCGTGGCCGCACCAGTTAGTCGCCTCGGGCATTGATCTGCTCGACCGATCTTGCGGTTTCGATCGGCAAAACGGAGTTGCGGAGACCGGCTGGCAGGCTCGGCAGCTATTGGAAGGACTGGCCGGGCGCGGGCTGCCACATTGGCGGCCCGCTGCGGATGGCAGCTGTTGTCCTCACCCGCCCGGAGGGGACCCGCAGGTATCACTCCGCTTGCTGTCGTTGGTGATCGGCGCATTCGATGCGCCATTTGGGCCGCTAGTCGTCAGTCCGCTTTTGGGGACGAAATCATGGATAGCTGCCCATCGCGAATTTTCTTCGCTGAATGGCAGCCCCCGCCCCGGTCCACGCCGTTCAGCCTTATTCTTCGCGTCACCGAACCCGGTCGCTTTAAGCCGCTCGATTGTGACCGCAACGCGCTTCCAAGCCGTCATTCGGGCTCTGCAACCGGTACCTCAGAAGCTGACGTTCGTGATCCATACTCGAACCGCATCTCATGCAGTGCGGCGCAGATGCCTCCTATTTGCGCAGCGCGTCATCGGTCCCCCCGCCGGCGCCCTTCGCCCATGCCCACAGAGCGATGAGCCAGCGGCCCTCGACGCGACGCAAGGCCACAGTGAACGTTGCGCCAGTTTGGGTGATTGCCTGACCCTTGACTTTGAAGCTTAGGGTAGCCGGGGCTACAAAATAAGCGGCGTCCGCGACAATGTCGTTATGTGTCGGCGTTCCCAAAGCCATGTGGAACTCAGTTATTCCGGGGTGCCCTGCAAGGGCCATCGCGTGTCGGTGCCACTCTCGTGTGGCAGACGGACCCGAATAGGCAAAGGGGGCCATGCCGTCCAAAATTGCACCATCCTCGACGAAGCATTTTGCCAGTCCGTCTTCATCACTGTCATTAAACGCTTTGACATAGCGATCGATTGTTTGGTGCGGCCCTTCAAGATCTGTTGTGCCGGTCATTCGAAACGCCTCCCTGACGTACCCAGGGCTAAGCTCAATATTTTGGTTGCGGCATCGGTCAGCGCCCTCAAAATTGGCGGGTTTGGACCCGAGCACAAGTCAGGGGGGCGAGCCCAGCTGCCCGCCTGGGTTTGCAAACTTCGAAAATGGGGGGGTACCCCTGATAGGCAGCAGGCACGAGGTAGGAGATCACCGCAGGATATCTGGAGATCGAGAGTGGCCGCGTCAAAACCCCCCAGCAGTCCCGCCGGACGTGCCAGCGCGTTCATCGAGGCATTCAATGCCCTGGATGTAGAGGGCATGGCCGACTGCTTCGCCGTCCCGAGTGTCATCCTCGACGGACTTGCTCCGCACGTTTGGTCGGGCCCCACGGCGCCAAGAGATTGGTGCCGGGATGCCCTCGCGGAAGCAGCGCATCTTGGGGCAAGCGACTTCGAAATCGTGCTGGGCGAACCCACGCACAACACGATCACCGGCGACGCCGCTTATTTCGTCGCGCCGGCGGCTATGCGCTTCAAGGCCCATGCCCAGTCGATCACCCAACACGGCGCAACGCTGACCCTCGGTCTCAGCCGGGTCGACAACGATTGGCTCATCGCGGCGTGGACCTGGACAAAAGGCAGTGGTCGAGGTGTCGGTGACCTCGCGTCGAAGTGACGGACGAATATCTATCAACCCTGGCTGGCCGGTCTTGGAGCGTCCGCGTTGGACTATCTCGAGATGACGCGGGGCCCCGGGCTCTTCCAGATGGGGATACCGGCAAGCGAGATTTTCCCTGCGACCCTTTTCGCGCGGATCTGCGCGAACGCGATCCGTGCCGAAGCGATGGCGCCGCCGCTAAATCCCGATCCGCGCGGCGAGCTCGCGCTACGGCGGGAGATCGCCGGCTATCTGGCCGTGGCGCGCGGCATCACCTGCCTGCCGTCGCAAGTCATCATCACCGCGGGATTCGCCGGGGGACTTGGCCTGGCGCTCGGCGTCCTCGGCCTGGGCGCGGCGACGGCCTGGATCGAGGAGCCCGGCTTCCCGTGGACGCGGAAGGGGCTTGAGCTCGCCGGCTTGTCGCTCGCGCCTGTCCCGGTCGACTGCGACGGCATCGATCTCGACCATGGGCTGCGCCACCATTCGGCCGCGAAGCTGGTCGTGGTGACTCCGGGCCAGCAAGCGCCTCTCGGCGCCACGCTGTCGCTCGAGCGGCGGCTGCGTCTGCTCGAATGGGCGGCTGCAAACCAGGTCTGGGTGATCGAAGACGATTATCTGAGCGACTTGCAGCTGACGGGCAGAGCCGCACCCGCGCTCGCCTCGCTCGATCGCGACGGGCGCGTCATCCACATCAGTTCCTTCAGCAAGACGATCAGCCCGACCCTGCGGATGGGCTTCGTGGTTGCGCCGCCCGAGCTCGTCGGCCGCTTCGCGGAAATTGCCGCTTGTCTCGCGCCCGCTCCGGGGCCTGCCGTACAGCTCGCCACCGCGGAGTTCATGCACGAGGGCCATTACATCCGCCATCTTCGCCGCACCAAGCGCGCCTATGTTGCGAAGCGCGAGGCGCTGCTGGAGCATTTGCAGCGATTCACGAGTGCCCATCAGGTTGCGGCGCCCGGCCTCGCCGCGCTGCTCAAGCTTACCGGCGGCACCTCAGACCTCGCCGTGGCGCGCGAGGTTTCCGCTTTGGGCATGTCGCCGGCGCCCCTCTTTCCCTGGTATGCGTCAGCCGCCGCGGCTGAATCCGGTCTTCTGCTCGGCGTTGCCACGACGCCGGCCCGGAATCTGGCCCAGACCTGCGATCGGCTCTTCGACGCGATCCGGCGGATCAAGGCGCGACGGTAATCGGGTTCGATCCGGATCGATCATGGGATGCCCGGCGCGCCCGACCGTACACCATGCCATTCGTCGGTGACTCGCCGCGATATATATCGCGCGTCATCAGTGCGAACGCGAACCTTCGCTGCCCGTGGTGACGGGCGCAGCCCAACGCATCCCGGCCTGCGCCGAGCAGCGTCCGCTCATTACTTCCGAGTGTCTGAAAGCTGATGGGGTGGACGCCCCCGACGGCCTTGGTGTGCCAGAGTGGAGGTGTTGAGCACCACTGAAGGAGGCGTCCGTGTCCGAGGTTATCACGATCGGGTTGGATATCGCGAACGCTGTCTTTCACGCGCACGGCGCGGATGCGAGCGGGGAGCAGTTATTCAGCCGACGGGCTGAGCCGGGGTAAGCTGCTCGAGTTTATTGGGCAGCAGCCGCGCTGTTTGATCGCGATGGAGGCGTGCATGCGTCGCGAAGCTTCGGTCGAACGGCTGCCGCTTGCGGGGAAATGCGAGCGCCCCCTTACCGCAATGCCGGATCAGAAGAGGAAATCCATCGTGCTTGCCGCCCCGCCGATACCGATCACCAGATCGGGCACTCCGTCGCCGTCGACGTCACCCTGGACCAGCCAGTTGCTGCCGTCGAACTCGACGCGGAGTTCGCCTGCGACATTATGGAAAGCCTCCGGGCCGATCAGGCTGAAGGCCTGATTGCCCGCTACATTGATGTTGGCGTCGATCACGCGCAGGTCGATCCAGTCATCCGCACCGAGGTCTGTGATGAAATCGGACGCGGCCGCGGTAGATTCGGCGACGGAGCGGAAGTCGAAGATGTCGCGTCCCGCGCCCCCGGTCAGCAGGTCTGCGCCGATGCCGCCCAGGATCGAATCGTTCCTCGCGCCACCGATCAGCGTGTCGCCGCCCGCGCCGCCGATCAACCAGAAGCTGCCATCGGTCTCGGCCGCGCCGTCGAAATGGACAGTCTCGTTCGCAGCCAGGCTGCGCGCCTGCACGGTCAGGCGCTGGCCAGCGGCCACATTGGCGTCGTTCCCGCGCAAGTAGTAATCGGCTTCGCCACCGGGGGCCGCGACCACGCGCCCATCGCTTCCCGACAGCAGCACCAGGGTCTCGATCCCCGTCATCACGGCCGCGCCCAGATCATAGGGAGTGCCCGCGCCCCCGCCGTAATCGCCCTGCAGCGCGAGCGTGTCGCTGCCGCCGCCGCCGTCGGCCAGATCCTCCGTCGAGAGCGTGGCGCCGTAATAGAAGATGTCGTTGCCCGGCCCGCCCGTCGCGCGGTCGTTGCCGCCACCCTGGAACAGAAAGGTGTCATTGCCGCTGGTGCCGGTGATGACATTGTCACCCGCGTCGCCGCTCAACCGGCCGTCGCCCTGATCGGTGCCGTTGACCGTGACCGAGACGATCGCGCTGGCGCCGTCGCCGAGCGCATAGGTGAACTGATCGTCATAGCTGCTGATTGCGCCGGTCAACGCCCCCATCGCTGCCGAGGTCAGCCAGGTGAAGGCGCTGCCGGAATCGTATTGCAGTTCGCCGCTGGCGAGCAGGGTGACGGTCGCCCCGGAGGACAACGTGACACTATCGCCCGTGGTGACCGCCATGCCGTCGATCATGGCCACCTGCAGCAGGTTATCCGGATCGCTGTCATTTGCCAGCACGGCGATGTCTACCGCCGCCGCTTCGGTCACGCTGTCGGCGTCGCCCGCGGCGCTGGAAGGGTCGTCGACGGGGTTGACCAGCACGCTCGACGTCCAGTTCGCGGTCCCGTCGACGCCGTCTCCGTCGTTGAAACTGTAGGCGATCGTGCGCGTGCCGCCGGTCGGCGCATCTCCGCCGATATTGGTATAGCCAAGGAAATGCAGCAGCTCCTGGACGCGCGCGCTGTTCGCGTCGACGCCGAAATCGACGCGGAAGCTGCTCTCGCTGCCCCAGGCAATGGTGCCGATCACCACACCATCCACCAGCAAGTCGCTGCCGCTGAGACTGACCGCGCCACCGGGGACGAGTCCGATTTGGTCCTCGGCGGCGACCAGACCTGCCGAGATGCTCGCCTCCAGCCAGCCTCCGGCGAAGTCGCGACTGTCGGTATCGACGACCGTGGCGTCGCCATCGAGATCGAGCCTCACTCCGCTGTCGCCCTCGGTCCAGCTCACCGACTCGCCGGCGAATAGCGAAACGACCGGTGCCAGGCTGGTGACGCCGAACAGTTGCATGGCGAGATCGGTGCCCGTCGAGGTCCACCCCCCCGGCGCGGTCGGCGTCAGGCTGGTCACGGCCGGCGATCCGGCCACGCCGGTCGTCACCGCGCGCCAGAAGACGTTCGTGCCGTCGCCGGCCGATCCCCATGCACCCTCGTGCAGGGCAATGAAATAACTGCCCGCGGCCAAGGCCACGCCGCTGTCGAGCGACATATCGACGCGGACCAGATCGCTGATGCTGATGTTCACGCCGGTGTCGACCGTCGACAGCGTTCCGGCGCCGATGCTCGAGGCGCCCGTGGCGATCAACGCGCCGGGCAAACCGCCGACACTGGTATAGATCGCCCAGCTCAACGTTCCACTGAAGGAATCGAGGAGACCGTTATTGTTGCTGCTGCCGTCGCTGAACCATGCCGAGAGGCTGGTCAGCGTCATGGCGGAGCCGATCGCGAAGTCGATGGCGCGCACCTGGTTCGAGATGCCGAAACCCGTGACAGTCGAATAACTGCTCTGGTCGAGGAGGATCGCCATTGTCACTCTCCGGTCCGGCGCGCGGGCTCGCCCTGCCGATACGGGGACGACAAGTAACGCCCGGCATCGCGCGGGCTATCGGCGGTTATCCCGAGGCAAAGCCAGCCTGCGTTGGGGAAAACCCCGGCGCGGCGCAGAATCTCAATCTCCTGGCGCAGCAGAATGGCTGTCGGCTACAGGTCGTTGGTGTTCCTACGCCCGGTGTCGTCAACGGGAGCTATCGGGCTCCTGCCTCCAAAAGCTGCCGGACCGCTACCGGCCCTGCCGGGCAGTGACGCACCTCCATTTCGACCGTCAGACATCCGCAGGATCCCGGAGCCGCCGTAAATGCACTGCATCAACGGGCGGAGTCCTGGCGGCGGAAAACCGAAGCACATGGTTCCTGGTTCGGCTCGCTTACGCAACTCCTGACTGCTCGCCGCCTGCATGAAACGGGCGTCCGTTTTCGCGGGCGTTCGTTTCATGGTCCGGTGACCGAATTGGAGAGGTACAATCCTTTGGGGGTGGCCCACGCAATCGGTGCAACTTACTACTCCAGGGAATGAGTATACGGGCGACCCACGGCCTCGACGCGCTGACCGAAAAGGAAAAGGAAACGCTGCGTCTGATCCTTCGCGGGCATGACGCAAAGTCGATCGCGCGAAACTTCGATCTGTCTGTCCACACGATCAATGAAAGGCTGCGGGATGCGCGGCGCAAGTTGGCGGTGTCGAGCAGCCGGGAAGCGGCGAGACTGCTGTTCGACGCCGAAGATAACCCCCCGATTCCGTCGGGGTACACGAAAATCGGGGAAGCGGGGACGCCATATGACGTGGAAGGGAAGGGGCGTGCCAGGCGGTCGCCCCGCCTGGCCCGGACCACGATCGGAGGTGCTACCATGTCATTGCTATTGGGATTGATCGCGCTCGCCGCACTTCCGCAACAGGAGGTGCCGTCGAGGGACAAGTCGGTTGCTGCCGTCGAAACCAGGGATCCCGCGATCGTCGATACCGCACGTCGGTTCGCCGAACTGGGCGACCAGGGCAAATGGGTCGCGACCTATGCGATGACGGGGAAGAAGTTCCGGAGCGCCAACACGTTCGAAGTTTGGGCGAAGGTAGCGGAGAGGGTGCGGTCTCCGCTCGGCGCCATGCAATCGCGCGTGCTGCTGAGCGAGCAGTTCCTGCCCGCACCGCCTTATGGCTATGAAGTCGTGAAATTTCGCACGAATTTCGCCAACAAGGCGAATGTGGTGGAGACGGTGACGCTCGACCGCGAGGGTGACGCGTGGAAGGTCGTAGGGGTGACGGTGGGGTGAGGCTGGCTGGCGCGGGGTGGCCAATCGCGGCCATTCCGCGCAGCAATTCCCGAGCGTCCTTCCCGGCCGCCCCGGCCTGGAGTTGCCAGCCCGTTCCCGGCCCGTGAGCTGCCCGGCGGCTTCGGCGAGAGCGGCCGGTCGGAAATGTGATCGCGAACCAGAGCAAGGTCCGCGCCACGAGCTTCGCGGCATTCTCGAGATCGCGCAGCGCGGCAACCGACGCGACGATCGCGGTGAAAACGAGCGGCGGCACCAACGCCTTGAGCAGCTGGATGAAGATCTGCCCGACCGTCTGCAGCAGCGGACCGAGCCCCACTGGCGGTGCGCGACGGCAAGTGGAAGCTGCTCGCCCGCCCGGACGGCACCGAGGTGCAGCTCTACGATCTGGAGGCCGATCCGGGTGAAGCCACCAACGTCGCGGCAAGCCAGCCGCGCGTCCGCGACCGCCTGCTGGGCGGGCTCCGCGCATGGGCCGGGAAGCTGCATCCATGATTCCGGAGTGACCGGAAAGGGGACAGCCCGACATGGTATCGGATACCGGGCCTAACTCCGGGTGGCTCGCGCCGTTCAGGAACAGGGCGCAGCCGTCGATGCGACCTACACGGCGAGCCGTGCGGGGTATGCCAATGACGATTACGCCCGGATGCCTGTTCCTGCCGCACCGCGCTCATGTGGGCCCTGGCAATCCCTCGCAATGTATGGCTTTCGCCTCATGCGGCGTTTGCAAGGATCACGTGCCGGGAAGCGCCCGGTCCGGCGGGTCGAGTGGTCGACAATCGGCCTTGCACTCACGATCTGCGGCGGGTGGCTTCTGCTCTTCAGCTGTCATGCGGTCGTGCCATCGCTGCTGATAGCGGTGCCGGCCGGATGGCTCGTGGTTCCGCCAAAAGACCTGCGCGGAACAAGTGGAGGACCAGCGATAGCAACAATACAGAAACCTGTTTGCGGCCAATGTTGAGTGAGGCCGGGGGGCCTCCGCGTATGTCCAGGCCCGAGGGGCTAAAGGCGGCGGCGCATGTCCAGGCATGTTTTCCCCGCCCGGCTTCAACATTCTCTGCGCGATCAGAAAACAATCGAATTATAACCGGATTATAATCTTCTTATTGCCGGCGTCGCCGCTACACTGCGCTGGTCATGGCCATGACGTTTCTCGCAATGGAGGAAAGCCATGAACCGCGAACATGAAGACCTGATCGACCTCGGCGTCGTGAGCACCGCCACCAGGGGCCTCCCCGTCGGCACCAACGACCAGGAGAACGGCAAGCAGATCCTGCCGGGTCTCGCCGACGACTGATCCAGCCTGGGCGCGTGCCCTTGTCGGGCACGCGCCCTTTCCTGATGGAGCTCATGCCATGCCGCTGCGCCTGCGTGACGGTCTCTCCTGGTGCGTCTGCGCCGGACGAAGCGTGTTTCTCGACCGGGCGCGCGACCGCTATTTCTGCCTTCCGGACGACTGCGAGTTGGCTTTCCGGCGCTGGGCGGACGGCGACCCTTCGGTCGCGCCAGGCCTTCAGCGCCTGGTGCAGTCCGGTGTGCTCGAGTCGGGGACGGACAGAACCACGCCCCCGGTGCAATGCGAGCCGGCGGTCCGGGATCTCGCGACCGGGGTTTGCGGCTCGCCGCGTCTGCTCGATGTCTCGGCCGCGGTGGCAGCCCAGTTGCGGGCGAGCTGGCTACTTCGCCGCCGGCCGGTGGCGAGGCTCCTCGCACGGCTCGACATGGAACGCCGCGGCGCGACCGCCGATCCGGACGAGACCGTGACGGAGCGCATCGCCTCCGCATTCGTCTGCGCCACCATGCTGCTGCGGTCGGCCGATCAGTGTCTTCCGCGCGCGATTGCCGCCAGGTGGCTCTGCGACTGGCAGGGGGTGAAGGCCGAGCTCGTCTTCGGCGTGCGGCTCGGTCCTTTTGCAGCGCACAGCTGGGTGCAGGCGGACGACGCAGTGGTCGTCGGCGATCTGGAGCAGGTGCGCCTCTATACGCCGATCCTGGTGCTTCCATGAAGTCGCGCTATCTGCTCGCCATCTCCCGTCACGGAGATCTCGCGGGGCTCGCCGAGCTGCTCGCCGGCGCGACCGGCCTGGCGCCGGTCGCGCGCCTTGGCTGCCTTGTGGCGCTGGCCAACCAGGCCTGTTCGCGCATCGAGCTGAACGGGCAGGGCGTCGTGCTGGGTACCTTGTTCCATCGGCACGGACCGGCCCGGGCGATCGCCGATCCCTGCCAGAACGAGCGCGACGCGATCGCGCGCGGAGGGGTCGAGACCCTGCTTTCGCGCTTCTGGGGCGGATATGTCGCCGCGCTCACCGGAGACGGTGCGGTCGAGATCCTGCGCGATCCGTCCGGCGCGCTTCCCTGCTACCGGGCGGAGCTGGTGGACGCTACCCTGTTCGCCTCGGATATCGATCTCCTTCTTGCCGCCGGCGTGTCCGTGGAAGGCGTCGACGGACCGGCACTGGCGCGGAGCCTGTTCAGCTGCGGCCTGCCGACCGTCGAGACCGTGCTCGACGGCATCACCACGGTCCTGCCGGGCACCGCCGTCCTGCTGCGCGACAGCGCGCAAAAGGCACGGGTCCGCTGGTCCCCCTGGGACTTTGTCGCCACGCAAGCGGGCCAGTCCGCGGACGACGTGGCCGAGCGGCTCCGCCGGACTGTCGAGCATGCGATCGCCGCCTGGGCGTCCTGCTATCGCAAGCCTCTGGTCAGCCTGTCGGGAGGTCTGGACTCCTCGATCGTGGCGAGCTCGCTCGCCACGGCCGGCGCCGATCCGGTCTGCCTCACCATGTTCACCGACGATCCGGCGGGCGACGAGCGCGGCTTCGCGCGCGAGCTCTGCGGGCGGCTTGGACTTGCGCTGGCGGAACGCCGCTTCGAGCATGACGGCATCGATATCACCAGGCCCATGGGCACGCATCTGCCGCGACCCTTCGGCCGGGCGCAGAACCAGGCATATGAGCGCGCGCATCTCGAGGTCGCACAAGAGCATGGCGCGGACGCCTTCTTCACCGGCAATGGCGGGGACAATGTCTTCGGCTATTCGCAGTCCGCGGCGGCGCTCGTCGATCGCATCCGAACCGAGGGGCTTGGGGCAGGGGCGTTCCGTACGCTGCGCGACATTTGTCAGCAGACGGGAGCGGGACCGCTCCGCGTGGCGCGGGCAGCGGCGCGCCTCGCACGGCAGCGGCCCGGCTACCTCTGGAAGTCGAGTACGCTCTTCCTCCACCCGGATTTGATCGAGGCCATGCGGGGCCTCACATTCGATCACCCCTGGCTCGAGGCGCCGGCAGGCGCGTTGCCCGGCAAGGCGGTGCATATCGCCGGGCTGGTTCGCGTCCAGCCGAACCTCGAGCCGGACCGCAGTCGCCACATGCCGGTGATCAATCCACTGCTGTCGCAGCCGGTGCTCGAGGCGTGCCTCGCCATTCCGGGCTGGCTCTGGCGCGAAGGCGGCCGTGACCGTGCGGTCGCACGGGCGGCCTTCGCGATGCGCTTGCCGAACGCAATTCTCGAACGGCGGATCAAGGGGACACCCGACTCATTTTGCGCCGAGATCGTCCGGCGCAACCGGGCGCTCATTCTCGAGCGGCTTCGCGCGGGCCGACTTCAGGCATATGGCTTTCTCGACCTCGACGCGATCGGGCAGGCTCTGCGGGCCGATCGGCATACGACCGGCGAGGAGGACGTTGGCCTGATCGAGCTCGCCGGCGTCGAGGCGTGGCTCGACCACTGGGCGCTGCGAACAGGAACGGCATGCGACCCCGGCCCCAGGCCAGCGCCCCCACCCGAAAATCTTGTCGAAGGAACGGTGCAATGCTCCGCACGTGTGCAAAGGTGATCGAGCTTGGCCGGGTCAGCGTCGCAACCCGTGGCCTTGTCGGCGTCAGTGAATTCGAGGGTGGCCTGCGGCTGCCGGCGGGCCTGTTCGAGGACTGACCCTCCCCATGCGCGCGCACCGCGTCGGAGCGCGCACGGGGAGGGCAGCATGGTCCCGGTTATGAGGATCGCGCTGGTCGTTTCGCGGCGCCTGTCGTGATTTCTACGGCCGGGAAGTGCCGGCTTCGGGCGGCATCTCCCGGCGCAACCTGTCCCAGTCGTCGATCTCGTCCTTCCGGTCCGGCGCCCGGATTCCGTTCAGCCAATAGTCGAACCAGTCGATCGATCGCTTGTAGATGGCGAGCCGGTGCGCGGGCTGCCATTTCACATGATGTTCGTCCGGAAAGACATAGAGCTCGACCGGCCGGTGGAACTCGCGCAGCGCGGTGACGCTCTGGAGGGAGCCGAGATACTCGTCGTCCGGCAGCTGCAGCAGGATCGGCGCGCGAATTTGCCGGGCATGGGGCGTGAACGAGATCCGGTTCCAGAAATCCATGGCCGCCTGGCTATCGTCGGTCAGCCTGGGATAGCCTTCGGCCTGGAACTCGCGAGCCGCGGCCGGGCCGACGCGCATTGCCTGATTGGAATCGTAGCAGCAGCTGCTCATCGCAAAGGCGGAGAAGAGCTTGCTGTGCAGCAGCGCGAAGCCCGCCGTGGATCCGCCGTCGCTGAGGCCGGTGATGCCGATGCGCGCCGGATCCGCGATGCCCCGGTCGATCGCGGCGCGCACCGCAATCTCGACGGACTCGAGAGTGCTCCGTCGATCCGCGAAATCCTTGAGGTTGATTCGGTCCGCCTCGACAAAGTCGGTGGTCGAAAGAAGCCCTACCGCCCTGGGCCGCTGGACGCTGAGCACCGCGAAGCCGCGATTGGCGAAGGCCTGGATCGGATAGTCGTCGCCGGTGCCACCCCGCAGGAAGCCCCGCGTGCTATACTGGACGACTATCAGTGGATAGCGCTTGCCCGCGACATATCCCACCGGCAGCACCAGGTCGGAGATCGATTCCAGCCCGAAGCTGTTGCGCGAGCGCAGCCGCTCGACATGACCAAGCGTCAGGCGCCGGTATTCCGGATTGGGGTCGAACAGCACCTCGCTACGGCCGCTCGCGGGTTCGAACCGCTCGAGCCGGCGCGGCTGGAGTGAAGCCTCGCGCAGGCAGATCAGCCCGTCCCCGGCCGGCACGCAGCCCAGCAGGAAGTCGTCGGTCGCATAGAGTCTATGCGCATGGGCTTCCCCGGGTTGCCACTCATAGATCGCAGTCGCGCTGTTCGCCCATCCTTCCCGGCGAAGGAAGCGCGCCGTGCCGGCACGTGTCCACCATGGCTGGCTGGCGTTCGCGCATTCGGCCGCGCTGCAGGCAATGGTGCGATCGCCCCGGTGGACGACAAGCCGCCCTGCCGTGGGGTCGATCGTGTGCGCAGGCACCTCGATGGCCGCCTGATCGCCCGTGGGTGATGTGATTTCAGTCCACGCGCCTTCCTGCACATCCGTAGCATTCAGCGTCGCGACCTCTGCCGGCGTAGCGGTACGCGTCGTCCGGCTGGCGAGGTCGAGCACGTCGACCTGCCTCGGCACGGGCGGCTTCGCGAAGGGTCGGTTGCTCAAATTCGGCGCGAAGCGATCGTCATAATGGAAGCCCGACCGTGCCTCCGCATCGATCGCAGTGCGCGCGGCCCGGAGCTCCGGCCGGGTCGCGAAGATCACGCTGCGGCCGTCGGCCGCAATCCTGAAATCATCGATGTCGTCGAGGCAGGCGGTGACGCGCTCGCTGCCGCCGCCGTCGCTCCTGGCTCTCCATAGCTGGACCGCTCCCCCGCTGTCCCTGCGGAGCCAGAAGATCCACCGGCCGTCCGGCGACCAGCGCGGTGTAATCGGCAGCGCCCAGCCCGTTTGCAGTGCCGCCTTGCCCCGAAAATCGAAGGTAAGGCGCACGAATTCTCCGCCGCGATCGACGACCGTCGAACCGCCACCCGGCCGAAGATCGACGACGACCATCGCGAGGCAATAGTCGTTCGAAACGGGGTCGGCGCGTCGGACCTGGAACGCGGCGCGCGTTCCGTCCGGGGAGATGCTGAACAGGCCGGCGCTCTGCTGCAGAGGGTCGACCGGGCCGATGTCGCGGAGCCGGACCAGATCCTCGGGGACCAGCGCGCGGGAGGGGGAGGGTGCTTCCCGACCCGGCATGAGGTCGCGACAATCGGGCGCGGCATGCGCGGCGCTGCTCGCTGCGATCGATGCGGCAGCGAGCGCAATGCGGGTCACGCCTACCATTGCCTGGTCACCGAGAAGCTGACGAACCGTCCGATTGGCGACTGGTTGGTGGAGTCATAGGGTATGCCGGCAGGATCCGAGGTGCGGATCGCGTCCGGCTCCTCATTCAGCAGATTCTGCACGCTCAGGCGCAGTTCGAGACCGCGGAGCGGCCCGTGGTCGACGGCGGGTCGGAACGAGCCGCTCAGGTCGAGCGTGGTGAAGGCATGGATCTCCGCCGTCACGGGAAAGCGATTATCGAGCGTGCCGTCGACCCAGTTGAGCGCCGCGGCCACCTGGATCTCTCTGTTCTCCCAGCTCACCGAGCCCCGCGCGCGCCAGTGCGGCGGTGTAAAGATCACGCCGGCGCGCGGCGTCGTCGGCTGGTTCGATGTGATCTGCCGGTCCGCGTCGAGATAGCTGCCGGCGACGCCGACGAGGAGCTGGCTGTCCGTCCCGAGCTGCGCGCGATAATCGAGGGCGAGGTCGACGCCGCGGTCATGCTCGCGTGCTGTGTTGCGAAGACTCGAATCCACGATCGCGGCGACCTGGGCGGGATCGAAGGCCTGGCCGCTCTGGTTGTCGAGGCCGAGCGCGAGGCCCGCGACGAGGTCGTTCACCTGCTGCTGGCCGGGCGAGCGCACGACGAATTGCGCATAGAGCGGGTTTGCGAGCGAGGACAGGATTCCGGTAATCGGCGATGCGATCCGGTCGCGATAGTCGACGTCGAAATAGCTCGCCTCGACCCTGAGCCCCTCAGCGAAATGCGGCCGGAACTCGACCGACAGGGTCGAGCTGGTCGCGCGTTCGGCGCGCAGGTCCGGACTGCCGCCGCTCAGCAGCAGCACCGTGGATCCCGCCGGGAGGGGCGGCGTCGGCTGTGGCGAGAACAGGCTTGCTGCGAAGAGGCTGCCTTCCTGCACCTCGTTGACCTGTTCGAGCGTCGGGATCTTGAACGACCGGCCCCAGCTGAAACGGACGGTCACGTCACGATGGGGTTGGTAGACCAGACCCAGCTTGGGGGTGGCGACCTCGTCGATCCCCTTGTAATTCTCGTAGCGGACGGCAGCACTGAGACGGAGCGCCTCGAGAAAGGGCATGCGGTTGTCGGGGCCGACCACTGGCAATGACAGCTCGCCATAGGCGAACAGGCTCTCGCGGCGCTCGGTTCCGTCGCGCGTAACCCGGGTGACTCCGCCGCTTGTCGTGGACGTATTGATGTCGAGCGAGAACCAGCGATAGCCGCCGCCAAAGGCAAGGCGTGCGTCGCCGCCGGGCAGATGAGCGAGGCGTCCTTCGGCGCTCGCCTCCACATTGGTCAGCGCATTGTCATAGATCAGCCGGCCGCCTGTCTCGACGCCGTTGAAGAAGCGCCGCGAACGGATGTCGGTGCGGCTGTCGCCATGCGTGACCTCGAGGCTCGCCTCCCAGTCCGGCGCGAGCGCGACCCTGAGCTCGGGAGTGATCGCCCAGGACCGCACCTCGGGCTTGTTGATCAACCCGTTGGTTGCGGCGTCGGAGGTGACGAAATAGGCCGTCGCCTTCTCCGAACGGCGATCGGAATATTCGCCATCGAGCTGCAGCGTGACGCCGGGCGCCAGTTGCTGGTGACCGGTAAGGACCGCGCTGGCCTGCGAACTGCGCAGGGACAGCATCTGCGAGGGGTCGAGCTTGTCCGTATAGGAACGTTCGTCGGCCTGGATCGGCGTCGCCTCGCTATAGTCGACCACCGCCATGAAGCCGCCCGTCGTCCAGCGCTTGCCGGCGACGAGGCCATATTGCTGCTGGAAATTGCCGCCTTCTGTCGACCCGCCGATACGCGCGCTCGCCTGCACGCCATCATAGTCGGGCCTGAGCAGGATGTTCGCGACGCCGGCGACCGCGTCCGATCCGTAGAGCGCCGACGCGCCGTCGGCGATGATCTCGACCCGGTCGATCGCGGCGAGCGGAACCATCGAGATGTCGACGCCCTGGTTGAGCGCGTCATAAGGGAGGCGGTGACCATTGATGAGCGTCAGTGTCGCGTCCGGTCCCAACCCTCTGAGGTTGAGCGTCGTCGAGTTGTTGATGTTGTTCTGACCGCCCTGGTCACCGCCTCCTGCGACCCCAGGGTTCTGGCCCCCGGTGAAATTCTGCGGGATCGTCCGCGCAAATCCTGTGAGATTGGCAATGCCCTGTTCCTCGAGCGAGCGCCGGGTCGTGACGATCACCGGGGAGGGGCCTTCTGCCCCGCGAATCCGTGTCCCGGTGACCGTGATATTTCCCGGTTCTGCCGGTGCGGCGTTTTCGACCTGCGGGCTGGCATGGACCACAAGCGCGCCGGCGCGTTCTTCCACGATCAGGCCCGAACCGGCGATCGCCGCGCGCACCGCCTCCTCGGCGGTCAGATGTCCCGCGATCGCCGGCGCGCGTCGGCCACGAGCGGCGTCGTCCGCGAAGATGATCTCGCGGCCGCCCTGGCGCGAGATGGTCCGCAGCGTTGTCGCCAGATCCTGCGCGGGCAGCTGGTAGGTGCTGGCTGCTGCCGACTGCGCATTGGCCGGCAAGCAGGCGAAGCCGGTATGGAAAGCTGCCGCGGCAAGGCAAGCCGCCCGAAAAGCCTTGATCGAAACCGTCATAAATTCCCCTCCTCCCGCCCGATTTTTTCATCGGCGTTGAGGGAGATGACGCAGCGATTGCCGAACTACGGGGTCCCCGACGAAATTTTTTTCGCCGCCGGCGTCGGCGCGGGGAGGAGGGGGCAACCTTAGCCTGCACCGCGGTCGGAGAGCGGGCTGATTTGCTGGCGGATGTAATGCGGTCGCGGATGCGCGCATTCCCGGCCATCGTCTCGCGCGTGGCTAGCCGCTTCAGCATGGACTGGTGGCGCCGGAAAGTTCCTGATATGTTCTCATTCTTGACCGAGTCTTCGCGAAGCTGCCGTCCTGCTTGATTGGCATCGAAGCATGCGCTTCGTCGCGATCAAGACCCGTGAGCAGCAGAGTGCGATGATGCTGCATCGTGTTCGTCTGATTCTCAGCCGCCAACGCACACAGCTGTCGAACGCCTTGCGCGCGCACCTTGCCGAGTTCGGGGTTGTGGCGCCGATCGGCAGGAACGGCATCGATCAGCTCCTCGATATCATTGCCGATCCGACCGATGAACGGGTACCATCCGACGCGCGGATCTGCCTGGAAATGCTCGCCGCGCAGCTGCGCATCGTTAAGGAGCAAATCCTAGACAACGACCGCTGCATTATGGCGAGCGCACGCGAGACCGAACTTGGCCGCCGCCTGATGGAAATACCCGGCGTCGGCCCGCTTCTTGCCAGCGCCATCGTCGCAACCGTTCCCGATCCGGCGATCTTCCGTTCAGGCCGCAACCTCGCCGCGTGGATAGGCCTGGTGCCGCGGCAGAATTCCAGCGGTGGCAAGGAGCGGCTTGGCGGTATCACCAAGGCAGGGCACCAGTACCTCCGCAAGATGCTCGTCGTCGGTGCTATGGCGGTAGTACGCTATGCCGAGCGGAACGGGGCGAAGCGACCTTGGCTCGTGCAACTGCTCGCCCGCCGCAAGACTAAGGTCGCAGCGGTCGCGCTCGCCAACAAGAATGCCCGCATGATCTGGGCGATGATGGCTAGCGGAGAACGCTATCGGGAGCCGCGGGTCGCGTAAGGAACACGGCGCGGGCGACCGCGTCTGACGAGGTTGGGAAGGGCGAACAGGAGTTGATGCACAAAGCCGGTTGAAACCGCCGGATCGGGAGAACCCAAAGCGCACAAGCACCTCGAATGCATGTCAGTGATCGGGACCCGAAACGCGCGAATGGCATTACGGCCAGCGGCATCGTGCGCCGCACCAACAGGTCGGACACATGGCCGCACCAACCAGCAACGCGAAGCTAATGTTCAAGCTTGCCAACGGAGAGCCGTCCACACATGTGCGCCCGATCAACACCGCGCCCTGCTTGCCGGCAAATGCCGGCCTCGCGTCATGCGATCGCAACCCGAATGGGCCGAGACGCAGCCGACTCGGCGGCGCGCAGCGCCGTAGAGCGCGGCCATGCCACGGCATGGGAGCCCTGACACGCTCGCCTCAACAGCGCGAACTACGCCAGCCTGTCTTTGTGCCGCCAACTCACGCCAAGGCGCGCCAATCACCCGGCGACACATTGCCCGGAGTCTGCCCCGCGCCCAGCGCCGTCCCCGGGGAGCCACTGAAACCGCATTTGATGCAAGGAAATGCCAATGCAGACCGACACCCCCGAACGTATCCTCCGGATCAAAACCGTGCTCGAGCGCACCGGCCTCAGCCGCTCGACGCTTTACCGGAAAATGAACGACGGCAGTTTTCCACCCAGCATCAAGATTAGCACCCGGTGCGCGGGCCGGTACGAGTCGGCCATCACCGCGTGGCTGTCCAACCCGATCTTCTATCCGGTCAACGACCATCCCGATGGATGACCTCTGCGCCCGCAATTCGGCCGTTGAGTCCGGTCGGGGCGGCCCTGAAAGCCGCCACCCTTGGCTTTGGGGGCGACGGCAAGGTTCGCGGTGCAGTTGGTCGTAGCTCGCATCGCCAGCAGGCGCCGCCATGGGCTGTATGCTCTTGCGGCCCCGGGGGCCGATAAGGTCAGCAATATAGGCTCGACACATCCGGACCCACGTCTTTTGGTGCGGGGCCGCCAGAAGCGGCGCCAACCAGACCTCAAGATCGCCTCGCCGAATATGCGCGCCAGGCACAGATCGTCCTCGCCGGTATACCGCGACGGCCTAGCTCGGACCGCGTGGTAAAAACCAACGGGCGGCGCCCGCGATCAAGCAGTCGGGGCGCCCCATTCCGATACCGATCCCGCGTAAGCAATCTTGCGCGGTTACGTCGCAATCCGATTATCTTTAGAGTAATGCAATATCGAATATCGCTGTACGTCCGAAGGTGTTATAGAAATAGATTAAGATTTGATCTTGATATGTTCCGCCGGGTCTTGCGGGCAAGCCAAATGGGGAAACATTAATGTCCGGCAATCTGCGTGTCTCTCTTCTTGGCGAAAACGAAATCGTCCGCGAGGGCCTTCGCCGAATCCTGTCGGAGCGTGGTTTTTTGGTCCAAAGGACTTATGTCCGCGCCGCGGAATTGCTGGCTTACCGCGACGAATACGATCTTCTGATCATCGACGCGTTCGATTTTGACCAGGGCTTGGCCGAGTGTCGGCGACTGCGACAGGCGCTCAGCGCGCGAATCGTACTGATGGTTGACGAATGCGATGCGGCCAATATTGCTGAGGCTTGCAGGAGTACTGTGGTAGATGGCTTTTTTAGCAAGGCCGTTTCCTGCGAGGCGCTCGCGGGCATCCTGCGTCTTGTTGCTCTGGGTGAGCGTTACTTGCCATTCCAAGCCTTGGAGATAGCCAGCCTCCCTGCGAGATCGGAATCTCAGTATCGCAAAGAGTTAAGTGCTCAACCGTATCTTTCCGACCGCGAGGCCCAGGTCCTGGGATGCCTGACGAACGGAGATTCCAACAAGCTGATCTCCCGAAGACTCCATATCGCGGACGCAACGGTCAAAGTTCACGTGAAGGCGATTCTCCGCAAATTGCGTGTGAGCAACCGCACACAGGCCGCAATTTGGGGCGAACGGTCATCAATTACCCATCTGCCTGAGCAGAGCCCACTCGCTGCGCGAGCGACTCCGATCCTCCCAGACAGCAATATTCATCCTGCATTAGGCTGCTCTTAATCGACTGCTCTGATCAAGAGGGAGTGGCAATGATTCGACCTTGGCCGCCCCGATAGTCGCAGAACCCATACCGAATGCTGCGTGAAATCCCGGGCCTCGAAGCGCACAGGTTCTATTCTGGCAGTATTATTATTGGTTTTCAACGAGTTAGTTACTGCAGTGGGCCTGCAGTCGGATATGCATCAAATGTCATTTCCGCGGATGCGTCCGGCTTTGCGTAGATGAAATTTGCGTGTCGTGCGGGTAACTGCTCCGCCACACGGGTGCCGATTCGACGGAGTCCGACCGAGAGCTGATGGGGTGGACGACACCCCCGATGGACCTGGTGTGCCAGAGTGGAGGTGTTGAGCGCCACGGAGGGAGCGCCCGTGTCCGAGGTTATCACGACCGGGTGGATATCGCGAAGGCTGTTTTCCACGCGCACGGCGCGGGTGCGACCGCGAAGGATATGGTACGCCGGTCGGGAAGACCGGCTGGAAGAACCGGGGACTGGCGAATCGCTACCGGGCGCGCAAGACTGATGTGGTTCCAGCCTGCCAACTCCCATACGGGCCAGCGGCATACCTCGACACCAACAGGCCGGACAGATCACCGCAACCGGCTACGTGCCAGGAAACCCCGATTTGCCGCTCGCATCTGGACGGGTGTCCACAGATGCCGGTCCTCTCCCATCCGGAAGTCGCCCGGAACTGACGTCCGATTGTCGAGCGAGATTAGCCCGAACCCCTGAATTGGAGTCCAAGACGAGGACAAAGAGATCACGGTTATATTAATCTCTGCGGATCGTGCGGTGCCAGGATGACCGATTACATAGCGCCGCAGCGGTGGCGCTATGCTATGCCCGCAGGATGAATGCACACCATCGCTGGACTCAAAGTAACATTACCGATCTGCGGAGTGGAGTAGCAAGTGGAATAGAGGCGGCGGAAATTGCCGATGCGCTGGGCCGGACGGTTGATGAAATTCGTGCGATGGCCTCGCGCCTTCGCCTCCCGATCAAAGGGTAGGCACTACCCAGGTCAACCGGCGTGAGCCAGTGCCGGGCGGGCGTTGATCTCCACCATTATTCTGCGACACCCGCCCCGCCTACGGACGAATACTGGTCGCTCTTCGCTACACCCGGTGGAAGCCCGATCACCGGTTTCAACGAGGTAGTGGTCGAAACAACCGAAATATCAGCGCGTTCGAGATGGTCTCGGAATGCGCAGATCGCGGTCCCCTGCCGGCGCTGGATCGGGCAAATACCTTGGCGCGGGGCCCAGCCAGCGTTGAGGTATCGTACGCCATCGACACAGGGCACCGCGACGTCCGGAGAGCGATCCCGGCGCATAGTCACCACCCCCTAAGGGTCGAGAACACCCTCATCGAAAAGCGTGGAGTGGTAGGAGCTTGTAGCACCTACCTGTCTCATGCCGAGCAGGGATCGGCCATTGCGGCGCCGTTCGGTGACGTTTCTCCGCGGCAGGCCCCTACCAATCGCGTCGCCTCACCCCATATCCTTCAAATCGCAGCACCTGCCACGAGCACCGCTGCGACTGAGAGATGCTTTTTGCTCCCGCTCGATCGAGGAGGCGCACTATGGGCATCCACCAGATTATTGCACCCGCAGACCACATTCAGTCCGCGGCGGCTGGAGCGGCGGGCTTTCCGGCCCAGTCGGAGGCGGACGCGCTGGAAGCAGCACTTGCTGACATGACCGCGACCTTCTCCGCCGACTTCATCCACGGTCGGCTTGGGGAGCGACATAATACATTCGAACATCGCTCGCGCGTTCTTCGGCAGATGGCAGGGCAACTCGCCACTATGCGCGGACGGGAGACGGGGCCATCCTGAGCGCGCAAGAGGGGCACCACTTGAGGATGTGACCGTCACGCGGGTGCCGCAGCCGCCGAAATGGGGCGATGCGGCATCTGGCAGGCATCAGCGGATACCTTCCACGATCGGGAATACCGCTAATTCCAGGGTCAGCCACGCTTTCGCACAACCGAAGCGATGCAGGATGGCCGCCGGCCGACCCTCGATAGCTCCACTCCCGGCGCTACCCACGGTCGGGGGCGCGGCGCGTTTTCCGCGGGCTCAACCCGAAACGGGCGGGCCCTGAAGCCGGCATCACGAACCGTTTCGGTCAACAGGTCGCGAGATGGCGACAAGAGCCCGAGGCGAGATCGCGTGTGGGACTGCGTGCCACCTCGTCTCGCGTGGCGCAGATCCTGCCGATGGGCACGGTCGTATTCAAATCTTGCCGGAGAAAGCTCGCATTACGGACGCCGAGCACGTTCTCGCACGCCAAAATGACCAGCCGTCCGTCCGGGTTCGCGTGCTCCTTCATCAGCGCGCCAGCCATGAATCCGAGACAGAATCAGCCCGCGTCGGCATGTTCCCGCTCGGGATTGTCGTTCGGCCAACAAATGTCGTCGGGGAGCGGCCCGCCCGGAACGGAATGCGCCCCGGCGAACGCCCGGGCGCGCAGCTTCCGGTCTTCGCGCAAACTGGCTGCCACGCCTTCCCTGGCCCAGGCGGCAGCTGCAGCTCGCGAGACCATCCTGACGTTGTCGAGCGTTGCGGCGCGGGCAAGCGCGTGGTGATAGGCCTCCTGGGTACGGCAAAGCGTGGAGGACGGCTGCATGGAACGGCCTTTCTATGGGGAAAATGAGGTCAGCCCTTTTTGAGGGGCTGAATCTGAGGCGAGCCCTTAAGCGAGGCGTTCGAAGCATTTTGCTTTGGCGGCT
>Ga0065165_1001649_pt1 | contig 22654 bp, 24 predicted proteins | sample AraplaMF_Cvi_mMF_FD_63813 | JGI IMG/M metagenome (GOLD analysis project Ga0065165, IMG submission 63813) | Arabidopsis root microbial communities from the University of North Carolina, USA - plate scrape MF_Cvi_mMF (version 2) (version 3) | ecosystem: Host-associated > Plants > Roots >... | reverse complement strand
GTCGCGCCGAACGCGCGTAGCGCCGTTCAAGCGGGGGTGGTGGTATGCCGAGAGGGCCGTCGCCGGGCCGCCCCAAGACGGCCCGCAGCCCCCTTGGGGGGCGGCTTGAGCGGACCCTAGGTCCGCTCAAGCGGGGGCCCCATCATCCAGGGGCAGCGTAATCAGAAAAGCCCTGCTGCAACTTAGACCGCAGCAGCGTCCGCACCCGGTTCACGCGCGAGCGCACCGTCCCGATCGGAATCGACTGGATCTCCGCGACGTCGCGATAAGACTCTTCCTCCAGGCAGGCCAGGTGAAAGGTCCCACGCAGATCGGGCGACAGTGTCGCGAGCGTGTCGTCCACCACCTTGGCCAACTGCCGGTACGACACACACTGGCTCACGTCCATCACGGACTCCATGCCGCGCTGTGCCATCTCGCCGTCCACCATATGCGGCGTGGCATCCAGGCTCTCCATCTGGCTGCTGCGCTTGGCGCTGCGGGCCACATGGTTGCGCGCCACGTTCGCGGCGATGCCGAAGAACCAGGTCTCCACGGAAGACTTGGCCATGTAGCGGTCGCTGCAGCGGGTGGCCTCCAGCAGCGCATCCTGGATGATGTCGTCCAGTTCCCCCGGCGATCGTTCATAGCGCCGCAGGAATCGCTTGAGCTTGCTGGAGTCGTTGCGGGATTCGCGCGCGATCCTGATGATGTGCATCAGAACCTGTTGCTGGCGATTCCGGGCTTCGTGTTCGTTGTCGGTCATAGCGATGAAGACTCGTGATGCGCCCGTGCCTTGCTTGTGTCCGGCCAGGGCCGGGAGGCTTGTGCGGGCGGAAGGACTCCCCGGATGTCGAGCGGCCGCAGCAACACGGCCCGGGGGCTGCGGGCCGTCATGCCCGCCCCCCGAAAGTGGCCACGGCGGAGAGCGCCTGCTCCGCCAGGGCCAAGACCTGCAGCCCCATCCAACGCCCCGTCACCGCCAGCGTCACGCCCACGGCGATCAACTTGACGGAGAAGGGGATGCTTTGGTCCTGCATGGACAAGATGGTCTGCAGCAGCGAGACGATCACGCCCGCAACCACCGCCACCACCAGGCAGGGCAGGGACAGCCAGATCACCACCAGCAGGCCCTTCTGGAAAAAGGCAATGGTTTCAACCATGCGGGCACGCCTCAGGCATAGCTGGTGACCAGGCCGTCAAACAGCCGCGTCCAACCGTCCAGCACCACGAACAGCAGCAGCTTGAGCGGTAGGGAGACCACCATGGGGGAGACCATCTGCATGCCCAGCGCCAACAGCAGGTTGGACAGCAGCAGGTCGATCACGACAAAGGGCACGTACAGCACGAAGCCGGCCTTGAGCGCCATCTCCAGCTCGGAGATGACGAAGCAGGGAATGAGCACCACGTAGTCGCGTTCGCTGGGCACCGCCACGGCGGTGCGACTCCATTGGCGATGGGCCATGTCGACGAACTTCTGACGGCGCTCCGGCAGCGTGTTGGCCATCATGAACTCGCGCAGCGGCTCGGCCGCATAGGCAATGTGTTCCAGCCCCTTGCGGCTGGGCAGGGGGCGCGCATCGGCGACCGACAGCGCCGACCGGTCCGAGCGTTCCGTAGGCGCCGGGCTGACCAGTTGAAGGCGGGCCGCCATCTCGTTGAAGATGGGCGCCATCACGAACATCGTGGCGGCCAGCGCGATGGCATTGACGGCGATGCCCGGCGGCACCTGCTGCACACCCAGCGCATTGCGCACGATCATCAGCACCATCGAGATCTTCAGGAAGCTGGTGGTGCACACCATGAGCAGAGGCATCAGCGCCAGCCCCGCCAGCAGCACGATCAGTGCGACGGGGTCGTAGGCATTCAGGCTCATGGCCTGCTGCCCCACTCGGTGATCTCGACCGCGAGGCGCCCGTCCACGTCGATGAGTTCGCCGCTTCCCAGTTCCGTGCCGTGCGCCACGATGCGCACGCGGGGCGGGGTGGCGACTTCCAACGGCAATATCCGCCCAGGTCCCAGCGCAGACAGTTCGGCGACGGTCATCGAGAGCCGGCCGACAATGAAATCGAGATCGACTTTCAATGTATCCATGGCGAGAGGGACCTTTTCAATTGCCTTGACATGAGACGGATTGGAAAGGGGAGCTGGCTCGACAACCCATCCTTCAAATACATAGGAGTCATCCTCTGGCTGACTAAATCTGACCAGTTCCGATCCCAGAAGTACGAGGTTTGTGCCCGCGCTGTCTCCGTCCTTTGAGGGAATCAGGACGGCATCACCCGCGCGCAGGGATCGCAGCCGCTTCAGGCTCAGGGCCCGGCGTCCGAGGTGGATGCCGCCGCTGAAACGCAGGCGCCCCACGGGGCCGTTGCGCCAGGCCGAGCTGTGGTGGTCTAGCGGGTGAGGCTGCCATCCCGGCTGACCGCTCCAGCGCAGGACGGTGTCCAGCGAAGCCTGGAGTAAAAAGGTGTGGCAATCTCCATTGATCTCTGTCAAGGTCAATAGGCATTCCAGGCTTGCTGCCTCATCGATTTCGAGGTGGGATGACGCTTGATCTGCGGCAAGAACATGGAATGGACCTCCCAGGCCCTCCAGCAATGCGGGGGGCAGTGCGGCCACAGCCATTCGATGCAGTTCCAGCATCAGCGCCGCCGTGGCGTCGCCCGGGTACTGGACACCGGTGAGCAGGGTCAGCAAGGTGGCGTCGCTGAAGCTCACGGCGCCGTGCCGGCCCTGCAGGCGTAGCGGCGATGACACCAGAGAGGACCAGGCGCTGGACGGGACCAGCGTCAGTTCCAGCCGTTTCCATGGAAGGTCCGGGTCGTCCAGTGGCCAGACGGCCCCGGCACCCAGTTGTCGGGAGAGACGCAGCTGGGCTGGGTCTACGCGGCGCAGGCGCACGCTCGCGGAGGGTGGTCGCTCCGGACGAGGGGAAACGGAATGCATGGGTGTGGGGGCAGTTGCGCTGCCGCAAGAAGTGGATGGGAGCTAGCCGGACGCAAAAATGCGTCATGTCAGTAGGGGTCGCATGACAAAAGGGTTCCTGTCGTGCGGGGTCACCATGCGGTTCGTCAAGTCGAAGAACTTCGCGTGAGAACCGGATCCAGGGCTGCGGCAACTACCTGGCACGATGAAGCCGATTGCCGTTGCCCGCCGCTATTGCCTGGCCGACACGCCGCACCTCCTCGCCGATGAGGACGGCGTGGTGCCGGCCAGCGCACTCGCGGTCGTGGCCGACACCGGGCGGCTGGTCAGCGAGGTGAGGCGGCGCTGTGCCGCCCGGCTGCGTGCCAGCCGTCGCCGTCACCAGGACCAGTTGCGCCAGCAGCGATCCGCCTGCGAGGCAGGGGTGCTGGCCCGGGCCGCCGAGCTCTCGCGTGCATTGCAGGCAGAGCGGCTCGCGCTGAGCGATACCGCCGCCGACCTCGTGTCTCAGGTCGCCAGGGACGCATTGCGGCGTCTCATGGTGCAACTGCCTGATGCCTGGCCGGCGCAGTCCAGTGTGCAACTGGCGCTGTCGGAATGGTCTTCGCTCCAGTTGAAGGACGAAGCGGTGCTGCACGTTCATCCCGACGACCTGCCCCTGCTGCCCCCCAAGGATGCGCAAGCGCCGTGGACCGTGGCCGCCGACCCCGCACTGGCGCGCGGCGCCTGCGTCCTGACCCATTCCGCCGGCACGGTGCATGCGGACTTCCATACCAACCTGGAGGCCTTGCAGGCCGCCTTGAACCAGCTGCCCGCCGATGCGGCGGCGCCGCCGGCCAGCACGTTGACCTCCCCCTCTCACCAGGAATCGCCATGACCGACTACGACCCGATGTCTTCCTTTGTGCAGCAGCTGCCCGGCCGGCAGCGCGAGCTCATGCAGCGTGTTGGCCCCGGCGGGCCGTCGAGCGAGCAATCGGCGCGCAAGTTCGTGGAGGCGAAGATGGAGCTCCAGCGTGCCAACTGGGCCTGCCAGATTGGCCTGCAGCTGCGGCATGGGCTGCTCAAGAAAGTCGCGAGCAAACTCTGATGCGTGCCAGGGTTCCGAAGGCCCGCAGCCGCGCCCGATGGTGGCGCGCTGCCGTGCTGGGCCTGGCCGCGGGCCTGGCGTCCATGGTGCATGCGGCCACGCCGCCGGGCTGGAAGGACATCGTCTACAGCAACCGGGCGGACGACACCGCCACGCTGGCCTCGGTGCTGCAGCAGTTCGCCGGCACCATGGGGGTGGAGTTGAGACTGGCAGACGCCCGCCTGGGCCAACGCCGCATGCTGGCGTTGCCCACCCGGGGCACCAGCCCGTCGGCGTTCCTGGATCAACTCGCCCAGAGCCAGTCACTGGATTGGTATGTCTACCGCGGCGTGCTGCATGTGTCGGCGCAGTCAGCGGCCGTGAGCGCGCGTCTGCCGCTCGAAGGGCAGACCGCCGCCGCGGCGCGCCAGGCCCTGATCGGCCTGGGGCTGTTCGAGGCGCGCTTCGGCTGGGGCGAACTGGATTCCGACCCGCCGACCGTGCTCGTCGAAGGCCCGGCCAGCTACGTCAATGCCATACGCCGCGTGCTGGTGGGCCCGCGCACAGCCGCAGCTGAGCCGGAACGACCCCGGCTGATGGTGTACCGACTGCGGCATGCCGTGGCGCACGACCGTGAAGTCCAGATCCGCGGCAACACCACGCGGCAGCCCGGCCTGGCGTCCGCCCTGAAGGAACTGATGGTGCCGCAATCGGCCAACCGCCCCGACTGGCTGTCGACGGACCGTCTGAGGTCGACGGGCGGCTTGTCAGCGCTGCAGACATCCTCGTCACCGGGCAGGGGTGCCGCGGGATTGCTCAGTGGCGGCTCGCTGGCCGGCCTCGGGATGGGGCCACTGGGGGGGCTTGGCGGTCTTGGCGGCCTGGGCGCCTGGCCCGGCGGCTCGGAGGCGGGGGTGGCGGGCGGTGAGGGCGTGTCCCCGCCCGGCCGCGACCTGCTGTCCATGCCGCTGCCGGACCAGCTCGTGCCCGGCGTCGGGGGGCGCAAGGGCGGCACCGACCGCATGGAAGAAGAACGCAGACGGGAAGAGCGCGCGGCGCTGCCCACCATCGGGGCCTATCCCCCGCTCAATGCCGTCCTGGTGTGGGACCTGCCGTCCCGCAAGGCCGAGTACGACGCGGTCATCGCCGAGCTGGACGTTCCGACGCGGCAGGTCGAGATCAACGTGACCATTCTCGACGTGAACGCCAATGCGCTGCGCGAGTGGGCGGTCGATCTGACGGCCGGATCCGGGGCGGCGCGGGTGCAGCTCAGTCCGGCCGCCGCCATCACGGACACGGGCAGCGTGGCGCAGGCGGGGGCATCCATGGTGCTCTGGGCGACGGATCGCCTGAGCATGCGGCTGCGCGCCCTGGAATCGCGCGGGCAGGCGCAGGTCATGTCCCGGCCCTCCATCCTGACTCAGGACAACCATCCAGCCGTGCTCGACATGAGCCAGTCGCTCTACGTCAAGCTGGTGGGCGAACGCACGGCGGACCTGCGCACGGTCAGTGCTGGCACCATGCTGCGGGTGACCCCCAGCATCATGGGTGAGGGCCACGACGCCACCATCCGCGTCACGATGGACATTGACGATGGCGCGCTGAACGAAGGCAGCATGTCGGCCGCATCGCCTCTGGTCGGCAACAGCACGGTCAGTACGCAGGCCGTGGTCCGTCCGGGCGAGTCGCTCGTGGTGGGCGGCTACCGGCGCCAGAACACCGAGTCTTCGCACAGCCGCGTGCCGGGGCTGGACAGCGTGCCCTTGCTGGGCTGGCTGTTCCGCGGCGATAGCGTCATCAGCGACGAGCGCGAGCGCCTGTTCATCGTCACCGCGCGCGTCCTTCCCTGAAGGCGCGGCCCCCTTTCCTTCTCAGCCGGGACTTGTCATGACCTCTGTATCTTCTCTTCGCGGCCTGGCGCCGCCGCCCGGAGCGCCCGAATCCCCACGCCTGCCGGACATCGGGCAACGCCTGCCCGATGCCAGGGACCTGGCGCGTCAGGAACGCGCGCGCAGGGAGCGGGCGCAGCAGCAACAGCAGCAGGAGCCGGCGCATCCGCTGCTGCGTCCGCCTTCCGCGGGCCTGGGCGTGGAGGCCTTCGAAGAAATCACCTTCCAGGCCAGCGAACGTGAAGAGGCGGAGGTGCATGACGAACTGCATGACCACCACGTGCGCGAGGCCCATGCCGTTCGCGGCACCATCCCCGTGGAAAAGGTGATGGCCGTGATGCGGTTGATGGAAGGGCACCGGGGCTACCAGATGCTGCGCATGCAGGCGCGCCTGTTCGCTGGCGACTTCATGACCGACCGCGAAGGTGCGCTGGAGCGCCTGAAGCCGGCATCGATGCGCCCCGAGGTCCGTCTTTCGGTGATGCGCATGGCCGAGGACCTGCTCGAGCAGGTGCAGGACAAGCCGGAGGCGGCCGAGGCGCTGGCTTCTTTGCGCCAGCTGGAGGACAAGGACGCCAATCAGATCCACCACCTCGTCAAGGTCTTTGACGCTACCCAGCCAAAAGGAGAGGGCAAGGCGTCCGCGCCCGACTCCCTGGCCCTGCAATTGCTGGCGTCGCCCATGAGCACCCGGGTGCTGCTGGATGCCGTGGGCAGCCCGGAAGGGCTCGATGCACTGCGGCAACAGATCCATCGCCTGCCGGCAGAGGGGCGCTTCCAGGACGCCGGCACCTTTGTCGGCATGAGCGTGGGGCTGGCTCACATGATGGCCGTGCTGCGCACCATGGGCGAGCATGCCGCCCACCTTGGCGGCGAGCTCCGCCTCCCGCCAGTGGAGCAGGGCAAGCTGCTGCGCGGCTTGCTGGATATGTGCCGCACCGCGGCGCCGCGCCCCAAGCTGGAAAAGTTGCGGGGCGACACGCTTCGCGTGGCGGGTGCGGACAAGAGCCTGCGCTTCGATCTGGAGCTGATGAAGCAGGTGAGCCAGTATCCCGAGAGTGTCTGGGTCAACATCGATGCCAAATCGGCGGTACAGACATGGCTGCGCGAGGCCCAGGGCTTGCACTACCGCCGCGAGGGCGCGCTCGACATGACCGGGCACCTGGACCGCAACGCCTTGCGCCCGGTAGCGCCGACCGCTTAGGTGCCCTGGCGCCGGGCCGCGGCGGGTCGCGGTATAGCGGCGCTTCCTGATCGAATCGGACCCTGGCCCTCGGCAGAAGGAGAACCCTCGCGCGCCAGCGCGCACTGACGGCGCATGGAGAGTTCTAAGTCGATGAGCCCGCCCGGCGCCACGCCGGCCCCCGCTGGCGGCGGCGCCGGTTCGTCCGGTGGCGGCCGCCTGGGCAGTGCCACGTCGGCGTCCCGGGCGTTGGCCGCGCGCTTGGCCGCGCGGGGGGAGCGGGCCGACATCGTCGTGACCGCGCTGGTGGTGGCGGTCGTGTTCGCGATGCTGCTGCCCGTGCCGGTCTGGATGCTGGACCTGCTCATCGCCGTCAACCTGTGCGCCTCCTCGTTCCTGCTGGTGGTGGTGCTCCAGGTGAAGCACACGACCGGGTTGAGCGCCTTCCCCTCGCTGTTCCTCGTCACGACGCTGTTCCGCGTGGCGCTGAGCGTGGCCAGTACGCGGCAGATCCTGCTCGGCGGCGAAGCGGGCCATATCATCGCGGCCTTTGGCGAGATCGTGGTGGGCGGCAACCTGGTCGTGGGCCTGGTCATCTTCCTGGTGCTGACGGTGGTGCAGTTCATCGTCATCACCAAGGGCTCGGAGCGGGTGGCCGAAGTGGGCGCGCGTTTCTCGCTGGACGCCATGCCCGGCCGCCAGATGGCCATCGACATGGAGCGCAAGGCCGGCGGCATCACCCAGGAAGAGGCCAAGACACAGCGCGACATGCTGACCGAGGAAAGCCAGTTCTTCGGCGCGATGGACGGCACGATGAAGTTCGCCAAGGGCGACTCCATCGTGGGCATCGTGATCGTGCTGGTGAACCTGATCGGCGGCCTCGCGGTCGGGGTGCTGCAGCGCGGCATGGACGCCGCCGAGGCCTTGCAGGTCTATTCCATCTTGACGGTCGGTGACGGCCTGGTGGCCCAGATCCCGGCCCTGCTGATGTCCATGACGGCCGGCCTGCTGGTGACCCGCGTGTCCAAGCCGGGCGGCGCGGGCGGCAACATCGGCAAGCATCTGAGCGAGCAGTTGCTGGGGCAGCCCAAGGCTTGGGTAACCGCCAGCGGCGCCATGGTTACCTTCGGCTTGCTGCCCGGCATGCCGCTGCCGGCCTTTGTCTGCCTGGCGGGCGGCTCGGCGGCGGTGGGGCTCATGGCCATGCTCAAGTCCATGCGCAAGAGCGAGGAGGCCGAGCGCAAGGCGGCCACGGAGGTTGCCGCCGAAGGTGAATTCGACGTGATCCGGGCCTTTGTGGTGCGGGTCAGCGACCGGGTGGATCCGGCGCTGGCCCGCCAGGCGATCAACCTGTGCCGTACCTCGCGCAATGAACTGCTGCTGAAGATCGGCCTGATGATGCCGACCGTGCATGGGGAGGAAGGCGTCAAGCTGGAGGATGTGGACGTCGAGTTCTGCCACGGCGAGGTGCGCACCTTCGGCCTGAAGCTGAACGATGATTTGAGGACTTTCTCCTGGCTGCAGGACGACGGAAGCTCCTTCGGGCTGCCGCCGGAGCAGGTGGAAGCACGGGGCGGCGTGGCCGGCTCCACGCGCCTGTGGATGACGCCGCAGCAGATCGAGGCGCTGTCGCCGGCGCCGACCGACGTGCAGGACTGCTGGCAGCGGCTGCGCTCGCTCAGCGACGAGGTGATGCTGCGAAACGGGCCGAGCTATTTCGGCATCGAGGAGTGCCAGCGCATCGTCAACTGGACCTCCCAGCGCATGCCGGAGGTGGCCAAGGAGCTTGAGCGCGCCCTGCCCATGAGCCGCATGGCGGAAGTGTTCAGGCGTCTGTTGAGCGAGCGGGTATCCATTCGCAACCTGCCCGTGATCCTCAACGCCCTGATCGACTGGGGACCGCGCGAGCGCGACGCGGCCATCCTGACCGAATGCATCCGGGCAGCCGTGCAGCGGGAGATCTGCGAGAGCCAATCCGTCAACCGCGAACTGCGGGCCCTGATGCTGGACAGCGAGCTGGAGTCCACGGTGCGCGGGTCGATCCGTCAGACCGCGTACGGGGACTTCCTGGCGCTGGATGCCCAGACCACGGACAACATTGTGGACGAGCTCTCGCGCGCTTATCTGGCCGCGGTGGACAACCGCCATCCCACCGTCATGGTCTGCGCCCAGGACATCCGCGCCCATGTGCGCAAGCTGCTCGCCGAACGGATTCCCGAGATGTCGGTCATCGGCATGTCGGAGCTGCCACCAGACTACCGGGTGAACGTGCTGAGCGTGGTCTCCGCGCCCAGCGGCTACCCAGGTTATTCAGACCTTCGTTGACATGAACACCCTGCGAGACCCTGACGCTGACCTTCCCCTGCAGGTCCACGACGGGCCCCTGGAGGCCGTCCTGGAGCTGCGGATGCTTACCGGCCTCCAGGCCGGGGCCGCCTTGCCCTTGGACCAGCCGCTGCTGGTCGGCCGGGATGATGATTGCGACCTGCTGCTGCTGGACGAGCAGGCGCCCTCCCAGCTACTGCGGGTGGTCGCTTCGGGTGACGGCCACGCCAGCGTGACGCCTTTGTCCGGCGCCCTGACCGATGAGGCCGGCCAGGTGCTGGACGACACGTTCACGGTGCAGGTCGGCCAGGCCTTCGGTGCCGAAGGGCTCTGGCTGGAGGTGCAGGCCAGCGACGCACCATGGACCGTCTGGACCGACCCGGCCGACCGGCAGCCGCCAGCACAGGAGGACCTCCCCGCGCAAACCGCCCTGCAGGAGGCCGCCCTCCAGGCGTCCGTCCCCGACGAGCCGATGGCCGCGTCCGGCGAAGAGGACACCTTGGAGCCGAACTTCGACGACTGGCTGTCAACGACCGCGGAAGGCGACCCCAACGAGGACCCTTGGGCCGCCCTGTCCGCGGAACGTCCGCACCGGCCGCAGCCTTCCGCGGCCACGCCTGGGCGCGGCGTTTCCGCCCGGCTGCAGCGCTGGATGGTGCTGGGTGGCGGCGCGACGCTCACGGCGGCCGGCCTGGTGGCCATGGCGGTGCAGCTGGGCCTGCCGGCCGTAGGAGAGGCCATGGCCGTCAGCCCGCCGGCTGCGGAGCTGGCGTCGCGGGACGCCGAGCCCGTCGCGCCCGGCGCGGCGGCGCCACTGGACAGCCCGGCGCCGGCGCCGCCTGCAACACCCACTGCAGCTGGGCAGTCCCCCACGGCGGGTCTGGCGGCCACCCGGGGACCGGCAGCGACACCGCCGCCGGCGGGGACGGGCGTGCGTGTGCGCGGCGGCGAAACCGTCTTGCAAGGGGCGACGGTCGTGACGCTGCCGTTCGAAGTCCGCGAAGTGGTCATGGGGGCGCGCAGCCGCGTCGTGCTCGACGGCGGCCGTGTGCTGATGGCGGGAGACGCGGTCGGTGCGTGGCGGCTGATGGAGATCCGCGCCGGCACGCTCGTATTCGAAGGGCCCGAGCGGGTGTTGCTGCCATGGTGAGGCATCACCCACTGGCCACCAGCCAGGCCAGCGCCTGGCGCTCTGCCATGGCCAAGGTGCCGGTGACCCGCAACCTGGGACGCGTCCACCGCGTCACCGGGATGTTGATCGAGGCGAAAGTGCCCGGCACCCGTGTCGGCGAGCTGTGTGAGGTCTTCGAGCCGTCCCGGCCGGAGAAGGTCTGGCGCTGCGAGGTGGTCGGCTTCCAGGGGACGCAAGTGCTGCTGTCGTCCCTGATGGCGCTGGAAGGCATCTCGGCCGGCTGCGTCGTGCGCCCGATGCGGACGTCCCATCACGTCGCCGTGGGCGCCGCCTTGCAAGGGCGTATTCTTGACGGCTTCGGCCTGCCCTTGGACGGCAAACCCGGCCTGGACCCCGCCGAGCCGGGCGTGACGCTGCGGCCGGTGGTGGCGGATGCCCCACCGCCCGTGGAGCGCTGGCGCATCAAGGACCCCTTCCCGACCGGCGTGCGCAGCCTCGACGCCTTGCTGACCATTGGCCAGGGGCAACGGGTCGGCCTGTTTGCCGGGCCGGGCTGCGGCAAGACCACCCTGATGGCGGCTGTTGGCCGCGGCAGCCCGGCCGACGTCATCGTGGTGGGGCTGATCGGCGAGCGGGGCCGGGAAGTGCGCGAGTTCACCGAGCACGAGTTCCCGCCAGACCTGATCGCCCGGACCGTGATGGTCTGCGCGACCTCCGACCGCACCTCCATCGAGCGGGTCCGGGCGGCTTTCACCGCGACTGCCATTGCCGAAGGCCTGCGTGACCAGGGGCTGAATGTCCTGTTGATGATCGACTCGCTGACCCGTCTGGCACGGGCCCAGCGCGAGATTGGCCTGGCCGCCGGGGAAGCACCGGCGCGGGCTGGTTTTCCGCCGTCCGTCTATGCCTTGCTGCCGCGGCTGATCGAACGCGCAGGCAATGCCGCGGGCGGCTCCATCACGGCGCTCTACACCGTGCTGCTGGAAGGCGAGCTGAGGTCCGACCCCATCTCGGAAGAGGCCGTGTCCCTGCTGGACGGCCACATCGTGCTGTCCCGGAAGTTGGCGGAGCAGGGGCAGTATCCGGCGGTGGACGTGCTGGCCAGCCTCAGCCGCGTGATGTCCAACATCGTGCCCCGGGAGCACAGCCGCGCGGCCACGCGGATGCGACGCGTGCTGTCGGGCTATCGCGACATGGAGCTGATGGTCCGGCTGGGTGAATACCGGGCCGGACAGGACCCGGAGACCGACCGGATCGTGGCGGACTACCCCAAGGTGATCGACTTCATTCGCCAGGACACCCGAACCCCGGCGCCGATGACGGAGAGCGTCGCCCGCATGATGGCCCTGGCGGCCGGGGCGATGTGACCAGCCCCGATGGCGCAGGGGCCGGCGGCGGCCAGCAAGCGATGGGCTTGGCGGATCGACCGGGCCGCTGGCCCCATGAAATCCTGCCCGACCCGGTGCCGGACGCACGTCTGCCGCCGCTGCGGTCCATCGAGGCCCTGGCCGCGCGTAAGGCCCAGCTGGCGGAGGTCGCGCTGGCGCGTGCACGGCAGCAACGGCAGGCGGCGGCGGACGCGGTGGTGGCCGCGGAAGATGCCTTGGCGGCCCGCATCCAGTTCGTGCAGGAGGAACGCGCGCGGCAGCTGAAGGAACACCAGGCCACCGCGGAAGGCGGCTCGGCGCTGCGCCGATGGCGTCAGGCCGATCAGGCGCTGCTGGACAGCATCCCTCCGTGCAGGACGGCGGTGGCCGACAGCCAGAGCGCCCTGCGGGCGGCAGAGCAGGCCTTGTTGCGCGCCCAGGACGAACAGCAGCGCCGCGCCCGACGGCACGAGAAGTTCGACATGCTCATTGAACAGATCGTCGAGGATGCCTGACCCTGGACGTTTCCAGGCGGGTGCAATGCCGGCCCCTCACGGTCCGTCCAGCATGGACGCACCCAGTTCGTCATCCACTTCAGCCAGGACCTCGTCCAGCACCTCGTCAGGATCATCCTGCGGCGCGCTGTCATGGTCGGCAGCGTCCTCGTCCTCTCCCTCCGGATGGGCACGGTCCTGCCGATGCAAGGCCAGCCCAGGTCGCAGCAGTTCCGGCGCGAGCCGTTCATACTCCTCGATCACCTTGAACAGCAGCGCCGCAGCCCGATAGGTATGTTCCGGGATCGGGTCTCCGGCACGGCCGCTGGCCATCAGGTGACGTGCCAGTGCCACATAGCGGATCACCGGAATGCCCTCCCTGCGTGCGAGATGTCGCAGGGCGCGTGCCTCGTCGTCGCTGGCGGCCTGCAGCAGGACCGGCAGGTCCATCTCCTCGGGCTCATACAGCAGGGCCACCGCAATGTGCTGGGGGTTCACCACCACCGCGCTGGGGCGCTGCTTGGCCTGAGCCGGGGGCGAATCGCTCAATGCGATCTCCTTGGCCGTTTGCTTTCGCATGCCCTTGAGCATCGGGTCGCCTTCGTTTTGCTTGTAGTCCCGCTTCAGCTCGGTCTGGTCCATGCGCAACTGGCGCCAGGTCATGTAGCGCTGCAGCAGGATGTCCGTGATCAGCAGGAGCAGCAGCACCACCACGCATTGCCGCATCAGCGCGTGCAGCAATTCCATGGTCAGTGACCAGCCCTGCGCCGGGCTGATCCGGTAGGCCTGGGCCGCCAGTGGCAGCTGCTCGCGGATTTCCAGGTACACCATCCACAACAGCAGGCCGCCCTTGACCGGCCCGAGCAGCGGCATCAGGAGCTTCTGCGGCGAGACCAGCTGCTTCATGTTGCTGCCGGGGTTGAGCTTGTCCACGCCCTTGGTCAGCGCCTTCGGCGCCACGTTGAAGCGCGTCTGTGCCAGGGTGCCGATGATGGCCAGTGCCATGGGCAGTACCGCCAGCACTACTAGGCAGATGACAACCGGCCACAGGGTATCCGAGGCGCCCTTCAGGCTGACAGACCCTGGGTGCGACACGGCTCGCATGGCCGTGTCGATCATCTCCGCCAGCAGGCGGCGCCAGTAGGGCTCCATGGCAAAGGCGAACTCCGCCATGACGAGCAACCTGATGATGCGCACGGCGTCCTGGCTGACGCCAACCTGCCCATCCTCGCGCGCCTGGCGCAGCCGCTGCTGCGAAGGCGGAAGGGTCTTCTCTCCCACGGCTAAGGCGCGGCCTTGAAGCCGAGGGTGGCCGCAAGGCCTTCCTGCCACCAGCGCAGCGCTGCGTCCGCGCTGTACTCCATCACCCAGGGGCTGATCAGGGCCAGCACAAACAAGGCCATCAGCGTCTTGACGGCCATGGCCGAGGAATACACGTCAAAGCCCTGGACGGCGGTGCTGGCAATCGCCAGCCCCAGTTCGATGAGCAGCAGCACCAGCAGCACCGGCCCGGCCAGCACGACCGCCTGCGTGACGAGGCCAGCCAGGGCTCCGAAGATGGCCAGCCGGTGCTGGCTGAAGTCGGGCAGCACCGCCAGCACCGGCCAGTGCTCATGGCTGTCGGTGATCACGGTGAAGACGGTTTGCAGCAGCCCCCACTGCACCAGCAGCGCCACCAGTCCGCGCTCCGCCATCTCGCCGATCAGGGTCGCGTCGGCCTGCAACGAGGGATTGACCTGCTGGGCCGCGTTCGCACCGCGCTGGTTGTCGATCAGGGTCCCCATGCCGCGGACGGCCCAGAAGGGCAGGGCGGCCAGCATGCCCAGCAGCGCGCCCAGCATCACCTCCTTCATCAGCAGCACGAAGTACAGCGGCAGGCTGGGCGAGGCCTGCACCAGGGGGGACCACAGGCCCACGGCGACCGGCAGGCTGAAGGCCAGGGCCACCGCGTTGCGGGTGACGACGCTGGTGTATTGGCGCGACAGGAACGGCAGGAACATCAGCACGCCCAGCGTCCGGGCCATGGCCAGGAGCAGGGCCTGCAGCATGACCAGGACCTCCGATAGAGGAAGCGGCACGTGGGTCCTTCGACGGTGGCGGAACGGGCGGCTGTGGCTCAGGTCGGCAGCGCGGCGTGCGAGGGTGCGCTGCCGGGGCCGGCGGCCGGGGCGACGCTTGTGGCGGACGCTGGCGGGATCGGACTGCCGTCGGGGGCCACAGGGGCGGCCTGCACGGCTTGGGTGGCAGGGCCGATGGGAGTGGCCTGCGCGGGGCCGGACCCCTGCGCCCGTCGCGCCTCCAGGCGGGCATAACGTTCGTCGAGCCGGGCCATGTGGGCTTGCCAGGCCGGGTCGTCCGTGCGCGTCCCCCAGATTTCGAGATCGTGCGCATGGGCGCCATAGCGCACGATCCCGGGGAGGGTGCCCCAACGCTGGAGCCTGCACGCTCGCACCAGTGACAGGCTGCGGCGATTGGCGGCAAGGATCCAGCAGGTGAGCGTGTCGAAACCGTGGCGAAGGATTTCCGGATGGATCTTGCGCGCCATCAGCATCGCCACGCCACTGCCGTGCCAGCCCCGCGCCACATAGAGCCAGAGGTCGCCGGTGGAAGCGCAGGCGTTGCCTCCCCACGAGATGCCGGCCACATGGGCCCAGCCGATGATGTCGTCGCCCCGGGCCAGAACGCGCAGGGGCCAGCCGCGAGCGCGGCTGACGGCCAGGATCTGCCCCATGCTCGACAGCGTGGCGTCGCCCAGTGCGGGGCTGGCGCCACCGCCTTCGACGGACTCGTTGTAGATGTCCATCATGGCGGCAATGTCCTGCGGTTGCGCGGGGCGCCAGAGGAGGTCAGTCAGTGTCGGTTTCATAAGCGGTCAGCTGAGGGTCGTCGAGGGCGGCTGCGCGCCAGATACGCCAGGCTTGGCGTTGCAGCGCCAGGGGATAGGACACAGGCGCCAGCGGCGCCAGGGAAAAGCAGGCCGGATCGAAGCGCAGCCGCAGGCGCGCCCAGGCACCCGGGACGGCGTCCTCCAGCAACCGGGCCATCAGTGGCAGCGCCCAGCGCTGCAGCTGCAGGGCCGTGCCGTCCGGCGGCGGCGCATGGTCCTGGGCCACCGTCAGGGGACGTGCTCGCGCCTGCCGCAGGGCATCGCGCCAGGCCGCGGCGCTGCCGCCGGTCTGTGTCTCGTGGGAAAACAGGCGCGCCAGGCCCTGCCGGGACGATCGCAGGCAATGGCTGGCGTAGCCGACGCGTCCCAGGGCTGTCGCCGCCGCCACCAGTTGATCGGGGGCGAGCGGCAAGGCCGGCAGTTCGGCCCCATGCGCCTGTGGGAAGGGCCGGCCAGCGTCGATGCCGAAGTGCCGGCAGAACCAGCGATAGGCCAGGCGTGCGCCGGGGGCGGGCTGTCTGAAGCGCGTCATCACCGGGCCAGCTGCAGAGTCGTTCATGGCCCACCAGGCGGGATGTGCGTCCAGCCAGGGCTCATGCCAGAGGGTCCACCAAGCCTGCACCGTGGCGGTATCGGGCACTGGCGCCGCTTGCACGTCAAGGCTCCTGAGGGGCAAAGGCTTGCACCCTCGCATCGGCCTTCGCGGCGCGCCTGTGCCACCACAGCCACGCAGACGGGACGCCGACGCCCAGCACCACGGCCACGATGCCCAGCAGCCAGCCCTGCCAGGATCCGCCCGACAGCCGTTTGCCGGTGCCCGCGGTCGCTTCTGCTCCCGCGGGGGGCCGGGCAGCGCTGCGCGCCATGGCCAGGTCCCGCACGGCCAGCGCGTCGGAAGGCACGAACACCACCGCCACCTTCTCCGGGGCGTCCGCCAGGCCAGGGATGCTGGCCAGCACCAGCTTGCGCACACGCGGTTCATAGCTCGCGGTGTCCCAGCCGGGCACATGCTTGATCAGGATGGAGCAGGAGCTCGGCAGCACCGGCTCGCCGGGCACGACGCGCTCGGGCAGCACCGGATGCACGCGCGCCAGCACCACGCCATCGATCTGCGACAGGGTGTTTTCCAGCTCCTGCGACAGCGCATGGAGAAAACGGGCGCGCTCTTCGGTGGGCGTGGAAATCATGCCGTCCTTCTTGAAGATATCGCCCATGCGGCTGAAGGAGCTGCCCGGCAAGCCAACGGCATGCAGCAGGGTGACCGAGCGGCTGAAATCGGCCGCCGGCACGCTGACGGCAAAGAGCTGTTTGCCCAGCGCCGTCTTGCGGGCCTTGATGCCGTGATCACTCAAGGCCGCGGTAATGTCATTGGCGTCTCGTTCGCTGAGGCCGCCATACAACTCGGTGCCGGAGTCGCAGCCCGCCAGCAGCGCCATGGCGAGCAGCAGGCCAAGCCCGTGATGAACCTTGGGCTTCACTGCATCTTGACGAGCTGGTCGACCCCGGTCGTCGTCTTGGTCAGGACAGTAGCCATGACATCCTGCCGCACATTCGTGTCAAGCAGGCGGGCATACACCTTGGGCATCTGGCTGGTATCGCCGGAGGCAACGATGCGTCGCATCTCGCTGGCAATGGAGACCTTTTCGGTGGCCAGATCACGCGCCACCCCGGCAACGTCGGCCAGTGCCTCGGAAAACGCACGACCGCCGCCACGCCCGGCGCGCACCGGTTCAGCGGCGGCAGGGGCGGGAAGGACCAGCCGGACGGCGGCATTGAGCGGATTGGTCATGTGATCCCCAGGGCATACCGCACGTCGACGAGGGTGATTTCCTTGGCCGTCTCGATCAGGCTGCGCATCAGCGGGCTGTTGGCGGGCACGTAGTCAAAGCCGGCGTCGATCGCATTGGTGATCTCGTCTCCCTGCGCCACACCATTGGCCAGGCAGTTCTTGTAGAGCGACATCGCGCGGGCCATCAGCTGCACCTCCTCGGCCGGGGCGTCGGGGGAAGCCATGGTCTGCACCGCGGCATCGGGCTCGAGACCACTGACGCCTTCTTCCTCGGCCATGCGCAGCAGTTCCTGCAGGTCGCCGCGCTCCGGAATGCCTTCTTGAGCGGCGCGCATGACCTGGATCAAGCGGCCGATGGCCATGTCCAGGGTGAGTTGGTCACGTCCCTGGGGCACGCAGCGCTGTTCGGCAAAGTCGATCCATGTCGCCGCCGCCTCTGGCCGGGCGAAGGTTTCGGGGTGGCGATCCATCAGGGTGGCCACGCAGCGGCGCTTTTGTGCGTTGGGCTCATCGAGGGAGGCCGCGGTGGAGGGTTCCGTGTCGGCCTCGGGCAGTGCCAGCCCGGCTTCGGATTCTGTGGTGCTCATGGGGACTCCTGGAGAAAGGTCGGGAAAGGGCGGGAAAGGGCGGGAAAGGGCGCAAAGGTCGAAAAAGGGCGGCAAGTTGCCGTGCCGCCCTCGTTCAGGCCATGACCGTGCCGCGGCAGGTCATGGCCGTGCGGCGCTTAATAGAAGCCGTAGGCGCCCGGCTGCATCAGGTTCTGCATCGTGTTGCCTGCCAGGCCCATGCCCGCGGAGGCGCTCGTGTTGCTGTTGATGACGGTGGTCGGACTGGCGGGCGCCGCGTTTCCGATCAGGGGAGTGCCAAAGCTCTGGATGTTGGTGATGTTCTTGGTGGTAGCACCCATTTCAATTTCCTTTCAGTGGTAAAAAAAAGGGCGGTGAGCCGCCGGATTGGCGGTGCATGCCGCCCGGAATGGCCCCTCAGGGCAAGCACCCAAGCTCAATGGCTCAGGTTGATCTTGTTCGACAGCCCGGACATGAACTGGGACTGCTCAAGCACCATGCTCACTTTGTTGTTCTGGGCCTGCTGACGCATCTTCTGCATCTGCGTCTGCGTGTTTTCGTTTTCGGCCTGCATCGACTGCAGCTCCAGCGCCTGTTGATTTGCGTGCGTGTTCAAGCCGGCAAGTAGGTCCAATCCCATAGTGAAGTTCCTTTCAGGAAGGGTTGATCTGAATTCAATACAGGGCGCGCGTGCCCCGCCGCCGATCAGTCCGGCCGCCACCGTGACAGGTTCGATGAATTCGGGCAGACCCGGTGAGGACTGGCGCGTTATGCAGGGATAATCCGCGCGCTTTTTCATCCCTCCCAAAAGTTCCCAAGGCCGACGCCATGCTTTTGACCCTGGTCATCCTTTACCTGCTTGTCACCATCGCCATTGGCCTGTGGGCCGCCAAGCGGGTGAAGAACACGGCCGATTTCGCGATTGCGGGCCGTCATCTGCCGCTGGTGATGATCATCACGACCACCTTCGCGACCTGGTTTGGCTCGGAAACGGTGCTGGGCATCCCCGCGAAATTTGTCCAAACCGGACTCAACGGGGTGGTGGAGGACCCCTTCGGCGCCGGGTCATGCCTGATCCTGGTGGGCCTGTTCTTCGCGGCCAAGCTCTACCGCATGACGCTGCTCACCATCAGCGACTACTACCGCGAGCGCTATGGCCGGGTGGTGGAGGTCGTGTGCAGCTTCATCATCATCCTGTCCTACCTGGGCTGGGTGTCCGCCCAGGTCACCGCGCTGGGGCTGGTGTTCAACCTGCTCTCGGGCGGGGCCATCTCGATCCCGGTCGGCATGGCCATCGGCACGGCTTCCATCCTGGCCTACACCCTCTTTGGCGGCATGTGGTCCGTGGCGGTGACCGACTTCATCCAGATGATCATCCTCGTGGTGGGCCTGTCCATCATTGCCTGGTTTGCGGCCGACAAGGCCGGCGGGGCCGAGAAGGTCATCGCCCTGGCCACCAGCCAGGACATGTTCAAGTTCCTGCCGGAACCCTCGTTCCACGACGTGGTGTTCTTCATTGGCGCGGCCATCACCATGATGCTGGGCTCGATTCCTCAGCAGGACGTGTTCCAGCGCGTGATGTCGGCCAAGGATGAGCGTGCCGCCACGCGCGGCCCCGTGATCGGCGGCATCTGCTACATCCTGTTTGCCTTCGTGCCGATGTTCATCGTGGTCAGCGCGCTGATCATCATGCCGGAGCAGGCCCGGCAGCTGATCGCCGAGGACCCGCAGAAGGTCATTCCGACGCTGGTGATCGACCGCATGCCCTTCGTCATGCAGGTGATCTTCTTCGGGGCACTGCTGTCGGCGCTGAAGTCCACGGCGTCGGCCACGCTGCTCGCTCCCTCGGTGACTTTCGTCGAGAACATCTGGCGCCAGTTCTTTCCGCGCGTGTCCGACCGGCAGGAGCTGCGCACCATGCGCATCGCGGTGCTGATCTTCTCGGTGTGTGTCTGTGCGTACGCCGTGGCGCTGCAGGGCACCTCCATCTATGAAATGGTGTCCGCCGCCTACCAGGTGACGCTGGTCGGCGCCTTCGTCCCGCTCGTTTTTGGCCTGTACTGGAAGCGCGCCACCACCCAGGGCGCCATTTTTGCGATCGCGCTGGGCGTGGTGGCCTGGCTCCTGTTCCTGCTGACGCCTGCCGGCGAACAGTTCCCGGCGCAGCTGGCGGGCTTCCTGGCCGCCATCGTCGGCATGCTGATGGGCTCGCTGGGGCCCCAGGCCATCCGCGACGTGCGTGGCTCGCACCACCGGATCTGAGGCAAAAAGCAAGGTTCCGGGCCCCCGGCCGGGGCGCTCCCCGGCCCCGGGCGGAGCCGGGTCGCCGCTCCTCTATATAATTTCGGGTTTTTGATCCCAGGCGAACACCATGCCGATCTACGCTTATCGCTGCGGCGTCTGCGGCCACGCAAAGGACGTGCTGCAGAAGCTGTCTGATGCCCCGCTCAGCACCTGCCCGGCCTGCGGCGCGGAAGCCTTCAGCAAACAAGTCACCGCCGCTGGCTTCCAGCTCAAGGGCTCTGGCTGGTATGTGACCGACTTCCGCGGCGGTTCCGGCGGCACCAGCGCGCCGGCCACGCCGGGCGCGTCCGGTGGCTCGGGTGCCGATGGCGGCGGGTCATCCGGTGGTTCGGCCAGTGGTTCATCCAGTGGTTCGTCCGGCGGAGGCTCCGACGGATCTTCCTCCACCTCGGCCTCGGGTTCCTCCGGCACGGCCTGTGGCGGCGGCTGCGCCTGCCACTGATCGAAAAGGCCGGACCAGGGCATGAGAAAGTACATCATCACCGGCCTGCTGGTCTGGCTGCCCCTGGCCATCACCGTCTGGGTGCTGCTGTGGGTGCTGGGCATCATCGACGGTGTGTTCATCTGGCTGCTGTCCGCCGTGCAGGCGGTGCTGCCGGAATCGGCCCGCGAGTCCATCCGAGAGTTGCACAACATTCCCGGCCTGGGTGTGCTGGTGCTGGTCGGTGCGCTGATGCTCACTGGCATGTTCGTGGCCAACATGTTCGGCCAGTGGTGGTTCCGCCAGTGGGACCGCCTGCTGTTCAAGATTCCCATCGTCAAGAGCATCTACAGCTCGGTCAAGCAGGTCTCGGACACGCTGTTTTCCTCCAGCGGCAATGCCTTCCGGGAGGCGGTGCTGGTGCCGTATCCGCACCCGCATTCCTGGACCATCGCCTTTGTCACCGGCAAGCCTGCCGGTGAAGTGGCGGAGCAGCTCTGCGCACTCAGCGGGGTGGCATCGGAAGAGCATGTGAGCCTGTATGTGCCCACCACGCCCAACCCGACCTCTGGCTTTTTCCTGATGATGCCCCGCGCCCAGTTGCGGCCTTTGGCCATGAGCGTGGATGAAGCGCTCAAATACATCATCTCCATGGGGGTGGTGGCGCCGGCGGCCGCCGAGCTGCTGGTGGTCCAGCCGGCCACCCCGGAGAGCGTCCGAAATTGACCGGGTTGAGCGCCCCGGCAAGCGCTCAGCCCTGAGGGTCCCAGGACCCCGCCAGCGCCCATCCCCCTTTGACCGGGGCAAGCCCCTGCGTGGCGTGCCCCCTGATACCGATTTCCGGAGAGTTTGCATGCGTACCTGTTATGCCGGCCAAGTCAGCGAGAAGCTGCTGGACCAGACCGTGACCCTGATGGGTTGGGCCCACCGTCGCCGCGACCATGGCGGCGTGATCTTCATCGACCTGCGCGACCGTGAAGGCCTGGTGCAGATCGTCTGCGACCCCGACCGCCCCGAGATGTTCAAGGTGGCCGAAGGCGTGCGCAACGAGTTCTGCCTGAAGCTGGTGGGCAAGGTGCGTGCACGCCCGGCCGGCACCGAGAACGGCAACCTGGTCAGCGGCAAGGTGGAAGTGCTGTGCCATGAGCTGGAAGTGCTGAACCCGTCGGTGACGCCCCCGTTCCCGCTGGATGACGAGAACATTTCCGAAACCACCCGCCTGACGCATCGCGTGCTGGACCTGCGCCGCCCGTACATGCAAAACAACCTGATGCTGCGCTATCGCGTGGCGATGGAAGCGCGCAAGTTCCTGGACGAGCATGGCTTCGTGGACATCGAAACCCCGATGCTCACCAAGAGCACGCCCGAAGGCGCGCGTGACTACCTGGTGCCCTCGCGTGTGCATGACGGCATGTTCTTCGCGCTGCCGCAGTCGCCCCAGCTGTTCAAGCAGCTGCTGATGGTGGCCGGTTTCGACCGCTACTACCAGATCACCAAGTGCTTCCGGGACGAGGACCTGCGCGCTGACCGCCAGCCCGAATTCACCCAGATCGATATCGAGACCAGCTTCCTGACGGAGGAAGAGATCCGTGCCATGTTCGAAGGCATGATCCGCCATGTCTTCCGCAAGGCGCTGAATGTCGAGCTGGGCGACTACCCGGTGATGAAGTACAGCGAAGCCATGTTCCGCTTCGGTTCGGACAAGCCGGACCTGCGCGTCAAGCTCGAGTTCACCGAGCTGACGGATGTCATGGGCGACGTGGACTTCAAGGTCTTCTCGGGCCCGGCCACCACGCCGGGCGGCCGTGTCGTGGCCTTGTGCGTGCCGGGCGGCGCGCAGCTGAGCCGGGGCGAGATCGACAGCTACACCGAGTTCGTCAAGATCTACGGCGCCAAGGGCCTGGCCTGGATCAAGGTCAACGAAGTGGCCAAGGGCCGCGAGGGCCTGCAGTCGCCCATCGTCAAGAACCTGCACGACAAGGCCGTGGCCGACATCCTCGCCCGCACCGGCGCCAAGGATGGCGACCTGATCTTCTTCGGCGCGGACAAGGCCAAGGTCGTCAACGACGCCATCGGCGCCCTGCGCCTGAAGGTGGGTCACAGCGAGTTCGGCAAGAGCAACGGCCTGTTCGAGGACCGCTGGGCGCCGCTGTGGGTGGTGGACTTCCCGATGTTCGAGCAGGACGAGGAAAACAACCGCTGGGCAGCGGTGCACCATCCCTTCACGGCCCCGAAGGACGGCCATGAAGACCTGATGGCGACCGACCCGGGCGCCTGCGTGGCCAAGGCCTACGACATGGTGCTCAACGGCTGGGAACTGGG
>Ga0065165_1001648_pt1 | contig 22675 bp, 16 predicted proteins | sample AraplaMF_Cvi_mMF_FD_63813 | JGI IMG/M metagenome (GOLD analysis project Ga0065165, IMG submission 63813) | Arabidopsis root microbial communities from the University of North Carolina, USA - plate scrape MF_Cvi_mMF (version 2) (version 3) | ecosystem: Host-associated > Plants > Roots >... | reverse complement strand
GCGGATCATGGATGCGCTGGAGCGCGTGGGCCTGGCTTCACGCGCAAAGCACTACCCAGCGGAACTGTCGGGCGGCCAGCAGCAGCGCGTGGCCATCGCCCGCGCGCTGGCGGGTTCGCCCCGTCTGCTCCTCGCCGACGAACCCACCGGCAACCTCGACACGCAGATGGCTCGCGGCGTCATGGAGCTGCTGGAAGAAATCCATCGCGAAGGCGCCACCATCGTCATGGTCACCCATGATCCGGAATTGGCGGCACGCGCCCAGCGCAATGTGCACGTGATCGACGGCAGGGTAGTGGAAGTTGAGCGTATGGAAGGTGAGGTGGCGTTCGGCTGACCATGGCCCCGTGCCCGATGTGGACGGGCTCGATTCACGCTGGCTGCGTCTCCCTCCGTTCCGGGCTTTGGAAATCCATGCTCGCCCCCACCGCTTCCGCGATTCGCAGGATGTCGCCGAAAACGCCACCTGCGGTCACGCCCGGCCCCGCGCCGGGCCCTTGTATCTGGAGTGGGGTCTCACGATAGCGTTGTGTGGTGAACTGGACGATGTTGTCGGAAAGGCGGCTGTTCGCGAGGGCATGATCGACGGGAACCGCGATCACTTTCACAGAGGCACCGCCGTCACGCGATAACGCGCCGACGTGGCGTAGCACCTTGCCTTGGCTGACGGCATGGGCAAACAGCGCTGCCATATCCGCATCCATTTCCTCGGCGCGACTCATGAATGCCCCTGGAGAGAGCGACGCAAGTGCAGTCGGCACCAAGCTCTCGACAATCACGTCTTGCAGGGAGATTCGCCAGCCGGCTTCGCGCGCGAGGATGACGAGCTTCCTCGCGACATCCAGACCCGACAAATCCAATCGCGGATCGGGTTCGGTATATCCGAGAGCATGCGCCTCGCGCACGAGTGACGAAAAAGATTTCTGGCCATCTGCCTGGTGGAAGATCCAGGCGAGGGTGCCCGAAAAAATGCCGTGCACGGAGATCAGTTCGTCTCCGGTGGAAAGGAGGCCCTTGAGCGTCTGGATCACAGGCAGTCCCGCACAGACCGTGGCTTCATGGAGATAACGGCTACCCGAAGCTACGGCGGCTCCGCCAATGGAGCGCCACCGTTCCAGGTCGCCGCTGCCTGCGTGCTTGTTTGGCGTCACGACGTGAATGCCCTGTCGGAGCCATTCGGCGTAGTGATTTGCGAGGTTCGGGCTGGCTGTGCAGTCGACGATCACAGGGGAGTCGCCTTGGCGGCGAAGGTGCGCGGCAAACATCTCGATGTCGGTGGCCTGCTGGGGCGCTGATTCGATGTCGCCGGCATGCGAATCCCATGTTCGCATCACCCGGCTCGCCGCAACGCCCGCGATCCGGATGTCGAGCCTTCGGCGCTCCAGTAGGAAAGGTGCAGCATTCCGCACTTGCTCCAACAGGGCGCTTCCGACGCGCCCGGGACCGATGACGCCGATCACTATCTGGACCCTGGCAGGCCTCAACTGGGCAAACGGAGGGCTACGGGATGCGTCTGGCGAATCGGGCGGCTGGAGTGTCATGGATATCTCGCTTGGCATCTGGGCAGACTGCCCCGACGCAGGGCCGGAACGCTCATGTTTTTTCGAGCGTTGTCGTTCGTAAAGTGTGAACTGGATTCTACCTTGCGGCTTGACGTGAGGACGATCCGTGGCATGTGTCGAATTCCGCACATTCCCGCGGGACGTGGGGGCTCTCGGGACGTCGTGTTCGCAGAGAATTGCCTTGACACTCATCGGTTCATGGCCTTTACTTGGTCGGGAATTTAGCGGGCGCTCTATGAGCGAACAGGGGCGGGCTCAGAGGTGAGCCCATGCCGGTGGAAGTACCGGTTGAGGCCACGACGGACAGGGGCTCGGGTCACGATGTTTTCCTATTACGTGCAGCTTGCCGTGCGGAGTCTCGGGCGGCGGATTGTCCTTACGACCCTGATGACTCTTTCGATCGGCTTGGGCATCGGCGCCACGATCACGACCACAGGGCTGCTAAGGCTGCTTTCCCGCGATCCGGTACCGGAGAACAGCGGCAGCCTCTACATCCCCACGCTGGACCCCCGGGGCTTCACGCCCGATACGGCCGCGGGCACCCGGCCGACTCAGCTCACCCTGATCGATGCGTCGGCACTGTGGGCGGCGAACAAGTCGTCCCGACAAGTGATGATGACCGGCGGGCGCGTGGTCTTGTCCACGCCGGATGCTGCCCTTCGCCCGCTAAGCGCCGATGCGCGCTATACGACGGCCGGCTTTTTTTCTCTCTTCCATGCCCCGCTTCGTTTCGGCGGCGGCTGGGGTGCCGACGACGACGGAAGCGCCTCCCGAGTGGCCGTGATCTCCAGCGAACTGAACGACCGGGCCTTCGGTGGAGAGAACAGCGTCGGAAGGGTCATACACGTGGGCGATGCGGATTTCCGCATCGTTGGCGTGCTCGGGGACTGGCAGGTTTCTCCTCACTTCTACGACCTCAGTTCTGGCGCCTACGCGGCGAAAGAAATGATCTTCCTCCCCTTCTCGACGGCGCAGAGCGCCAAGATGCGCTTCCAGGGGAATCCGGAGTGCTGGGGCAGTGGTATTGAAGCGATGGCACAGGCCGATTGGCTTGCCACATTATGGGGAGGAAGAGCGGATTGCGCCTGGATACAGTACTGGGTCGAGCTTCGCGACTCGCAACAGCGTGACGCATACCGCCGCCTTCTCGAGGGGTACGCAGGAGAACAGGTTCGGTCGGGACGGTTTGCCCGGCAGGAACCGGTAGGGCTGTTCGGGCTCATGCAATGGCTCGACATGCAAAAGGTCGTCCCGGGCGCGGTTCGCCTTCAGGTCGCGATTGCCTTGTCGTTCCTTCTTGTGTGTCTGGTGAACACGGTTAGCCTGATGCTGACGAAGTTCCTCGCCACGTCCCAAAGCGTGGGCGTCCGTCGAGCGCTCGGTGCAACAGCCAGGGCCATCTTCGCTCAGTATCTGGTAGAGGCGGCGATTGTCGGCATCGCCGGTGGCATTCTCGGTGCCGCTTTCTCGGTCGCGGGCCTCGCACTGGTCCGCCTGCAGCCACTTGAATATGCGACACAGGTCCACGTCGACGTGTCGCTGCTGGCTGCCTCGGTGGTGTTGTCGGTCGTGGCAGCCACTGCGGCGGGACTTGTGCCTGCTTGGCTCGTTTGCCGAGTCTCGCCATCGCGCGCGCTTAGAACGGCGTAGGAGCGGTTGATCCGATGCATATCCATCCCATCATTTCGGCGCTTCGCCACCATGTGCTGACGGTTGCCCTGATCGTCGTGGAAGTGGCACTTACCTGCGCGGTGGTCAGCAATCTGCTTTTCATCGTGATCCAGCGAGTGGAATGGTCGTCCATGGCCACAGGCGTTCGAGACGAGTCGCTGATCTGGGTGCGCACCAACCTGCTCAAGCCTGACATCGACATTTCCGCATTGCAGGCTACCGACCTTCAGGAACTGCGCGGCATTCCGGGCGTGAAAGCTGCCGTGTTGGTGAATACCTTGCCTGTCACCCCTGTGGGCAGACAAGCAGACATTTCTGTCGATCCGGGCCGTACAAACCACGGAATCAGCTCGAACCTGTTCCTTGGGTCGCCTGGCTTCATGGATGCGGCCGGCATAAAGGTGGTCGAGGGGCGGTCCTTCAATGACGGGGACTACGTGGATTTTCGCGGGGCGGATGCCCCTTCGCCGCCCACGGCCATCGTTACCCGAGAACTGGCCGATCGCCTGTGGCCCGGGCGTTCACCGCTGGGGCAGCATTTCTACCTGGGCCCGGGGGCGCGCACGCCGTCGGAAGTGGTGGGGGTGGTCGATCACCTTCTCAGGTCGAACGTCATCTCTCCGTCCGGCAGTGGCAATGTGGTGCTTTTGCCGGCCACGAAGTTCGACGGCGGGTTCTATCTTCTTCAGGTCGACCCGTCGAGCAAGAGACAGGTACTCCGGGCGATCCCGCAAACCCTGGACAAAGTGGAGTCCAACAGGCTCATCATAAAGAACGAAGCGTACTCGGATACGGTATCGGAGTATTTTCGGGGAGATCGTTCGCTTGCCATCTTGCTCATGGTGATCGTTCTTGTGTTCATGGGGGTGACCGCGGTCGGCATCGTTGGCCTCAGCAGTTTCTGGGTGCAGCGTCGTCGGCGGCAGATCGGGGTACGGCGCGCCCTCGGCGCCCGCCGGAACGACATCATCCTTTACTTCCTCGCCGAGAACGCTGCCATAGTCGCCACGGGAGCGGTCATCGGCATGGTTCTCGCTGTACTGGCGAGCCACTGGCTGATGACCCATTACGAAGTGCCGCGACTTCCGTTCACCTGGGTCGTTGCAGGAGGCTTGCTGCTGCTTGCGGTAGGTCAGGCCTCGGTCATTGGCCCGGCATTGCGCGCGGCACGGGTGTCGCCGCAGGAGGCAACGCGGGGTTGAACCCGCTCCGGCGCACCGCCGCATTCCCACACGCATTTCGGCAGTGCCTTCCGAGGGAATTCCCGCGCTACCAGGCGCACGCCGTCATGAGCGTATGTTCGTCCAGACGCAGGGCGCTCGCCTGAAGGCGGTGCCCGAGGGGGAGGTCGGCGGCGAGTTCTTCGGCGACCTCAAACTCAAGAAGGCCCCGTTGCGACACGTCGGTGATGTGTATCGCGTGGAAATCGAAAATACGGCCTACGGCCTTCGCGGTAGCCTTGAAGACACTTTCCTTCGCCGAAAACACGAGAGTAAGGGCTTCCGCCCGCCCCATGGATCGAGCCAGGGCATCCACCTGGCCAAGTTCCGCCGCTACTATGACGGTGGCTTCCAGCGCGTCGAACGCAGCACCGGTAGCCACGCGTTCGATATCGATACCAATGCCACGCAAGTTGCCTGTCGTCGCCGCAACAGCCGCCGCGATCGTGCCGGCATGCGTGATGCTGCCGAGGATTCCCGATGGCCAGACAGGGGCACGGTCTGGCCCGATGGGCAGATCGCCGATGCGGCAACCCAGGTCGTGCAAGGCTCGGAAAGCACACCGGCGCCCTGCGAGAAACTCGGCCCGCCGTTTCGGCACAGAGCGTGCTATCGAAGGGGGGCAGACGACGCCGTATTGTGCGAAATCATCATCGCGAAAGGCCTGCGCATCGAAACGCAGGGCAAAGGCAGCCGGCAGTTCCAAGGCGGGGGTACCCAGCGGCAGCCTGAAGAATGAGTTCATCGCTCGCCACGATATTTCACCCCCGCGGAGCTCCGCAAGGGCGTGCCTGGGCCGATCTCCTTTGACTGGATTTAGCGCCACTTGACGCACCCGATACCGTGCGCGGTGATAGCTTGTTGCATGAAACCTCCGCGACATCCGCATCGGGAACGCACCCATGGCACTGAAAGACGTCCTCACCGATCCGCTCGGTTTTGGCACCGCTCCGCTGGGGAACATGTTCCGGGACATTCCGGAGGATGAAGCGCAGGCCACCGTGGAAGCCGCCTGGAATCACGGCATTCGTTACTTCGACACCGCTCCGCTCTATGGCGCGGGCCTCGCCGAAATCCGCTTGGGCAGGGCGCTCCAGGGGCGTGCCCGCGAGGATTACGTCATCAGCACGAAGGTAGGTCGTATCGTGCTGGACGAAGTGGAAGACGTCGACAAGCGGGATCTGGGCGAGAAGGGAGACGTGTTCCGCTACGGTCTTCCCAACAAGGTGGTGAACGACTACTCCGAAGACGCGACCCTGCGTTCCATCGAAGACAGCCTTCGCCGCCTGGGCGTAGACACCATCGACATCGCCTGGGTGCACGACGTGGCCCAGGATTTTTACGGCGACGAGTGGCTGGCCATGTTCGAGAGCGCACGGACGGGGGCGTTTCGCGCGCTGGATCGCCTGCGCGACGAGGGTGTGATCAAGGCCTGGGGCCTTGGGGTCAATCGCGTGGAACCGATCGAGCTTCTGCTCGAACTGGACGCACCGCGCCCGGACGGTTTCCTCCTGGCTGGCCGCTATTCGTTGCTGGACCACGCCAAGGCGCTGCAGCGGGTCATGCCCACGGTACAGCGGGAAGGCCTCGGCATCGTCGTCGGCGGCCCGTACAGCTCCGGCGCCCTGGTCGGCGGCAGGCATTTCGAGTACGCGCCGGCCAGTGCGGAGATCCTGCACAAGGTTGCGCGCATTCGTGCGATTGCCGACGCGCATGGCATCGGCATGAAGGCAGCGGGCCTGCAGTTCTGCCTCGCGCATCCCGCCGTCGTGGCCGTGATCCCCGGTGCAAGCCATCCGGGGCGGATCGCCGAGGACAAGGACGCCCTGCGCGAGCAGGTTCCCCGTTCGTTCTGGCTCGAGTTGCGCGAGCAGCGTCTTGTCGATCCGGGTGCGCCGCTGCCTGGCGACGATTGACGCCTAGAGCTTCAGGAAGCCGCGTTGCATGGCGAGTATGACCGCATGGGTGCGGTCGCTGGCGCCGAGTTTCCCCAGGATACTTCGCATGCGCGACTTCACCGTTTCCTCCGAGACGAAGAGCTCGGCGGCGATCATCTTGTTCCCGTGCCCCTGTGCCACGAGTTGGAGTACGGCGATCTCCCTCGGGGTCAGCATTTCGGTGCCGGCATAGGCGGCCAGGTCGTGCGCGACGTCGGGATCCACCACATGCCGGCCGGCGATGGACGCGCGAATCGTGCGGATGATTTCCTCGAGCGTGGACGATTTCAGCAGATAGGAGGTCGCGCCCAGCATCAGCGCGCGCATGATGCGGGCATCGCCAGGGAAGCTGGTGAGCACGATGATATTGGCGTCGGGGAATTCGCTGCGGATCGCCTCGATGGCGTCGAGGCCGTCGACACCGGGCATCTGCAGGTCCATCAGCACGACGCCGGGACGCAGTTCGCGAAACTTCCGGATCGCCTCGCGGCCGTTCTCGGCTTCGCCGACCAGCACCATGTCCGCTTGCGTGGATATGGCCGCACGCAGGCCGTGTCGCATCACCGGATGGTCGTCGCTCACCAGCACGCGAATCAGGCTGCCTGCGTTGTTCGCGTCTTCCATCGTGGCAATTCCCGGCGTGATGACCGCCACCCTGCAACGGCGGCGATGGGCGGTCAATACCCATCGGAGTGAATGTACGCCCCTCGTCGATGGGGAGCACATCCGTCCCGAAAGGGGTGGGGTACTCGCGCGACACGTCTTACGTTGTCCCGAGGACAGCCTGTGGAGCACTGCCATGCATGCTACGTCTCTATTTGGTCCTTTTCGCCTCGAGCCCACGTCGCGCACCCTGTACCGCGACGGTGCCGCGGTGAAGCTCGGAAGCCGAGCCTTCGACATCCTGGTGGTGCTCGTCGAACGGCGCGGGGAGGTCGTGACGCCCCGTGAGCTCATGTCGGTCGCGTGGCAGGGTCTGGTCGTCGGCGAATCGAACGTGCGCGTGCAGATCGCCAACCTCCGCCATGCCCTGGGCCGCGACGGCGAGGGTGCCCGCTACATTGCCAGCATCCCGGGCCGGGGCTATGCCTTCCTCGCGCGCGTTGCCCGGGTCGACGAGGCAGCGCTGTCCACGAACGCACCGCCCGTGTGGTGCGCCGGCACGTGGTCGTGGCGCTGGGGCGGCACGGGGCCCTGATCAGCCTGGCAGTGCCCTGGCGAGCCGTGGTGCCAGGGGCAGGGACAGGCAGAACACCAGCAGGCCGAGCAAGGTGAGCACGAAGCCGGCCCACGCGGCGGCGAGCAGACCCATGCCGGCGGCGATGACCAGACCGCCACCCCATGCACCGATGGCATTGGCGACGTTCAACGCCGCCAGGTTCATGGCGCCCATCAAAGTAGGCGCCTCCGGCGCGAATCGCGTGAGGCGCACCTGCACCGTCGGTATGGCGATCATCATCGTGGTGCCCACGCCGAACAGGGCGACCATCATGACCCATACGTTGTTGCCGGCGGTCGCGAGCGTCGCCAGGACCAGTAACGCCCCGCCATAACCCAGGACAAGGCCCCGGCTCGGGTAGCGATCGGCCAGCTCGCCGCCCAACACGTTGCCGACGGTCATGCCGATGCCGAACAGGGCGAGGGCCAGCGGAATCCAGGCGCGGTCCAGGGAAACCACGTCGGTGACGAAGGCGCCGATGAACGTGTACACCGCGAAGATGCTGGCTACCCCGAGTGCCGCGACGAGCATCGTGACCCACACCGCGCCCTTGCGTAACGCGCTCAACTCCTGCACGACCGGTGCACCGCGCAGGGCGTCGGCGCGCGGCACCCAGGCCAGCAAGGCCAGGAAAGCGAGACATCCGAGCCCGGCGACGGCCACATAGGTGTTCCTCCAGCCGACGTGCTGGCCGAGAAAGGTCGCGACAGGCGATCCCACGATGGTCGCCGCGGTGAGGCCGGTCATGACGATGGCAAACGCTTTTCCTCCCTTGCCGGGTCCGACCACATAGGACGCGACGACGGCGCCCGCTCCGAAGTAGGCGCCCTGCGGCAGGCCACTCACGAAGCGCGCGGCGGCGAACATCCCGAGGCTCGTCGCCTGTGAAGACAGCACGTTGCCGAACACGAACAGCACCATCAGGCAAAGCAGCAACGTACGCCGGTTCAGCCTGGCGGCAGCGAGGGTGACCGCAGGCGCACCGAAGACGACGCCGAAGGCGTACGCGGTGATGGCGTTGGTGGCCGTGGGCAGGCTGATGTTGAGCGAAGCGGAGAACAATTGCAGGACGCCCATGCTGGCGAATTCGGACGTGCCGATACAAAAGCTGCCGAGTGCCAACGCGAACAGGGTCAACGACCGGCGTGTGCGGTCGTAGCTCTCGTCGCAATGGACTTGCACCGAACGGCATTGTGCCTCGAACGCTTTCTCGTGCATGGGAGACCGCCTCAGATAGTGTCGACCGCTTCCAGGGGAATGGCGTGGCGTGTGGCGAGTTCGGTGATCGAGCCAAGGTAACGCTGGTAGTGCGGACTGGTCCGGTGGGCCTCCGCGGCTGCGGCATCGGCATACATCTCGTCGATGACGAACTCGCCGAACCGTTCCCGTGCGCGCCAGAGGTTGTAGTGGAGGTTGCCGGGCTCCGTGCGGGAGGGGCCGGTCATGCTCCGCAGGAGTTGTTCCAGTTCGTGTTCCTTGCCGTCTCTTGCCGTGATGACGGCCATCACTTTCACGTATGTCGGAGCCATGCGGATGTTCCTCCAGTGGGACGCTTCGGGATCATTCCACGTTCGCCAGCGCCTCGGCGATGGCTTTCCCCACGAGCGTGCCCGACGCCGGGTTCTGTCCTGTGATGAGGCGCCCGTCAACGACGAGATGAGGCTGCCATGGTTCGACGCAGCTGTACTGCGCCCCCGCTTCGCGGAGTACGCCTTCAAGGTCGAACGACACGTCGCGCGCGGCATAACCATCTTCCTCGGCTTTCGAGAAGGACGTGAGCTTGTGGCCCTTCACGAACGGCGTACCGTCATCGAGGCGCGCGCCGAGGAACGCGACGGGGCCGTGGCATACGGCGGAAACGATTTTCCCGGCGGCCCAGGCCTGGAGCACCGCCTGTTTCACATAGCGGTCTTTTGAAATGTCTTCCATCGGTCCGAGTCCGCCCGGAAAAAAGATGGCGTCGTAATCACGAACGTCCACCTCGGACAACTTGCGACTGTGCTGCAGCCGCCGATACGCCGCGCTGCCGCGGAATTTCTTCTGAATCTCGTCGCTGGGGTCGTAGCCGTCTTCGGGAACGATGCCGCCCAGCGGGGAGGCGAACTCGAAGGCAACACCCGCTTCCTCCAGTACTTCGAAGGGGTGTGCGATCTCGGGAAAGAAGAATCCCACGGTTCGCTCGTGCGGGCCCATGACGGCGGTATTGGTGGCGATACAGAGGACGTGTTTCACGCGCATGGCGATAACTCCTGTGCTGGGTCGGCTATGGATCGATCAGAAGGTCATGACCGCACGCCCCACGATGTCACCCGAGCGCAACAGGTCGATATAGGTGTTCAACTCGTCGAAGCCGATGGTCTTGATGGTGTGGCGGATCTTGTCCTGCGCGGCCAGCGCCATGACTTCCATGAGGTCGGCGTTATTGCCCCAGAACGAACCATGGAAACTCTGTTCGCGGGATACCCGCGGAAACAGGGGAATGTCGATGCGATCGCCGACCAGGCCGACGTCGACGTAATGGCCGCTGGTGGAGAGAAGGCCCATGCCCAACTGGATCATGGCCGGCGCGCCGGTGCAGTCGATGATGGCGTCCAGCTCGCCCTGTCCGAAGGCCTGGGTCAGATCCTTCTTGATGTCTGCTTCCGACTTGTCCTTGACGGCGACCGTGTGGTCGACGCCGTAATCCCGGGCAACCGCGAGCTTCTCCTCGCTTCGTGCAAGGGCGACGACTCGCGCCCCGCCGCCGAGCAGGCGCGCATATTGCACCGCGTACGCTCCGAGGCCACCCACGCCGAGCACACCGATGATCCGGTCCGGCCCGAGCGCACCGGCATCGCGCAGCTTGCGGATGCCGCGATAAGTGGTGAGACCCGCGTCGGTGAGCGGCGCCAGTTCCGCGAATGCGAGCTGCTTGCCGACCTTGATCACGTAGCGAACGGGCACCGGGATGTATTCGGCGAATCCGCCCACCGGGCCGAATCCCGGCCAGCGCACGTTCGGGCAGATCTGCGTGTCGCCCACCTGGCAGTGGCGGCAGATGCCATCGCCCCAGCCCGGCGCGACCACGACGTGGTCGCCTTCGGCGATGCCCGCGCCCTTCGGGACGAGCGATCCCATCTTCGCGATGATTCCGGTGATTTCATGCCCCAGGGTCAAGGGCGGCTTCAGGTCGGCGTACGGGCGGAAATAGCCGTCGATGAGCTGTACGTCGGAGCGACACATGCCGCATGCCTTGACCTGGACCAGCACTTCGTCTTCGGCGATGTCGGGAACCGGAATGTCTTCCAGAACGAGGGGCTTGCCGTACTCATGCATGCGCGCCGCTTTCATGGTCGTGTACCTCGGGGATAGGGGAGGGGTCTATGGGGAGCAGCGATCGCCGCTTCGGCGCCGGCGAGGTCCTGCACGACGATTCCAGTCCTCGCATCGAGTGTGTCTGGTGTAACACGGGCCCTTGGCGGGCGCTCGTAAAGTGCGGTGAAGCCGTGCACACAAGCGCTTAGTGCGATGTGTCCGACGAGTGCGCCTTATGCGTCGGCGTGGTCCAGGGAACAGGACGGGGACGCTTGAAATTCGCGAGGCCCGCCGTGGCCCAGTCGATGCCGTCGAGCTCGCGGGCGAAGCGTTCGGCATCGCGCCGCCTTACCACTTCGGCGATGGTCTCGGCTTCGCCGGGCGTTGCACCGAGCTCCACCAGCGCCATGGTGCCGAAGCGCAGGGCCGATTCGAAGGTCTCGCGTATATGCAGCGGAACTCCCTGCGCGACCATGCGCAGCGCATGCTCCCGATCGTAGGTGCGGACCATCAGCGTCGCGTGGGGGAAACTCTCCTTGCCGATATCGACGATGGTGTCGGCGACGCTGCGCGAATCCACGCAGACGGCGATCACCTGCGCCTTGCCGGCGCCCGCTGCCTCCAGTACATCGAGCCGCGTGCCGTCGCCGTAATAGATCTTGAAGCCGAAGTCCGACGCGGCCTGCACCATCTCGACATCCGTATCGATCACCGTGACGTCGATGTCCCTGGCGAGCAGCGATTGGCTCACCACCTGGCCGAAGCGCCCAAAGCCGATCATGAGGATGCTGCCTGCCAGACAAGGAGGCACGTCGGACGGCATGACCCGCTTTTCCGGTTTCGGCAGCAGGCGGCGGACCGCGCCGCTCAGCAATGGCGCCAGTGCCATGGAGAGAACGACGATCGCAGTGAACCGGGCGTTGTCCTCCTGGCTCATCAGCCCGGAAGCTGCGGCACTGGCGTAGAGAACGAAGGCAAACTCGCCACCCATGGGCATCAGCAGCGCGCGATCCAGGGCGTCGGCGTGGCTGTCGCCGAGCACCCGGCCGACGACGTAGATCGCCAGCGCCTTGACGAGCATCATCGCCACGACGCCCAGCAGAACGAACAGCAGGTGTTCGCGCACCATGCGCAGGTCCAGCGCCATGCCGATACCCAGGAAGAACAGGCCGAGGAGAAGGCCTCGGAAAGGTTCGATGTCCGCTTCGAGCTGGTGGCGGAAGCTGGATTGCGAGAGCAGTACGCCGGCCAGGAAGGCGCCGAGCGCCATGGAGAGACCGCCCAGTTGCATCAGCAACGCGGCACCCAGCACCACGAGCAGCGCCCCCGCGCTCAGCACTTCGCGAACCTTCGATCGGGCGAGCACCCGGAACAGCGGTTCGAGCAACCAGCGGCCGGCCGCCAGGAGGGTGAGTAGGCATCCAAGACCCGTGGCTGCCGCGAGCCACGGCATGCCGGCCGCTGAGCTTTCGTGGGCAGGGGACATCCAGGCGATCACGGCGAGCAGCGGCACGATGATCAGGTCCTCGAGCAGGAGGATGGCCACCACCTTCTGTCCGGACGGCCGCCCCAGTTCGCCCGATTCGGACAACAGCTGCATGACGATCGCAGTGGATGTGAGCACGAAGCCCATCGCACCCACGAAGGCGATCCTGGGCGGCGCGCCGAGTGCCCAGGCCACGGCCGTGAGCGCGGCGCCGCAGGCCACGAGCTGGAAGAGCCCGAGCCCGTAGATGGTGCCGCGCAGCGCCCACAGGTGCGCCGGACGCATCTCCAGCCCGATGACGAACAGGAACATGACCACGCCCAGTTCGGCCAGCCCGAGGATGGCCTCGGGATCGGTGAACCAGCCGAGGACGAACGGACCGACGAGCACGCCCGCGAACAGGTATCCGAGCACGGCCCCGAGCTTCAGTGCCCGGAATACGGGCACGACCAGCACGGCCGCGCCGAGCAGGGCCACGGCCTGCAGGAGTTGGCTGTTGGCTATGGCGGTCATTCCCCGATGCTAGACGCGAGTGCGGCGGGGCTGGCGCAAAACCTCGGGAAGGCACGTTAAGTCTTGCGCGGAATCGCACGGGCGCTCACGCTTGGGCTTCCGGCTCCTGTCACCCGGTGAGGCCTTGCCATGCGCAGCACGACGGTCATGAGTTTGCTGCTGCTCGTGGCTGGCGGCGTGCGTGCGAACGACGAATACGTGAACCCCAGGTTCTGCTACCGCGTGATACAGCCGGCCACCGTGTCCCGGGTCGTTCCGCGCGCCGACGGTACCGGCATTGCCATGGAACTGGGCGGCCCGTGCCCGGGCCCGGCGTGCATCGCGATCGATATCGCCGCGGGTTATCCGCACCGCGCCGGCGACTTGCCACACGCGCACCGCTATTACAAGGCATCGGGCTGGGCGCCGGGCAAGCCGATGCGGCGCACGCTTGCCGGCACGACCTGGACGACCTATCCGATGTCCAGGGACGGCATCGGCATGGACGTGCACGAATCCGCCCGCCGGCACGGCGAAGCGGTGTATGTCGTCGTGGCGCAGTACCCGAGCGAGGCCAGGCAGCGCGTACGCCGGGAAGTGACGAGGTTGCTCGCTTCCTGGCGCTGGGTGAGCGCCTGTATCTAGAGTATCCCTAGGTTTCTAAGGACGGCCGCGATGATCGCTGCGGCGGCGCAGGCGGTTGAGTGGCACCGCGAGCGATACGGTCGTTCCCCGGCCGGGCGAACCGATGGTGAGGGTGCCCCCCATCGCCGCGGCTCGTTCGCGCATGCCGGACAGGCCCCATTGCTCACTCTTCGTAGAGTCGTCGCAGGCGGCGGCCGGCATGCCCCTGCCATCGTCCGCGACGGTCAGCTCCAGGTTCCGGCGCGTGGTGAACAGCCGCACGGCCACCTGTCGCGCACCGGCATGACGGAACACGTTGACGAGGCTCTCGCGGCATATCGCAAGGATGTCTTCGCCCACGGCCGGGTCCAACTCGTGGTCGCCCACATGGATATCCGTCGTCATGACGATCGGGGAAGCTTTTTGCATGAGGCGGGCCAGTTCGTCGATGGTCGCGCCCAGCTTATGTAGCGAGGTGATGTTCGTGCGCAACTCGCGCACCTTGTCGCGACCTTCGACGATGAAATCGTTCGCCACCTTCAGCGTGCCCTCGATGCCTTCCTTCATCGGGTCGTCCTTGGGTATGGCGGATGCGACGGCCTGGAAGCGAAGCATGATTCCATAGATGGCTTGCAGCAACGTATCGTGCAGTTCGCGCGCGATGCGCTCACGCTCTTCGTGCCGCGCTTCGGAACGCAGGCGCACGCTTCGCGACACGCTGCGTATACGCCAGGCGTACGCCGCGCCGGCCAGCATGAGCACGGCGAGCCCTTCGAGCGCCATGAACCACCACGACTGGTAGAAGCGTGGCGGTAGCTCGATGGTGACGGATGCGCCGCGCTCGTTCCATACGCCGTCCTCGTTCGAGGCGATGACGGTGAAACGGTACGTGCCCGGCGCGAGGCTCGTGTAATACGCCTGACGTCGCGTACCGGCATCGACCCAACCCTGGTTTTCGCCGTCCATGCGATAGCGGAAGCGTACGCGCGAGGGGGAGGTCAGGCTCACCGCGGTGTAATCGATCTGCAGGGAATCGTCGCCAGCCTGCAGGTGTACGGTTCCGGCCGGATCGAACAGCCGTCCGTCCGCATGGACGGCAGTCACATAGACAGGTGGAGCGTGCGTGTTCCGGCGCTGCACCGACGCGTCCAGCCAGTAGAGTCCCTCGTTCGTCACGAACCAGACCCGGCCCTCGTCGTCGCGTTGCATGCTGGGCACCGGCTGTCCTTGCCTCGCGATACCCTGGACGCCGTCGCGGAAATCGAAAGGCCCGATCTGGGGGCGGTAGCGATGGTCGCTGAACGCGTTCTCCAGTTCGTCGGCGGAGAACCGGGTCGCGCCGTGGCCGCCGTTCGTCCACACGTCCCCATGGGCGACCTCCACGATGCCGGTGACGCCCACGAGCGCCGGGAAATCCCGGTCGGTCAGGGACCGCATGACCCCGTCGGCATGGCGGGCCATGCCGGTGCTGCCGCCGAACAACATGCCCCGGGTGCTCGGCAGCATCGTCGCCAGACTGCCTATGTCCAGACCGTTGCGCTGGTCGAAAACCGTTTCGCGGCCGTCCTTTGCCACGCGCAGCACTTCGCCGCCCGCGTAGCCGAGCCAGAGCGTCGAATCGGCGTCCACGGCGCCCGTCGTCGGGTAGCCCTTCACCTCGGTCGACTTCGGTCTCCATGCCTCCCAACGGTCGTTGCGAAATCGATACACCCCCATGCCCTCGATCGATCCCCACAGTTCGCCCGGCCTTCCGGCGGAGAGGAATTTCAACCTCGATGCGTAGAGGTCGTTCGGCAAGGCGACGGTTTCCAGCCGGTTCTCGCGGTAACGGTAGAGGTCGTGGTATCCGACCACCCAGAGCATTCCGTCGGCATCGAAAAGTACGCTGAGAATATCCGGCAGACCCTCGAGCACCGTGACCAGACGCTCGCCTTCCAGCCGGTAGACGGTTCCGAGCTTCGACAGCCAGAGCCTTCCCTGGGGGTCGCGGGCCACGCTAGTGCGCAGGCGCGCTTCCGGACCGAACTCTCGTACGGTGCCTACGGGACCGTGGTGGTAACTGTCGATACCCGATGCCGTGCCCACCCAGGCGTTGCCCTCGCGGTCGACGATGACGGGCGTGGCGCTGTTCGATGTGAGCCCCTGCGGTGCGGAGAAAACCGTGCCTATCGCACTGTCGGTGACGATGTCGGAGGCTCCGATTTGCCCCGGGTCCGGCACGTGGAACACCTTGCCGGTGCCGAGCCCTGTCGCCCACAACCCGCCGTCCCGGTCGAATGCCATCCGTAGCGCGCCGTGCGCATCGGTGACGGGCAGGGCGGCGGCACCGTCGATCCTCGGATGCGCCGCCGTCAGGCCGCGCAACGGACGCGTACCGTGCAGGCGGTCGGAGGCCCATAGTGTTCCCTGCGGATCGATGGCAAGCGTGGAACCCGGCGCGAGCGCTACATTCGTGGTCTTGAAATGATTCGCGCCGCGGGGCAGGTACAGCAACTGGTTGACCGCAGCAACCCAGAGCGTGCCGCTGGTGTCGGACAGCACCCAGTCCGCACGATCCGCGGTATATCCCCAGTCGGTGCCTACGGCGATCCAGCGCGCACCGTCGAAGCGGCCGAGTCCCTGGCTGGTCGCGGCCCAGATGCGGCCGTCGGGTCGCTCGGCGAACGACAGCACCCACCCCGGCGGGAAACCGTCGGCTACCTCATACGCACGTAGCTTCCCATTCTCGATGGATGCGGCACCCCCATCGTAGAAGCCCACCCACAGCGCGCCCCCTGTCGTGAACTTCAGCGCGGTGATATTGGCCGATGGCAGGTGCTTCCCGGGAGGAGGCTGGTAGCGCGAGAAAGTCACTCCGTCGAAGCGATACAGACCCGTGCCGGTGCCAAGCCAGAGATATCCGTCGGGAGCTTGGGCTAGCGCGATAGTGGCCGGCGGAGCACCCTCCCGCGTGGTCCACGCCTGATGCACGAAGTTGCCCGGCTGCAGGACGCCTCCACCCTCGGCGCCGGCCACGGTGGAACAGGCCAGAGCGAACGCCGCCAGCAGAAGGGCCGAGACGCGGGAGTTTGCGGGCACACGCATTCACGGCAGTCTAGCGGCCCCGCCATGAAAAACCTTGGCGAATCTTTTCCGCCGTCAGCCCGCGCGGAAGACGATCATTTTCCGCGAGGTCATCTCTTCCATCGTGTACGGAATGCCGCCGACACCGTGACCCGACACGTGACGCCCGGCGAAGGGCATCCAGTCGACGCGGAATGCCGTGTGATCGTTGACCATCACCGCCGAGGCATCCAGCCGTTCCGACGCGCGGAACGCCGACGACAGGTCGTTGGTGAAGATGCTCGACTGGAAGGCTTCCGGCAGCGCATTGGCTTCCTGGATGGCCTCATCGAGCGTGTCGAAGCCGTAGACGCAGGTAAGGGGGCCGAAGACCTCCTGCGTGGACACCTTCGCATCCTTCGGCGGATTCAAAAGGACGGTCGGGTACAGCGTCGTTTCGCTAAGCCGACCGCCGCCGATGGGCCGGGCCCCTGCCGCCACCGCTTCATCGATCCATGCCTGCACCCGGTCGGCCTCTTTCGGCGTGATGAGTGGGCCGACCTCGGTCTCGGCGAGCAGCGGGTCGCCGGTGCGCAGGGCCTGGACGCGACGAGCGAACCGGTCGGAAAACTCCGTCTGCAGGCTTGCATGTACATAGATTCGCTGCACCGAAACGCAGACCTGTCCTGCATGGTAGTAGCCGCCTTTGGCCATGGGCTCGATCAGCCGGTCGAGATCGGCGCTCCGGTCGATAATCACCGGGGCAACGCCGCCGTGTTCGAGGGCGCAACGCGCGCCGGGTGCGAGCTTCGAGCGCAGGCGCCAGCCCACGCTTGCCGAACCGATGAAGCTCAGGAACGACACGCGTGGGTCCGCCACGAAGGCTTCGGCCAGGTCGCGCGACTCGGGAAGGAACGACTGCACCCAGCCTTCCGGCATGCCGGCGTCCTGCACCATCTGCACGAAGTCCAGGCAGCTCAATGGCGTCGCCGCGGCCGGCTTGACGACGATCGGGCATCCCGTGGCGATGGCGGGGGCCACCTGGTGCGCGATCAGATTGAGCGGGTGATTGAAGGCCGAGATGGCTGCGACGACGCCGATCGGTTCGTCGATCGTCCAGGCGCGGCGGTTCTCGCTCGATGGCGTGATGCCCATCGGGATTTCCCGCCCTGCGCGCGTGCGCAGTGTCTCAGCCGCGATGCGCACGCCATCGATCGCGCGTGCGGTTTCCACCAAGGCGTCGGTGTACGGCTTGCCGCCTTCGCGCGCGATCTGCCGGGCAAGATGCTCGTGCCTGCTTTCCATCCGCGCGGCCAGCGCGTGCAGCACGGCGATGCGTTGATGAGGCTTCAACCAGGTGGGGCGCTCGCGTGAGAGACGGTACGCCGTCGCCAGCTTTCGCTCGAGCGCCGCGCCATCGTCCGTGGATAGCTCGGCGATGGGCTGGCGGTCGAACGCTTGCACGACGGTGAGCATGGCGAACTTCTCCGCGGCTGCGAAGGCAGCCGATGGCAGAAGGTGAGGTTAGCCACACGCGGGCGCGCCCGGTTGTTAAACATCGTCAGTCCCGGCAAAGCCGGGACAATCGTGTCTCCTTCTGGTTCGATGCGGTGGTCGCGCGCTTAGTGACCGCCGCCCGCCATCGCGCTCGAGCCGGTACCGTCCGGCAGCTTCTTCGCCATCTCCAGGTGCTCCTTGAGCGTCGGCAGGGTCTTCGTGGCGAAGGCCTTCAGTTCCGGATCCTTGCCGCTGGTCGATTCCTTGGTGAACAGCGCCACCGCCTTCTGGTGATCGGCCACCATCTTCTTGGCGAACGCCTTGTCGAAGGCATCGCCCGACTTCTTGCTCATGGCGTCGGCCGCTTTCTTGTCGGCGGGCATCGGTGCGGGAGACACGGTGAGGTTCTTGCTGCCGGCAATGGTCTTCAGTTCGTCATTGGCAGCCGTGTGATCCTTCACCATCCGTTCGCCGAAGGACTTGGTGGCAGCCGAGTTGCCCTGCGAAGCGCCCAACTGGCCGAGCGCCACTTCGGCCAGGCCCGCCGCGCTGGCCTTGCGCACGAACTCCGTATCGGCGGACGCCGCCACCTTCGACGATCCGGCGGCCGCGGAGTCCTGTGCGAAGGCGGCGGCAGGCGAGAGGACGGCGGCCGCAAGGGCGGCGACAAGGAAACGGCGATGCATGCGATTCATGGGTCACTCCGTGGTAGTCGCGCAGTGCGCGTGGTCAGGGAGATGTCGCACCTTGGGGATGAATGGGGCGTGCAGCGGGGGTCAACATTCGCCTACTGCGACGCGCGCCGGCGATTGAGGTCTGCCGCGACGCAAGCGGGCGTGAGAACGGCCGACTCGACCTTGGTTGTCGTCGCGGTAGCCTTGGTGCCGCATCGAAAAAATCTGAAAAGTGCGTAAATCCGCGTCGGGAGGACAGACAGTCAGGTTATCCCTACCTAGACTCGCGCCCCTCATGTCAGCCGTGAGTGGTGTCGTGATGGCGAGAGCAACTTTTGAGCACGTCGGATACGTGCGGTGCTGGGCACCCATTGCCTTGGCATTCGCCGCCAACGTGGCCTGGGGCCAGGTATCCACAGCCAGCGCGCCAGCTCCGACGCCTGTGGCTCAACCACGCCGTCCATCCGCTGCTTCGGGAGTAGCCATTGCCGACCTTACGGGGCGGTGGCTTGGCTATCTTCACGCTCCCGGTGATCCCACGGCCTATGAATGGGCAGAGGACTTCGAGCTGAGGCAGGACGCAAGCGGTGCCGTGGAGGGCACTCGCAAGACAACGCCGCGAAACGGGTCGGAAACCTACGTTTGGTCGGTCCTGGGGTCAGTCTCTGGCGACACCATTGAGCTCGAGGACAGCGTCCTGCTAAGCGGCTCATCGACCGCTTGTAAGATTGTCATCAAGGGTCACTTTGTCGATAGTGGTCGCGGCTTCGAAGCTGCCTGGCAGTCGCAGCAGGCTGGTTGCGATGGTGGAACGGTCTATGCGAATCGTGAAGACAGTGATGCGGATCGTGGCATCCGACACCAGTCCGACCTCGGCCCTGGCGACTGCTCGACGCGTCCCAATGCCGGCAATCCGCTCAACATAGGCCTCGGCAACAAATACCAGGAAGTCGTCGATATAGCCGCAACCGCCGGTTCCCCGCTTGCCTGGCATCGCTACTACAACAGCGGCGTCGTCGGCGATGGCGCACGTGCCGGGGAGTGGACGCTGCCCACCGCGGCATCCCTCGGCAGCCGCTGGCGCAGCACCTATGACCGCAGGCTCTCGATCGTGTCCGATGAGGAACGGGACGTTGTACGCGTTCGTCTCTATCGCCACACCGGCGAGCGCATCGATTTCACCGAACAGAACGGGCGCTACGCGAGTGCCGTCGATCCCCGAGGGCAACTCTCGCGTGCAGGTGACGGCTGGACCTATCGGCCGGCGCCGGGGCAACCCGTGGAAGCCTACGATACACAGGGCCGCCTCATTGCTATGGGTGCTGGCACTTCCCAGCATGTCGTCCTCCGCCATACCGATGGGCTTGTCGAGATCGCCGACCTGCAAGGGCGCAAGCTCACCGTGGCCTACGATGCAGTTGGCCGTATTGCCTCTGTAAGCGATGGCGACGGAGTGGCTGTGACCTACGCCTATGGCGGCCCTGAGGGCGCCGGCAAGGACGCCGATCTGGTGAGGGCCACCTATGCCGGCGGCTCCTTTCAGGAATATCTCTACAACGAGGCCGGATTCGCGGGAGGCGATCATCCGCATCTGCTCACCGGCATCTACGATGAGACCGGCCAGCGTTTCGCCACGTACCACTACGACAGCGAAGGGCGCGCGATTGCCAGTGAACATGCCAACGGTGTGGGCAAGGTGCAATTGGCTCGCGAGGCAGACGGTACCGTCGCAGTGACCGGCCCCATGGGGGCGGTCCATCGCTATCGCTATGAAGAAGTGCGCGGCTCGAAACGGTTGGTCGGCGTCGATCAGCCCGGCGGTGCCGGCTGCGGTGCAGCGAGCTCGGCGCTGGCTTATCACCCCGACGGAACGGTGTCGCGCCGTACCGGCTTCGACGGACTTGTCACCACCTACCGCTACGATGCGGAAGGCAACGAGATCGAGCGAATCGAGGGCGAAGGCACTCCGTCTGCCCGAACCATCAGCACCAGCTGGCACCCGCTGCTTGGCTTGCCTGCCGACATCACGATGCCTGGCCGCAAGGAGCATTTCGGTTACGACGCGGTGGGCAACGTCACCAGCCGTGAAGTGTGGGGCGCGATCGATCCGACCGTCCCCGAGGCACCGCTGACGCTCTCGCGTGTCTGGCGCATGACCTACGATGCCGCTGGTCGTTTGATTCATGAAGAAGGGCCGCGCAGCGACAGCACGGCGGTCGCCACCTTGGCCCGGCATACTTATCGAAGTGCCGATGCGGCCAATTGCTCGGCAGGCAGCTGCGCCTACCGCAAAGGCGATCTCTGGAAGACAGAAAACGCCCTCGGCCATGCAGCGGAGATCCTCAGCTACGATCCGGCAGGGCGCGTGCGATCGAGGAAGGACGAGCACGGAACGCTGTTCACCTACACCTACACGCCTCGCGGTTGGGTCGAGGCCGTGGAAGAGGCACGCCCGGACGGCACCGTCTCCACCACCCGCTTCACCTATAACGCGCGCGGCGACGTGGGCTCCGTGACCGATGCCGACGGGATCACGTTGCGTTTCGAGTACGACAAGGCGGGTCGTCTCACGCAAGTATCCAATCCATCGAACCACCGTCTTCGCTTCCAACTGGACGCCGCCGGCCAACGCATCAAGGAAGAGGGTTACGACGCCTTCAGCCTGAAGACCCAACTGACTCGAACTTTCGACGCCCTCGGCCGTGTGGAAACGGAAACCCGCGAGGGTGCCGTTACCCGGTACACGTACGACGAGCAAGGAAGACCCACGGGCGTGACGGATGCGGATGGTCGCAGGGACAACTCCAATTACGACGTCTTGGGCCGCCTGCGGGAAGCCATTCGCGACGTGGATGGCATCGGCGCCACGAGCAGGACGGCCTATGATCCGTTGGACCAGCTTATTTCCATCGACGACCCCAAGGGCCTCAGCACGCGATATCTCACGACGGGACTTGGCGATGTCGGCAGCGTGGACAGTCCCGATGGCGGATTGTCTGTAGACGAACACGACACGGCCGGGATGCCCGTGCGCCACGAAGGCGCAGGTAGCGTCGGCAGCTTCCGCGTCACTCGCGATGCGCTCGGCCGGCCCACCCTGGTGCAATACGACGGCGGTATCCAGGCCACATACACCTACGATGTGGCCGACCCCGCCTGTTCGGCGGGCCAGCGCCACGCATTGGGCCGTCTATCGGCCATGAGCCAGGGAGATAGCCGCACGATGTACTGCTACGACGCCCCGGGCAATGTCGTGCGCAAGATTCAGCGCTGGATATCGACGACCGTTGACGTCTCATACCGCTATTCCAAAGCCGGACGCATCGAGGAAGTCGCCATCGCCGGGGGCGCACGCACCGCCTACCGGTACGACAAGGATGGCTCCGTCACCGGCGTTTCGGTCACGCCGTCCGGCGCCGCCGAGAACATGCTCATCACCAGCTTGGCGTATCGCCCGTTCGACCTGATCGAGAGCTGGCGCTACGGCGACGGCAAGGAGTTGTACGCCAGCCGCGACAAGAGCGGCCGCGTCGTCTCGTGGGGCGGGCTGGACGACGCGCTCTATACCGTGGGCTACACGCCGGGCGGGGAGGTTGCCACCCAGGTATCCCGGGCCGGGGCATTCCGTTTCGACCACGATGGCCTCGGCTTCCTGACATCGGTGAAGTCTTTCAGTTCGGGCGAGGAACTCCGGCGGTTCGACTACGACAACACGGGCGACCGCACAGCGATGATGGCCGGCGGCGTGCGTCACAGCTACCTATACGATCCCCGCAGCCACCGCTTGAATTCGACCGACGGCAAGAGCCGTCGCTACGACGCCGCCGGCAATACCATCGGCATCGGCGACGCCACGTTGACCTACGACGCGTCGGGACGCCTTGCATCCGCCAGTGAGCAAGGTCGCATCCTCGTCAGCTACGCCTACGATGCTGCGGGACAGCGTGTGGTTCGCAC
>Ga0065165_1001646_pt1 | contig 22707 bp, 19 predicted proteins | sample AraplaMF_Cvi_mMF_FD_63813 | JGI IMG/M metagenome (GOLD analysis project Ga0065165, IMG submission 63813) | Arabidopsis root microbial communities from the University of North Carolina, USA - plate scrape MF_Cvi_mMF (version 2) (version 3) | ecosystem: Host-associated > Plants > Roots >... | reverse complement strand
GGCCGGCATGGAGGAAAACCCCGTCAACCTCGACCCCCGCATGGCCAAGCTCGCCGGCGGCGTCCACCGTCTCGACGGCCAGCTCATGGTCGTCCTCGACGTCGATCGCGTCCTCGAGCTCAAGACCGAAGTGCAGATGGCTGCGTAAGCCAACGAAACATCGAAGCCGGAGAACCAAGATGAAGACCTGTTTGGTGGTCGATGATTCCAGCGTCGTGCGCAAGATCGCGCGTCGGATCCTGGAGGGCCTGGAATTCCAAGTCACCGAGGCCGAGGACGGCTCCAAGGCGCTCGAAATCTGCCAGCGTCAGCTCCCCGATGCGGTGCTGCTCGACTGGAACATGCCGGTCATGGACGGCTTCGAGTTCATGGGCCACATGCGCCGCCTGCCCGGCGGCGACCAGCCGAAAGTGGTGTTCTGCACCACCGAGAACAACGTGGCGCATATCGCTCAGGCGCTCAGCGGCGGCGCCAACGAATACATCATGAAGCCCTTCGACAAAGACATCATCGCCGACAAATTCGCCGAAGTTGGTTTGCTCCCGGTCGGACAAGCCATGGTCTGAGTGTGTCTGGCCGCGCGCGTTGGCCAGAGTGTTCCCAGTACAGCTTCCGAGAGGCTTTCCGTGACCCCGACCGAGTATGAGTACCTGCGTAAGTTCCTGAAGGACAATTCAGGGCTCGACCTGTCCGCAGACAAGCAATATCTGATCGAAAGCCGACTGCTGCCGCTGGCCCGCAAGGCCGGGCTCTCCGGCATCACCGAGCTCGTGCAGAAGCTGCAAGGTGGCTCACGCACGGTGATCACCGACGTGGTCGAAGCCATGACCACCAACGAGACCTTCTTCTTCCGCGACAAGGTCCCGTTCGATCATTTCCGCGATCACATCATGCCCGAGATCATCAAGGCCCGTGCCGGCCGCCGCAGCGTGCGGATCTGGTGCGCCGCCGGCTCGACCGGGCAGGAGCCCTATTCGCTGGCGATGTGCCTGAAGGAAATGGGCGCGGCCCTCACCGGCTGGCGCGTCGAGATCATTGCGACCGACCTGTCGCAGGAGGTGCTGGAGAAAGCCAAGGCCGGCGTCTACAGCCAGTTCGAAGTGCAGCGCGGCCTGCCGATCCAGATGCTGATGAAATATTTCAAGCAGACCGGCGAGACCTGGCAGATCAATCCCGAATTGCGGGCGATGATCCAGCATCGGCAGCTCAATTTGCTGCACGATTTCGCCCAGCTCGGCACCTTCGACGTCATCTTCTGCCGCAACGTGCTGATCTATTTCGACCAGGACACCAAGATCAACATCTTCAACCGCCTGGCGCGCCAGATCGAGCCCGACGGCTTCCTGGTGCTGGGCGCCGCCGAAACCGTGGTCGGGTTGACCGACACGTTCCGTCCGATTCCGGAGCGTCGCGGCCTCTACAAGCCGAATGACCCCCGTGCGGCCGCAGCCAAGCCGGCGGTCGCCGGCGTCGCGCCGCGCATAGCGGTGATGGCGGGACGGTAAGCATGGCCGAGGATGGCAAGGGCGCAGAGCGCGTCACGTTCAGTCGTGGCTATGATGTCTGCATCATGGCGATCGACGGCACGTGGCGGCGCGACTGCAAGCTCAACGCGATCTCCGACACCGACGCCATCCTCACGGTGGAAGGCTCGATTCAGGGGCTGAACCTGAAGGAGTTCTTCCTGCTGCTGTCGTCGACCGGCCTCGCCTATCGCCGCTGCGAGCTGGTGCGCGTCAACGGTGCCGAGATGGACATCCAGTTCCTGCGCGGCAAGAACAGGAAGAAGCGCAGCGCTTCCGGCGGCCGCGACGAAGCGGCCTGACCTGGGCGTGGCGCCGCCCACGCTTTCCGCCACGTTGCTTTATATTTGCTGAAACATCCGAGTGAATTTGCCGCAGCGGTTTTACGTCGCCTAAGCGCGACCCGTGTATCCAAGACTGGTCTCAATCTCAGGATACGGCAATGCCCAGAAGTTCCCTCTCCCCCATCCCGTCAAACCTGCCCGACGTCGCTGAGCGGCGTGCGCTTCAGCTTCTGGTGGTCGATGACGACGCCACGCAGCGCAGCCTGATCACCGTCGCCGCCAAGCAGGCCGGCCACGAGGTCACCGTGGCGCCGTCGGTGGCGGAAGCGATCGAAAAGCTGCGCGCCGCGCGCTTCGACTGCGTGACGCTCGATCTGGTGCTGGAGGATGGCGACGGCATCGACGTGCTGCGCGAGATGGCGGCGGCGAAATTCGCCGGTGCCGTGATCGTCATCAGCGGCATGGACGGCAAGCGCCGCAGCGCCGCCCGCAGCTTCGCACGCTCGGTCGGGATCGAGCTCCAGAGCCTGCCGAAGCCGCTTGATCTGGCGGCCCTGCGCATCAGCCTCGCCAACCTCGGCAAGACCGCGATGGGGTTGCCGGCGATCCACACCTGGGGCGGTGTCGCCACCGACGCGATCGTGGAGCGGCACCGCACCTGAGCCCGCGGAACCATGCGATCGGATGCGGCCGCCGCCGCGCCGATCGTGGATTAGACCCGGTTGCCGGATTCCGACAGGTATTGCAGGGCATGGTCGAGGCCGGCCCGGCACGCGTTCAGCGCGGCATTTGCCGTGGCATAGCGCGGCGTGACGTCGTCAAGGACGAAGACGTCGGCGGAACCTTCCGCATCGCTGCCGTGTTCTTGATCCGAGGCCGCATCCATGGCTGCGGCTATCCGGCGCATGCTGGTCTCGATTTGCGCGATCAGGCTGCGGAGGTCGGCCGCGATCACCTGACGGTTGTCGGCGTCAGGCATCGTGATGAGAGGCGGCGTGCCGGCGAAATTTAGCATGGATATTCTCCGTCCCCTGCAATTAGGCGCCATGCCGCTACTTGTGCGTTAAGTCCATGTCCCGTACAAATACGGGTGGGCCGAATCCGCGCCGAACGCCATAACGGTTGGCGCGGACGCGAGTCCGTAATGCCAACTGGATGTGTGGCACATGGCCGAGCAAACTTCTCGTGGTGAAATCTTCGTGGTCGACGACGACCCTGCCGTTCGCGACACCCTGTCGATGGTGTTGAAGGCGGCGGGTTATGAAGTGATCTGTTTTGCGGACGGCGCAGCCCTGCTGTCGGTCGCACGAAGCCGCACGCCGGCTGCTGTCCTGCTCGACGTGCACATTCCTGGAAAGTCGGGCCTCGACATTCTGAAGGAATTGCACGGCGAGGACTATCCGGCGCCGATCTTCATGATCTCCGGGCAGGGCGACATCGCGATGGCGGTGGGCGCCATCAAGAGCGGCGCACTCGACTTCATCGAGAAGCCGTTCCGCGGCAGCGAGATCGTCGGCCGGCTCGACGAGGCGATCGGCGCCTATGCACGCAGGCAGTCGGAGAACGCCTCGCCGAAATTCGGTTCGCTGCATTTCCCGGGACGCGAGCCGTTGACACGCAGGGAGCGCGAAGTGCTCGAGCAGTTCGCCTCCGGTGCGTCCAACAAGGAAGCCGGCCGCACTCTCGGCATCAGCCCGCGCACCATCGAGGACCACCGCGCCAACATCATGAAGAAGCTCGGCGCGCGCAATGCGGCCGACCTGATCCGCATCGTGATGACCGCGGCCCAGCGCGCGTCGTAGGGTTCTCTCTTCTCATGCCCCGGACGCAGCGCATCGTCCAATGATGCGCTGCTGAGCCGGGCCCACCTGTCCAGCTCCACGGCTAACAGTTCTGGGTCCCGGCTCTGCGCCGCAGCCATCGTGCATCGAAGACGCGCGCGAACGCGCTTATGGCACGCTGCGCCTTGTCCAGGACACGGGGCAACCTCAAGCGCTCAGCGCCTTGCGGATGATCCGCGCCAGATCCGACTTCCGATACGGCTTGGCCAGCAGCAGCACGCCCGAATCCAGCCGGCCGTGATGAATGATCGCATTCTCGGTATAGCCCGACGTATAGACCACCCTGAGATCGGGGCGCGTCTTCATCAGCTCGTCGGCGAGCTGCCGTCCATTCATCTTGCCGGGCATGATGACGTCGGTGAACAGCAGGTCGAACGGTTTTCCGGTGGCGACGATTGCGATGGCTTCTGCGGCGTTCGCGGCCTGCAAGGTGACGTAGCCGAGCGAATGCAGCTGCGCCAGCACGTAGTCGCGCACCAGGCGGTCGTCCTCGACCACCAGGATCGTCTCGTGGCCGCCCTCGATCGACGCCGGGGTCACGCCGTCGCTGACCGCCGTCGCAGTCTTGCCGGGCGGCAGGTACATCTTGATCGTGGTGCCGTGGCCTTCCTCGCTGTAGATCTTGATGTGACCTGCGGACTGCTTGATGAAGCCGTAGACCATGGAGAGTCCGAGACCGGTGCCCTTGCCCGTTCCCTTCGAGGTGAAGAAGGGATCGAACACCCTGGGCAGCATGTTGGCGGGAATGCCGGTGCCGGTGTCGCTCACGGCGATCAGCACGTAATGGCCGGGCGGGACGTCGTTGGTGCTGGCATAGACTTCGTCGAGATAGGCCGCGCCCGTCTCCACGATCAGCTTGCCGCCGCCGGGCATGGCGTCGCGGGCATTGAGCGCGAGGTTGAGGATCGCGGTGGTGAGCTGGTTGGGATCGACGATCGCAACGCAGCTCTCCTCCTCGAACACCGGATCGATCTGGATCTGCTCGCCGAGTGTCGGCCGCAACAGCTTCGTGGTGTCGACGATCAGCGAGTTGATGTCGATCTCGCGCGGCTGGAGCGGCTGCTTGCGCGCGAAGGCCAGCAGATGCTGGGTCAGCTCCGCGCCGCGCCCGGCGGCTTCGTCGATCATCTTGGTGATCGCCGCTAGCTCCGGCTCCCTGGCGACCGCGTCGGCCAGGATCTCGATCGTTCCCGTGATTACCGTCAGGATGTTGTTGAAATCGTGCGCCACGCCGCCGGTGAGCTGGCCGACCGCCTCCATCTTCTCGGCGTGGCGGATGCGCTCCTCGGACGCGATCTTGTCGGTGAGGTCGCGGTAGAACACGTTGAACAGAATGCCTTCGCGGCGCCGCAGCGCCGTGACGCTCAGCTCGGCCTTGAACTCCTTGCCGTCGCGGCGGCAAAGCATCAGCTCGCGGCGCCGATTGAGCGTCTGACCGTTCGCGGAACCGAGAAAGCGCGCGAGGCCGGCCCTGACCCGTTCGCGCTCGCTCGGAGCGACGGTGAGGTCGACCGAGTTCTTGCCCAGCGCCTCGTCACGGCGCCAGCCGAACAGCTCCTCGGCCCGTGAGCTCCATGCCAGAATCGTGCTGTGCTCGTCGGTCTGGACGAAGGCGTCGAGCGCGGTCTCGACGATGTTGCGGGCGAGCTGCTCGCTCTCGCGCAAGGACTCCTCCGCAAGCCTCGCCTCGGTCATGTCGCGCCCGACGAAGAAGAACCGCTTGGCCTGCGCAGACCAGCTGCCAAGCCAGGACAGCCAGACCTCGTGGCCGTTGTTGTGGAAGCAGCGGGTGTCAGCGAGCTTGGGATGTTCGCCGCGCCTGAGCGCGCGCATCTCCTCGCGCGACCGGTCGAGATGGTCGGGGTGAATGAAATCCGCGCCGCTGCGGCCGACCATCTGCTCCGGCCGGTAGCCGAGAATGGTCTCGCTGCTCGGACTGATCTGCGCGATATGGCCGCGCGCGTCCATGACCATGATCAGATCCTGCGAGGTCTCGAAGATCTGCCGCCGCTCCTCGATCTGCTGCTGTAGCGCCCGCTCGGCCCGCCGCGCGTCGGTCAGGCTGCGTGCGGAGCCCGAGACGCCGACGATCTCGCCTGACGGTCCCCTGATCGGCGACAGGCTGAGAGAGATCTCGACCGGCGAGCCGTCCTTGCGCAGGCGCACCGTCTCGAAGCGTTCGACCGGATCGCCCTGGGCGATCCGCCGCAGATAGTCCTTGCCCTGCTCGCGGCGGTCGGCCGGGACGATGATCGCGGTGGACTTCCCGATCGCCTCGTCCGCCGAAAAGAGGTAGAGGCGCTCGGCGGCGGGATTCCACCCGATGATGATGGCGTCGAGCGACTGCATCACGATCGCATCATCGGACGATTCGACCGCGGCGCTGAACAGGCGCTCGCGTGCCTCATGATGGCTTCGCGCGGCCTCGGTTCGGCGATGCTCCTCGATCTCGCGTTCGAGAGCAGCTGTTTTGGCCCGCGTCTCTTCGACCATCCGGGCAAAGGCCCGCGCCAGCACGCCGGTCTCGCCGCTGGCATCGACGGGAATGTCGGCGGGCTGTCCGCGGCCGATCGCCTCCACCGCTGCGGTCAGGCGCCCGATCGGGCGGGTCAATGAGCGTGCCAGCAACACCGCGAGCGCGGCTGCGGCGAGGACGGCAAGCACGCCAACGACCAGGGACGTCCTTTGAACGGCCGCAGGCACGCGATCAAATACCGGCGGCGGAATCCTCTCGATGATTGCGACCCATTCCTTGCTCGCGAGCAGAGCCGGCGCGATCGCCGCCCCGCTCGGCTTACCCGACCGGTCGGTCGTGAGCTCCGTGGCGCCATCCAGCGTGCCGGCCTGGGCTGCGAAAAATGGAAAATCGTGGCGCCAGTCGGTCGGTCGGCCCCGCAATGAGCCGAATTCCTGCGCGCGATCGGGATGGACGAGATAGTCGCCGTGCGAATTCACGACGTAAATTTCGCTTCCGGCGCCCGCGGTGGAGCGGACACGGTCGAGCGCGGGACGCATGTCGATGTTGGCGATGATGATGCCGAACGGCTTGCCGTCGGGCGTGGACAGGGGCGTCGCGACCCGCAATGTCGGAACGTGAAGGTCCGTGGTTCCGCCTTGGCGGGTGGCGAGATCGACGGGAGAAACGTAGATCTCGCCCGGCGGTAGTTGGATCGTGGCCTGGAAGTAGGGGCGGTCGCTCTTGCGCTCGAGCTCGCCATCGGGGACGATCCGCGCCGTGCCGTTCGGGCCGGAGCGATCGACGCGGACCAATTCGCGCCGGTCGTCGTCAAGGCCGATGATTCGAAACTGCCCGTAGCTGGGCTTGGCGTCGATCTCGGCCGCGAGCCGCTCTGCGATGCGCTCGCGCCAGGTTTGCTCCGAAACACCGTCGAGGGCGTCGACGCCGCCTCCGATGTGCGCGCGGATCAGGCCATTGATGGCTGCGGCGGAGCGATAGCCGATCAGATCGCCGCGGGCTCCGGCAACGTAGGATTCGAGGTTGTTCGCCAGCAGCCGTGACTGGGCTTCCACGCGTTCCAGCACCCGCGGAATCACGGCCTGAGTGGTGTTGCGATAGCTCAACCAGCCGACGGCGGCGACGGTCACCGCCACCAGCAGGATCATCGCGATGGCGAGCCGGGTTGCGAGCGTCATGGGAATGAGGGCGCCGCTTCCAGAATTGCCACGCCTATCCTGGCCTGGAACAGGACGACGATCTTTGTCATCGGCGACCGGTGCTGACATCGGAGCCCTCCGGCTCGCTTGCCTTCAGGCAGCCGTCGACCGCGGCGAGCAGGGCGTCGGCGCGGAACGGCTTCTGAAGGCTCGCCACCGCGCCGAGCTTGGTCGCCATCTTCAGGAAATCCGGTTCCGCATAGGCGTCAGGCGTGATCGAACGGCCCGAAATCACGATGATCGGAATGGCCGGCTGAAGCGCCCGGATGTGGCGCATCGTCTCCAGCCCGTCCATGCCGGGCATGAAGATGTCGAGGAACAGCAGGTCGAACTGGCCGGCCTCGAACAGCGCCAGCCCCTTGCGGCCGTCGCCGGCGACCGTCACGTGGTGGCCGGCGCGCTCCAGCAGCAGCCGGATTGTCAATTGAACGGCCGGGTCGTCATCCACGATCAGGATGTTGGCCACGTATAAATCCTCCGGGTCGGATGGGATGTTCCAGCGACCTCAAATCAAAGCAACAAATGCGAAATTGTTGCGCGGATTCTGTCCGCCCCGCAAGCGTCTCGCGTTCGCGGCGAGTGCCTTTCCTTTGGCGCCGAAGGGCAATGCCTCTCGCCGGGTGTTACGCACGTTTGCGGGCATATGAGCCGCGCCCGCCCGTCCGGGGAGGGGGTAACCCGTTTCAGGAACAGGAGATATTTTTCTCTCAGTAGTTGTCCGGAATTTGGATTTCACCCCGAATTAAGCGTGGCCGATCACGCTCTGCGACAGTTTCCCGACCCGTATTTGCGCATTCATTGCCCTCTGTGCGGTCTCCGGCGCAGCCGGCCGATCAACTCGCCACCAGTACGAGATCTGTCATGTTCAAATCGATCGCGAACACCGGAATCCGGACCCGGCTCCTCGGCGGCTTTGCGTTGATCTGCGTGCTGCTCGCTGCGACCGTGATCTACACGGTCACCGCCGTCTCGGAGATCTCGTCACGGATCAAGACGGTCGTGGACCAGCGGGCACCGGTTGCGATCGCGAGCACGGAGCTCGTCGGCAATCTCTATTCCACGCTCTCGACGCTGCGCGGCTATCTGCTGACGGGCGATGCACAGGGCAAGCGTGACCGTTCCGCGGTCTGGGCCGAGCTCGATCGCACCACCGCTGCGGTCGATCGAATGGCGGAGGGCTTCTCGAACCCGCAGAACAAGGTCAATTGGAGCGAAGCCAGGACGCTGATCGCGGAATTCCGCCAGGCCCAGGACAAGGCCGAACTCGCCGCCTTCACCCCGTCGGCCTATCCGGCGAGCGAACTCCTCGCCCGGGAGGCTACGCCGCTGACCGCAACCATGTTCGCCGAGATCACTGCGATGATCGACGAGGAGGAGGGACTGGAGGCGACGCCGCAGCGCAAGCGCCTGCTCAAGACCTTCGCCGACGTGCGCGGCAATCTCGCCGCCGCCGGGTCGCAATTGCGGCTCTACGTGGCCTCGGGCGAGGCGGCCGACCGTGACAAGTTCGAAAAGCCGCTTGCGACCTTCAGGGCCGCGCTCGCCTCCGTCGGCACTCAGGCCGAGCTGCTCACCGAACGGCAGGCGACGGCCTATCGCGCCATCGTCAAGGCGAACGAAGCCTTCACGCCGCTGCCGCAGAAGATCTTTGCGATCCGCCAGTCGCCGCAATGGAACGCGCCGGTGTTCATCCTCTCCACCGAGGCGGCGCCGCGCGCGGCCCGGATCCTCGATCTGCTCGACGGCCGCAAGGACGCGGACGGCAAGCGATCGGGCGGCCTCAAGAGCGACCAGCAGTCGAAGCTTGCCGGGGACGCCCGCAACGTCGCCGATGCGGTCGAGAGGCTGCTGCTGCTGCAATGGATCCTGCTCGCCGCGGGGCTTGCACTCGGAGGACTGATTGCGATCCTGGTTGCGCGCTCCATCACCCGTCCGATCGTCGAGCTGGTGGCCGATTCCGCGCGGCTCTCCGGCGGCGATACCAGTGTCGAATTCAGGACGGCCGAGCGCGGCGACGAGATCGGAACGGTCTCGCAGGCGGTCGTCAAATTCCGCGACAACGTGATCGCGCAGCAGCAGGCGGCCGCCGGCCTTGCGCGCGAGGCGGAGGCGCGCGAGGCGGCCAACCGCAACATGGAGAACGCGGTCGAAGAGTTTCGTGCGACCTCGCGTGACCTGCTCGCGCTGGTCGGCGAGAATGCCGGCACGATGCGGCAGACCGCGGAGAACCTCGGCAGTATCGCGCATGATGCGACGAGCCAGGCCGCGTCGGCGGCGACCACGTCCGAGCAGACCGCGGTCAACGTGCAGACCGTCGCCGCGGCGGCGGAGCAGCTCGCGAGCTCCATCGTCGAGATCGGACGGCAGATCGAATTGTCGAACACAACCGTGCAGTCGGCCGGCAGCGTGACCGCGCGCTCCGAGACCGAGATCGAAGGCCTCGCGCACGCCGCCCAGAGCATCAGTTCGGTGGTCGACCTGATCCAGGCGATCGCGGCCCAGACCAACCTGCTGGCGCTCAACGCCACCATCGAGGCCGCGCGTGCCGGCGAAGCCGGTCGCGGCTTTGCCGTGGTGGCTTCCGAGGTCAAGGCACTGGCCGATCAGACCAGCAACGCGACGCAGGACATCGCCCGGCACATTGCCGCGATCCAGAACTCGACCGGGAGCGCGGTCGCTTCCGTCAAGGAGGTCGCAACCGCGATGCGCCGGATCGACGAGGTGACTGCGGCGATCGCCAGCGCCGTGGAGCAGCAGGGCGCCGCGACGCGGGAGATCTCGCAGAACGTCCAGATGGCGGCGTCGGGGACGCAGACGCTCGCCGCCAGCATCGGGACGGTCTCCGGCGCCATCGCCGAGACCAGCCGCTCGGCCGACGATGTGATGGGGGCGGCGAACCAGGTCTCGGGGGCGTCCGAACGTCTCGCGGCCGAGGTCCAGGCCTTCTTCGTCAAGCTGCGCAGCGGCCCGATGGACCGCCGCAGAAGCGAAGATGCCGATTATCGCGGTCCGGAGCGTCGCAGCCGCCGTAACGCCGCCTAGTCGGTCAGATATTCCGGGTGGTGGCTCCGGATCTTGTCGAGCTCACTGAGGGTGCCTGACAGATGCTTGCGCAGATGCTGTTGCGCAGCATCGGCGTCGCCGGCTTCGATCGCGCGCGTGATCAGCTTGTGATGGCGCACGATGTTCTGGGCCTTGCCGGGTGAGGGCAAGTGCAGCCGGCGCAGCCGGTCGATGTGCCCGCTGCGGCTGCGCACCAATGCCCACAGATCCTGCTTGCCGGCGGCGGTGTAGAGCTGGGCGTGGAAGTCGTTGTCGGCAGCCATGAAGGCTTCGAACTCGCCGGCCCTGGCGAATTGCTGCTGGAGTGCGATGGCGTGGTCGAGGCGGATGGTCAGGGCTTCATCGTGCTGTTCCGCGAGCAGGCGCACGATCTCCAGCTCGAGCGCCTGACGCAGGAAATGCGCCTGCTGGGCGCGGCCGATGTCGATCCGGCTGACGACGGTCGCGTGCTGTGGAAACACGTCGACCAGGCCCTCTTCCTCGAGCCGCATCAGGGCATCGCGCACCGGTGTCGAGCTTACTCCGAACTGGCCGGCGAGCTCGGCGCGCGACAGCGGCGCGCCCGGCGGCAGCTCCAGGGCGATGATCGCATCGCGCAGCCGCTCGAACACCTGCGGCGCGGCCTGGCGGGCCCGATCGAGCCTGGAAGAGGCTTTTGCGGGTCGTGCCGCGCGCGGCGCGGAGGGGGTTGCTTCCATGTCGGCTCCCGCGGGCTTGCCTTTGATGCACTAATATATTAGTGCATCAGCCGGGTCAACGCAGCTCGACGCTGGCCGGAGGAAACACACAACAATGATCAAGCATCTTCGTAGCCAACTGGCGGCCGCCACCCTGGGCGCCGCGGTCGCCCTGACGGCATTCGCCGCGCAGGCGCAGCAGAAATCCGAGATCGCGCTGTCGCGCCAGCCCGGCATTTTCTACATGCCGAGCCACATCATGGAAAAGCAGAAGCTGATCGAGAAGCATGCGGCCGCTCTCGGAGTTTCTGGAGTCACCACCAAATGGATCACGTTCTCAGGCGGCGGCGCGCAGACCGATGCACTGCTCGCCGGCGGCGTCGACATCCTCAACACCGGCACCGGCAATCTTCTGTTGCTGTGGGACCGCACCCGTGGCGGCGTGAAGGGCATCGTCGCCACCTCGGCGCAGCCGATGACCCTGATCTCCAGGGACGCCAACATCAAGTCGATCAAGGATTTCGGCCCCAGCGACAAGATCGCGGTGCCGACGGTGAAGGTCTCGACCCAGGCGATCGTGCTCCAGATCGCGGCCGCCGAGGCTTTCGGCGCCGACCAATGGTCGAAGCTCGATGCCAACACCGTGCAGCTCGGCCATCCCGACGCCTATGCGGCGCTGTCCAATCCCAAGCACGAGGTGCACACGCATTTTTCGATTCCGCCGTTCACCTTCCTGGAGCTGAAGAACGTTCCGGGCGCGCATGTCGTGCTGAATTCGCCTGACGTGATGGGCGGTCCGCTCAGCCAGGCGCAGTTCTTCACCACCACGAAATTCGCCGATGCCAATCCGAAAATCATCCAGGCCGTGCGCGATGCGACCAAGGAGGCGCAGGACCTGATCCGCAGCGACACCAAGCAGGCGGTCGAGATCTACAAGGAGATCACCGGCGACAAGACCTCGGTGGAGGAGCTGCTCGAACTGCTGAAACAGCCCGGCATGATGGAGTGGAATCTCGAACCGCAGGGCACGATGAAGTTCGCCGCCCATCTGTTCAAGACCGGCACGCTGAAGAACCAGCCCAAGGCCTGGACCGACTATTATCTCCCCGTCGCGCACGACCTGAAAGGCAACTGATGGCGCTGCTCGACGTCAACGGGGTGACGCTGCGCTACAAGACCTCCAGCGCCGTCGTCACCGCGACCGAAAGAGTGAGCTTCACGGTCGACAAGTCCGACCGCTTCGTGCTGCTCGGGCCGTCCGGCTGCGGCAAGTCGACGCTGCTGAAAGCTGTCGGCGGCTACATGACGCCAAGCGAAGGCCGCATGACGATCAGCGATCGCGAGATCCACGGTCCCGGCGCCGACCGCATGATGATCTTCCAGGAGTTCGACCAGCTCCTGCCCTGGAAGAGCGTGCTCGCCAACGTGATGTTTCCGCTGCTGACCGCGCGAAAGCTGTCCCGCAAGGACGCCGAGGCGAAGGCACGGGCCTATATCGAGAAGGTTGGTCTCACGCGTGTGGTCGATGCCTATCCGCACACGCTGTCGGGCGGCATGAAGCAGCGCGTCGCGATCGCGCGCGGCATGGCGATGGAGCCGGATATCCTGCTGATGGACGAGCCGTTCGCCGCGCTCGATGCGCTGACGCGCCGGACCTGCCAGGATGAGCTGCTCCAGCTCTGGAGCGAGACCAAGTTCACCGTGCTGTTCGTGACACATTCGATCGCGGAGGCGATCCGCATCGGCAACCGCATCCTGCTGCTGTCGCCGCATCCCGGCCGCGTCAAGGCCGAGGTGATCGACGTCGACAAGGTCTCGAACGAAGACGGCAGCGCCGGCCGGCTGGAGAAGGAGATCCACGACCTCCTGTTCGCCGGCGAAGCCACGGCGCATTGAGGGAGCCACTCATGGGCGAAGCTAGAATTTTGCTGCGTGATGCGCCGGTCGCCGCCGCCGCCGAGGTCGAGCGCAAGCTGAGCGTGCTCGAGCTGCTCTGGAACGACGGCTTTGTCCGCAAGACCGTCATCATCCTGTTCCTGGCCGCGGTCTGGGAGGCCTACGGACTCACTCTCGACAATCCGCTGCTGTTTCCGACGCTGCACGACACGATCGCGACGCTGGTCGACCGCGTCAAGGACGGCACCATTCCGATGCGGGCCTGGTCCTCGCTGAAGGTGCTGTTCATGGGCTATTCCGCCGGCATCGTGCTGGCCGCGATCTTCACCGTGCTCGCCATCTCGACCCGGATCGGCACCGACTTTCTCGAAACCGTGACGGCGATGTTCAATCCGCTGCCGGCGATTGCTCTCCTGCCGCTCGCCTTGATCTGGTTCGGGCTCGGCAATGGCAGCCTCGTCTTCGTGCTGATCCACTCGGTGCTGTGGCCGGTCGCGCTCAACACTCATTCCGGCTTCAAGAGCGTGTCCAACACGCTGCGCATGGTCGGCCGCAATTACGGCCTGCGCGGGTTGCCTTATGTCGCGAAGATCCTCATCCCCGCCGCGTTCGGCTCGATCCTCACCGGCCTCAAGATCGGCTGGGCCTTCGCCTGGCGCACGCTGATCGCGGCCGAGCTGGTGTTCGGCGTGTCCTCGGGGCAGGGCGGGCTCGGCTGGTTCATCTTCGAGAACCGCAATCTGCTCGACATACCCGCAGTGTTCGCGGGCCTCTTGACGGTGATCATCATCGGCCTCTTTGTCGAGAACCTGATCTTCCGCGCCATCGAGCGGAACACCGTGCAGAAATGGGGCACCCAATCATGACCAAGAAAATCACCCCCGACCAGCTCCGCAGCGCGCGCTGGTTCGCGCCCGACGATCTCCGCTCGTTCGGCCACCGCTCCCGCACCATGCAGATGGGCTACGCGCCCGAGGAGTGGAAGGATCGCCCGATCATCGCCATCCTCAACACCTGGTCGGACGCGCAGCCCTGCCACATGCATTTCAAGTCGCGCGTCGACGACGTCAAGCGCGGCATCCTGATGGCGGGTGGCCTGCCGATCGAGCTGCCGGCGCTCTCGCTGTCGGAATCGCTGCTCAAGCCGACCACCATGCTCTATCGCAACCTGCTGGCCATGGACGCCGAGGAACTGCTGCGCAGCCATCCCGTCGACGGCGTGGTGCTGATGGGCGGCTGCGACAAGACCACGCCGGCGCTGCTGCTCGGCGCGACCTCGATGAACATCCCGGCGATCTACCTGCCGGCGGGTCCGATGCTGCGCGGCAACTGGAAGGGCAAGACGCTCGGCTCCGGCTCGGACGGCTGGAAGTACTGGGACGAGCGGCGCGCCGGAAAGATCTCCGACAAGGACTGGCTCGACATCGAGGCCGGCATCGCCCGCAGCTACGGCACCTGCATGACCATGGGCACGGCCTCGACCATGACGGCGATCGCGGAAGCAATCGGCATGACGCTGCCGGGTGCGTCCTCGATTCCCGCCGCCGACGCCAACCACATCCGAATGGCCAGCGAATGCGGACGCCGCATCGTCGAGATGGTGTGGGAAGATCTGACGCCGAAGACGATCCAGACCCGGAAAGCCTTTGAGAACGCGATCGCGGTGGCGATGGCGATGGGCTGCTCGACCAATGCGATCATCCATCTGATCGCGCAGGCCCGCCGCGCCGGCCAGGATATCGGCCTCGACGATTTCGAGATCGCCAGCCGCAAGGTGCCCGTGATCGCCAATGTGCGGCCGAGCGGCGACGCTTATCTGATGGAGGACTTCTTCTATGCCGGCGGCCTGCCGGCGCTGATGGGGCAGATCAAGCCGCATCTGCATCTCGACTGCATCACCGTCACAGGCAAGACTCTCGGTGAGAACATCGACGGTGCCGAGGTGCACAATGCCGATGTCATCCGCGGCATCGACAATCCCATCTACAAGGAAGGCGCGCTCGCGGTACTCAAGGGCAATCTCGCCCCCGACGGCTGCGTCATCAAGCCCTCCGCCTGCGCGCCGCGCTTCCTCAAGCACACCGGCCCTGCGCTGGTGTTCGACGATTATCCGTCGATGAAGAAGGCGGTCGACGATCCCAACCTCGACGTCACCGAGGACCACATCCTGATCCTGCGCAATGCCGGGCCGCAAGGCGGCCCGGGCATGCCGGAATGGGGCATGCTGCCGATCCCGACAAAACTCGTGAAGCAGGGCGTGCGCGACATGGTGCGCATCTCGGATGCGCGGATGAGCGGCACCAGCTACGGCGCCTGCATCCTGCACGTTTCACCAGAGTCCTACATCGGCGGCCCGCTGGCGCTGGTGCAAAACGGCGACCGCATCACACTAGATGTCGCCGCCCGCACCATCAATCTCGATGTCCCCGAAGCCGAGCTGGAGAAACGCCGCGCCTCCTGGAAGCAGCCCGAGCGCCGCTTCGAGCGCGGCTATGGCTGGATGTTCACCAAGCACATCAAGCAGGCCAATGACGGCTGCGACTTCGACTTCCTGGAGACCGGTTTCGGCGCGCCGATCGGCGAGCCGTCGATTTACTGATGACCCTGTCATTCCGGGGCATCGCGAAGCGATGAGCCCGGAATCCATCGCGCCGCGGTCTGTGTCGCCTGATGGATTCCGGGCTCGCGCCGAGTGGCGCGCCCCGGAATGACGAAAGAGAGAGTATGAGATGACCAAACTCAGCGAAGCCACCCGCAACAAGCTCAAATCCGTCTCCACGGCGACCGTCGCCACCGCCTTGTTCAAGCGCGGCCTGCGCATCCAGATGATCCAGGATGTGCACCCGCTCGGCGCCGACCAGCCGACCATGGTCGGCGAGGCCTTCACGCTGCGCTACATGCCGGCACGCGAGGATCTCAACACCATTGACGTGTTCAAGGACCGTTCCCATCCGCAGCGCAAGGCGGTCGAGGATTGTCCGCCGGGTGCTGTTCTGGTGATGGACAGCCGCAAGGACGCGCGCGCGGCCTCGGCCGGCGCCATCCTGGTGACGCGCCTGATGAAGCGCGGGGTTGCCGGCGTCGTCACCGACGGCGGCTTTCGCGATTCCGCCGAGATCGCCAAGCTCGGCATTCCCGCCTATCACCATCGCCCGAGCGCGCCGACCAACCTCACGCTGCATCAGGCGATCGAGATCAACGTGCCGATCGGCTGCGGCGATGCGCCGGTGTTTCCCGGCGACGTCGTCCTCGGCGATGCCGACGGCGTCATCGTGATCCCCGCGCATCTCGCGGACGAGATCGCCAACGAAACCTTCGAGATGACGGCATTCGAGGACTTCGTCACCGAGGAAGTAGGCCGAGGCCGCGGCATTTTCGGTCTCTATCCCGCCACCGATCCGCAGACGCTGATCGACTTCGCCGAATGGCGGAAGACGAACGGCCGCTAGGCCGAGACTCGAAGCACGTCAAGAAACGCGCCGGTGCATCAAGCGCCGGCCTTTTATCAGCAGGGAGGACTCCAATGAATTTCTCGCGACGCAACCTCATGGCCGGCGCCGGCGCGGCAGCGGCATCCTCGCTTCTCGCCGGCGCTGCAGGCGCCCAGTCGTTTCCGTTCACGCCGAACCAGCGCTACCCCGATCCGGCCGTCCAGATCCTCGATCCGAGCTTCGGAAAGTACCGGCTTTATTCTTCGAGCCTCGAGCAGGTCGCCTCGGGCATGCGCTGGGCCGAAGGCCCCGCCTACTTCCCCGAAGGCGGCTACCTGCTGTTCTCCGACATCCCGAACAACCGGATCATGAAGTTCGACGAGAAGACCGGGCAGACCAGCGTGTTCCGCGCCAACGCCAACTACGCCAACGGCAATGCGCGCGACCGCCAGGGCCGCCTCGTCACCTGCGAGCACTCGGTGACCCGCCGCATCACCCGCACCGAGAAGGACGGCAAGATCACGGTGCTCGCCGACAAGTTCGAGGGCAAGCGGCTCAATTCGCCGAACGACATCGTGGTGAAGTCCGACGACAGCATCTGGTTCACCGATCCCTTGTTCGGCATCAACGGCGAGTGGGAAGGCAAGAAGGAAAAGGCCGAGCAGGCCACCACCAACGTCTATCGCATCGCCAAGGACGGCAAGATCAGCGCGGTCCTGACCGACCTCGTCAATCCGAACGGCCTTGCGTTCTCGCCGGACGAGAAGAAGCTCTACATCGTCGAGTGGAAGGGCACGCCGAACCGCAGCATCTGGAGCTACAATGTCGGCGATGACGGCTCGCTCAGCGGCAAGACAAAACTGATCGACGCCGCCGACCAAGCCTCGCTCGACGGCTTCCGCGTCGACCGTGACGGCAATCTCTGGTGCGGATGGGGCTCCAACGGCGCGCTGCAATCCGAGCCGACGGATGTCAGCGGACGCAAGGTCTACCAGCTCAAGGGCAAGCCGGAGGATCTCGATGGCGTGATGGTGTTCAACGCGGACGGCAAGCCGCTCGCCTTCATCAAGCTGCCGGAGCGTTGCGCCAATCTCTGCTTCGGCGGCCCGAAGAACAACCGGCTCTATATGGCCAGCAGCCACTCGGTGTATGCGCTCTATGTCGAGGCGCACGGGGCGGTGTGAGGCGATCGGTTGTGGGACAGTAGCTCATTCCACAACCCCGCTGTCGTCCCTGCGAAGGCAGGGACCCATAACCCCAGCGAGCAGTTTGGCGAAGACTCGCAATTAAGGGGTCTTCGCCGGTACGTGCATCGTCCAGCCTAGATACATCACGCGGTATGGTTCCCTGCGTTCGCAGGGACGACAGCGGTGGGGTCGCTTACACCCCGGCCTCCGCCATCCCCGCCGCCCACAGCGCGAACGCATAGACGATCGCGACTTCATCCAGCCGGTCGAACCGTCCCGACGCGCCGCCATGGCCGGCGCCCATGTTGGTGCGGAGCAGGACCGGGCCGCCGCCGCTCATGGTCGCGCGCAGGCGTGCGATCCATTTCGCCGGCTCCCAGTAAGTGACGCGCGGATCGGTCAGCCCGCCCATCGCCAGGATCGCCGGATACGCCTTCGCCGCGACGTTGTCGTAGGGCGAATAGGACAAGATGGTGCGAAAATCCTTCTCGCTCTCGATCGGGTTGCCCCATTCGGGCCATTCCGGCGGCGTCAGCGGCAGCGTGTCGTCGAGCATGGTGTTGAGCACGTCGACGAACGGCACTTCGGCGACGATGCCAGCGAACAGCTCGCCGGCGCGGTTGGCGACCGCGCCCATCAGCATGCCGCCGGCCGAGCCGCCATGGCCGACGATGCGCTTGGCGCTGGTGTATTTCGCGTCGATCAGCGCGCGGGCGCTGGCCGCGAAATCGTCGAACGAATTCGTCTTCTTCTCGCGCTTGCCGTCGAGATACCAGCCCCAGCCCTTGTCGGCGCCGCCGCGGATATGGGCGATGGCGTAGACGAAACCGCGATCGACCAGCGACAGGCGGTTGGCGCTAAACGATGCCGGCATCGCCATGCCGTAGGAGCCGTAACCGTAAAGCAGCAGCGGCGCCGCGCCATCGAGCTTCAGTCCGCGGCGATACAGGATCGAGACCGGCACCTCGGCGCCGTCCTGCGCCTTCGCCATGATGCGCGTGGTGACGTAGTCGGCCGCATTGTGGCCTGATGGGATCTCCTGGCGCTTGCGCAGGGTGCGCGTGCGCTTGACCATGTCGTAGTCGTAGACCTCCGACGGCGTCGTCATCGACGAATAGGCAAAGCGCAGGTTCGTCGTCTCGAATTCGTAGGAGCCCATGGTGTCGAGCGAATAGGCGGCCTCGTCGAAGGCGATGGCGTGCTCTTCGCTGGTCGCGAGGTCGCGGATCACGATCGACGGCAGCGCATTGGCGCGCTCCAGCCGGACCAGATGCCCGGCATAGAGATCGAGGTCGATGATGTAGATGCCGGGACGATAGGGGATCAGGTCGCGCCAGTTCTTCCGCTCGGGCTGGCTCAGCGGCGCCGTGACGATCTTGAAGTCGATGGCGTCGTCGGCATTGGTGAGGATGAAGAGCTCGTCGCCGCGGTCGGCGAGCGAGTATTGCACGCCGTCCTCGCGCGCCGCGACCAGGCGCGGCGGTGCCTCGGGATTGGCGAGGTCGATCAGCCGCTGCTCGCTTGTCTCGTGGTCGCCGCCCGCGATCACGCAGAAGCGGCCGCTGGTGCTCTCATGCAGATGGGTGAACCAGCCGGAATCCTGCTCCTCATAGACCAGCGTGTCGTCGGCCTGCTTGGTACCGAGCTTGTGCCGCCACACTTGCATCGGGCGATGGTTGTCGTCGAGCCTCACATAGAAGAAGGATTTTGCATCCGCGGTCCAGACAACGCCGCCGTCGGACTCCTCGACGAGGTCGTCAAGGTCGTTGCCGGTCGCCCAGTCGCGGACGCGGATGGAGAAATATTCGGAGCCCTTGGTGTCGGCGCTCCACGCTTGCAGTGAGTGATCGTTCGAGTGCCGGCTGCCGCCGAACTTGAAATATTTGTGGTCTTTTGCGAGCGCGTCGCCGTCGAGCACGATATCGCCCTCGCCGCCGTCGCGCGGCATGCGGCCGAACAGCTCGTGCTGCCCGCCCTCGCGAAACCGGCGGAAATAGGCGAACGGCCCGTCCGGCGACGGCACGCTGGAATCGTCCTCCTTGATCCGCCCGCGCATCTCGCGCACCAGCGTCTTTTGCAGGGACGCGGTGTGGCCGAGCAGGCTCTCGGTGTAGATGTTCTCCTCATCCAGATATTTGCGGATGTCGGGGTCGAGCACCGCGGGGTCCCGCAGCACCTCCTGCCATTTCGCGTCCTTCAGCCAGGCATAGTCGTCGGTCACGGTAATGCCATGCCGCGTAAAGGAATGCGGCCGGCGCGGGGCGACGGGGGGCTGGGAAGCGGTTTTGGCTTGTGTCACTGAATCCTCGTTTGCTTTCACCTCGCCCCGCTTGCGGGGAGAGGGAGAGATGCACCACCTTATATCGTCCCGATTTCGCCAATTACCAGCGCAGCTGCGCCAGGTCGCCGGCTTGTTGACCGCCCCCTTGTATGCTTTAGGGGCGATACCCCCGCCGCTGGTTCAGCCTGATGCTGTTCAATTCCTATCCGTTCATCCTGTTGTTCCTGCCGATCGTGCTGGCGGGCTATTTCCGGCTCGGCCGGCGCAGCAATCTGGCGCCGGTGATCTGGCTGGCGCTGGCCTCGCTCGCCTTCTACGCCATCGGCAGCTGGCAGTTCGTGGCCCTGCTGCTGATCTCGATCGCGTTCAATTACGGCGTCGGTCATCTCCTGATCGTGGCGAAGCTGTCCCCGTCGCAACGAAAAGCCGCGCTGGCGCTCGGCGTCGTCGGCGATCTCCTCGTGCTCGGCATCTTCAAATATGCCGGCTTCGCCGCCGAGAATTTCAACGCGCTGTTCGGCACGCATGTCGCGATCCACATCCTGCTGCCGGTCGGCATCTCCTTCTACACCTTCACCCAGATCGCGTTCCTGGTCGATGCGTATCGCGGCCGGGTCGCGGCCTATGCGCTGCCGCATTATGTGCTGTTCGTGACGTACTTCCCGCATCTGATTGCGGGGCCCATCCTCCACCACAAGGACATGATCCCGCAATTCGAGCGGGAAGAGACCAAGCGCCCGGACGCGCATCTGATCCTGTGCGGCGTCATCATCTTCGCCATCGGCCTGTTCAAGAAGACCTGCCTGGCCGACGGCATCCAGCCGCTGGTCGCGCTCGCCTTCGAGGCGCGCTTTCCGAGCTTTGACCAGGCCTGGTGTGGCGCGCTCGCCTACACGTTCCAGCTCTATTTCGATTTCTCCGGCTACTCCGACATGGCGATCGGGATATCGCTGATGTTCGGCATCTTCCTGCCCGTCAATTTTAACTCGCCCTACAAGGCCGCCGGCATCGTCGAGTTTTGGCGGCGCTGGCACATGACGCTGTCGCAGTTCCTGCGCGACTATCTCTACATCCCGCTCGGCGGCAACCGCCACGGCCGCGTGCTGCGCTACGTCAACCTGATGATCACGATGCTGCTCGGTGGGCTCTGGCACGGTGCGGCCTGGACCTTTGTTGCATGGGGCGCGCTGCACGGCGCCTATCTCTGCGTCAACCACGCCTTCAATGCGCTGGTGCCGAACGTGCCGGCGATCCTCGCGCGCCCGGTCCGCATTGCGGGCGCCGTGCTGACGTTCCTCGCCGTCGTCGTCGCCTGGGTGTTCTTCCGCGCCGAGAGCGTGACCTGGGCGCTGCGGGTACTCCACGCGATGGCCGATCCCTCCAACATCATCTTCGGCCGCGGGGAGATCGCGGCCCTGGTCCAGGTCTCGATCTACGCCGCGATGGTGTGGCTGGCGCCGAACACGCAAGGCATCATGGGTTACGATCATGCCAATCGCCGGGTCGGCGAGGCCTTGCGAGGCGGACGGATGCGGCCGCTGTTCCTTTACGGCGCATCACTCGTACTCGCGTTCGGCATTCTGGGCATCCAGAGCCACAGCGAGTTCATCTACTTCCGGTTCTGATGCCCAGCACATTCGCCAGCGTAAAGCGTCTTTTGCTCGCGAGCGCGATCTGCGCGCTCGGCGCGGCGGCACTCACCTATCTCGTCGATCCCTTGCAACTGTTCCGTCCCTCGCGCCTCGCCTTCTATTCCGACGACACCCGCATGCAGAATGCCGGGCTGATCCGCAGCCAGTCGTTCGACACCGCCTTCATGGGCACCTCGCTCGCGATCCATTTCCGCCAGAGCGACATCGATCGCGCGCTTGGTGTGCATTCGCTCAAGCTGGCGATGACCGGCTCCAATTCGCGCCAGCAGGCGTTCGTGCTGGAGCGGGCGATCGATCGCGGTGCAAGGCGCGTGATCTGGGAGATGGACGATTTCATCTTCGTCGATGCCGCCGACATCGAGTCCGATCCCTTTCTCTCCGTCGATCTCTATCGCCGGACGGCCAAGGGTGTCGCGTCCTATCTGTTCAGTGCGGCGATGGCGAAGGAATCCCTGTTCGCGCTGCTGCGCGCGATCCCGCCGCTACGGGCGCCGCTGACGCGAGCGGCGCCTTATCTGCCCGTCAAGTTCGCGCTGTCCGACGTCGACGACATCTACGCGCTGCCGCGGGATTTCGATGTCGGGCGCGACTACAATGCGAAGAAGACGCTCGCTGCCTTCGCCTATATCACCGCTCCTTCGCGCCGCCGTTTCCTCGGCGAGGGCTATGGCTACGAGGCCATGGTCCGGCATTTCGAGCAGGATACGGTCCGCCTGATCACGCGTCATCCGGACGTGACCTTCGACATCTACTTCCCGCCCTATTCGATCCTGCAATTCGTCGCGATGCGCGATGCCTCGCCCGAAACGCTGAAGACCGTCACGGATCTTACCGCACACATCGCCGAGCGGCTGACGCAGCTTCCGAACGTGCGCCTGCACGATTTCCGCGCGATCAAGCCGGTGACGCATGACCTCGGCAATTACGGCGATGTCATTCACCACTCGCCGGCGGTGGATGCGATGGTGCTGAAGTGGCTGGCGAGCGGGGAGTATCGGGTCGATCCGAGCAAGCCCACTGCCTCGCTGGTTGAACTAAAGGCGCAGGTCGAGGCCTATCGCGTGGAACGCTGATCTTCCCTCTCCCCTTGTGGGCCTGTTGCGTAATCCGTCAGTTGTGATTCCCTAGGGCAAAGCCTTGGAGGTATCGATGGCGGTTAAGCGGACAGGGCGGCCGAGCTTTGTGGAAGCGCTGATG
>Ga0065165_1001645_pt1 | contig 22715 bp, 19 predicted proteins | sample AraplaMF_Cvi_mMF_FD_63813 | JGI IMG/M metagenome (GOLD analysis project Ga0065165, IMG submission 63813) | Arabidopsis root microbial communities from the University of North Carolina, USA - plate scrape MF_Cvi_mMF (version 2) (version 3) | ecosystem: Host-associated > Plants > Roots >... | reverse complement strand
GCTTCGAGGCCGAGCCGCCCCTCTCCCTACCCTATCCCCTCGGGCTGCGCCTCGGGGGAGAGGAGGTCAGCCGCCGCACCCCTGCGGCTTCGTCTTCGCCGCCGCGATCTCCCGCCTGGCCGCCGTCATGTCGGCCTGGAAGGCCGGCTCGGAATGCAGGCGCGCCACCATGGCCGAGCCCAAGCTGCGGCCGGCCTCCACGTCCGAGATGAAGTGGACGCCGCAGACCACCCGGCTCTCGCCCGACTCGCGGCCCAGTGTCAGCAGGGGGTCGGCCTTGGCGGGCGACAGCTCGGTGAGGATCAGCGCCCAGGACCAGGCCGTCATCGAGTGCCCGGACGGATAGGACGCGTTGGTCTTCATCCAGTCCTCGCGCGGCACGCAGACCGGCGCGTCGTTGCCGATCAGGGGGCGCTTGCGGCCGTAGAAGTCCTTGGCCGGCGTGCCGACAGTGCGCACGTCCAGCTCAACGCGATGCAGGATGCGCAGCGTCCGCGGCGTCTGTTGTTCGTCCAAGCTCAGCCCGATGGCGCAGGAGAAGCGCTTGATCGCCCCGCCGCCCCAAAGGTCATTGTCCTGGATCGCCGCCTGCCAGCGGGCCGAGCCCTCCAGCTTGCGCGTCTCCTCGAACAGCGCCCGGTCGGCCTTGCCGTGCGGCGAGTCCGGCGCGGGGGGCGGGCCCAGGATCGCTTTGCCGTCTAGCGGGTTGGCGGCGAAGTAGCCCGTGAGCTTCGTCGGCCGCGGCCCCATGGAGGCGTCGTCGGCCGCCCGCGGTCCCGGCGTCGAGGCCACGGCGCAGGCGGAGAGGGCGAGGACCGTCCCGGCGGTCAGCAGGTGTCGGATCAACAGAGTGCTCGTCTAGCTTCGCAGGACCGTCTTGCCGTTCTTGATGACGGTGGCGTTCCGCTCCTTAACCCGCGCCTCGAACGAGATCACGTTCCCATCGATCCAGAGGTCGACGGTGATGGTGTCGCCCGGAAAAACAGGCGCCGAGAAGCGGGCCTGGTGGCTCTCGATGCGATCGGCGTCCCAGTCCACGACCTCCTGCAGCACGGCGCGGCAGGTGATGCCGTAGGTGCAGAGCCCATGGAGGATCGGCCGCGGGAAGCCCGAGCGCCTGGCGCTCTCGGGATCGGAGTGCAGCGGGTTGCGGTCGCCGTTCAGGCGGTAGAGCAGCGCCTGGTCCTCGCGCGTCGCGATGTCCACCGACTTGTCGGGGGCGCGGGTCGGCACGGGGTGGGGTTCGGGCGCGCCGTCGGCCGGGCCGCCGAAGCCGCCGTCGGCGCGGCAGAAGCTGGAGCCCGTGAGGGTGGCGACCTTCTCGCCCGTCTCGTCGCGCCAGACGGTCTCGCTGACGAGCACGGCGCCCTTGTCCTTGCCCTTGTCGAAAGCGCCGATCGTGCGGCTCTCGGTCGTGAAGGTCCCCGAAGCCGGCAGCGGCCGGTGCAGCTCCACCTTCTGCTCGCCGTGGACCAGCATCAGGTAGTTGGGCTGGCTGGGACGGTGGCCCTCCTTGGTCGGCAGGGGTTCGCCACGGCCCGCGCCCGAGGCCAGCACCGTGGCGGCGGTCGGCACGACCTTCAGCCCCTTCTCGTAGACGAAGGCCAGCTCGGTCTCGTCCATCGGGTCCTGCCCCAGGCCGACGCCCAGCGCGTAGAGCATCACGTCCTTGTCGCCGTAGCTGAACGTGCGCGGCTTGGTCCCCTGGTCCAGGATGTCGGGATAGTAGATCGGCATATGGGCGCTCCCCGTACTGTTCTTTCGAGTGACGTGTTCTGCGGCCCGATTGAAGGGGCTGAACGCCCGGGGCGCAAGCCGCCCGCCGCATTTGCCCGGCGAACCCGGATCGGCTAGAGGGAGCGACCTTGCGCGCCATGGCCGGACGCCGGCGTCGCCGCTCCACGAATTCGAAGGTTTGTTATGTCCGAGACCCAAATGATGCCGCCGGGCCAACTGTCCGGGAACGTGCTGTTCTATTCGAAGCCCGAGCCGCTGGCGAAGGAGCTGCACGGCAAGATCGGCGTGAAGCGGATGGACGGTCCGTTCAAGTTCGCCAAGACCGGCCACGCGATCCCGCTGACCGTGGGCGAGTTCCCGCTGGCGGCCGTGACCGGCCCGATCATCTTCGTCGGCGACGAGAAGCTGCCGATCGCCGTCATGGGGCTGAACGCCGGCGAGAACATGTTCGTCAAGGATGACGGCACGTTCGAGAGCGGCATCTACATCCCGGCTTACGTGCGCCGCTATCCGTTCGTGTTCGCCAACGACGAGCAGAACAACCAGATGGTCCTCTGCATCGACCGCAACGCCGAGTTCATCGTCGACAAGGGCTTCGACATGGCCTTCTTCGACGAGAAGGGCGAGCCGACCGAGTACACGAAGAACTGCATCGAGTTCTGCAACAACTTCGAGGTCGAGCGTCAGCGCACGATGAGCTTCGTGCAGCTCCTGAAGGACCTCGACCTGTTCGAAACCAAGGAAGCCACCTTCACGCCGGCGAACCCGGACGGCACCCAAGGCCAGCCCCAGAAGATCGCCGAGTACTTCGGCGTCTCGGAAGAGAAGCTGAACGCCCTGCCGGCGGCCAAGTTCGTCGAGCTGCGCGACAACGGCGCCCTGGGCCAGATCTACGCCCACATGCACAGCCTGGTCGGCTGGGACCGCATGATCGCCCTGGCCCTGACCAAGGCCGCGGCGGAACAGCCGCAAGCGGCGAACGCGTAAGCGCCCTTCCCTCCCCTTCATGGGGAGGGTGGCTGCGCGCGAAGCAAGCAGACGGGTGGGGAGACCACGACCGGGCGCTGAGCTTGATCCGGTATTCCCCACCCCGCGCGCCTGCGGCGCGTCGACCCTCCCCATAGAGGGCAGGGAAAAGCCTTCTACCTCTGGAAAACGCTCCGGGTCAGGCAGCTGAAGACCAGCCGGCCGGCCTCGTCGAGGACATCGTGCTGGGCGATGACGATGCCCTTGTCGTCGCCAACCGGGTCCTTGGCCATCACCGTCATCCGCCCGCGCAGCAGTTCGCCGGCCGGCGGGTTGCGCACCCAGCGCAGGGCGTCGACGCCCAGGCGCTTGGTCTGCGGCCAGTCGGTGGCGGCCACGGCGTCCAGCTTGGCCCACAGGGCGTAGACCATGGCGTCGGGCGCGCCCCGATCCAGGGCCCAGCCAGGCGTGAAGGCCGCCACGAACGCCTCCAGCGCCTTGGGGTCCACGGCGCAGGCGCCCAGGCCCACCACCTGGCCGATCTCGATGTCGTCGAACGATGCGGGCACCGCGTCTCCTTCGCGAACGTGATTCCCGATCATGGCCCGCGCGCCGCTCAAGTCGAGCCCGCTTTGCGCTATGGACACACCGCGCCATATAACGCCCACACGGCCGGCGCAGCTTGAGGTCATGATGCGGTTCCTGATGGGCGTACTGTCCGCCCTGATCCTCTCCAGCGCGGCCGCGGCCCAGCCCGTCAACACCGGCCACCTGACGGCCGAACTGGTGGCGGCCAGCCAGGGCGTCGCGCCCGGCCAGACCGTGACCGTGGCCCTGCACCAGAAGATCCAGAAGGGCTGGCACACCTATTGGCGCAACGCCGGCGACAGCGGCGAGCCCACCAAGATCACCTGGACCCTGCCGCCCGGCTGGAGCGCGTCGGACTTCACCTGGCCCGCGCCCAAGCGCCTGCCGGTCGGGCCGCTCACCAACTACGGCTACGAGGACGAGGTCCTGCTGCCAGTCACCGTGACCGCGCCGGCCGGCGCGGCGCCGGGCTCGACCGTCACCCTGAAGGCCGTGGCGAACTTCCTGGTCTGCGCCGACATCTGCGTGCCCGAGGACGCCAACCTCTCGATCCGACTGCCGGTCACCGCGGGCCCCGCGCCCGCCGACCCGCTGTGGGGCGGCAAGATCGCCAAGACCCTGGCCGACGCGCCGAAGCCCGTGGGCCTGGCCGGCGCCTTCGAGAAGCAGGGCGAGGTTGTAAAGCTCGCCATCACCGGCCCGGCCCTGAAGGGCGCGGACATGGCCGGCGCCTACTTCTACCCGTTCGCCGGCACGGTCATCGACCACGCCAAGCCCCAGGCGATCGAGCGCGGCCCCGACGGCCTGACGCTGACCCTGACGCCCGGCTACGACTTCCAGTCGCCCAAGCCGCCCAAGGACCTGGGCGGCGTGCTGGAGGTGGGCGGCAAGGCCTACGAGCTGACCGCCACGCCCGGCCCGCCGCCGCCCGGCGCCTCCGGCCTCGGGCCGCCGCCGGTGAAGGTCGCGGCGCCCGCCGGGGCCGCGAACCTGGGACTGGCCTCGGCCGCGGCCTTCGCGCTGGTGGGCGGGCTGATCCTCAACCTGATGCCCTGCGTGTTCCCGGTGCTGGCGATGAAGGCCGCCTCGCTGGCCGGCCACGGCGGCGCGCAGGCCGAGGCGCGCCGCCAGGGCGTGGCTTTCGGCGCCGGGGTGCTGGTCACCTTCCTGGGCCTCGCCGCGCTGCTGATCGCCCTGCGCGCCGGCGGCTCGGCCGTGGGCTGGGGCTTCCAGCTGCAGGATCCCCCCGTCGTGGCGGGCCTGGCGCTCCTCATGCTGGCGGTGGCCCTGAACCTCTCGGGTGTCTTCGAGGTGGGCACGTCGCTGCAGGGCGTGGGCTCGGACCTCGCGGCGAGGGGCGGTCTCGCGGGATCGTTCTTCACCGGCGTGCTGGCCGTGGTCGTGGCCGCCCCCTGCACGGCGCCTTTCATGGGCCCGGCCCTGGGCTGGGCGCTGACCCAGCCGCCGGTCGCTGCGCTGGTGGTCTTCCTCGCCCTCGGCGTCGGCTTCGCCCTGCCCTTCGTGGCGGTGGCCTTCGTGCCGGCCCTGATCGAACGGCTCCCGCGCCCCGGCCCCTGGATGGACGTGTTCAAGAAGGTGCTGGCCTTCCCGATGTACGGCGCGGTCGCCTGGCTCGTCTGGGTGCTGACCGTCCAGGCCGGTTCCGACGCCGTTCCCCGCATCCTGAGCGCGGCGATCGTGCTGGCGCTGGCCCTGTGGATCGCCGGCGCGGCCCAGCGCCAGCACGCCCAGGGCAAGCCCCACCTCGCGCTCGCGGTGACGGCCGGCGTCCTCGGCGCGGTGGCGCTCGTGGGCGGCGCGCTCTGGCCCGCCTACGGCGCGCCGCCGGCCCAGGCCATGGGCGAGGGCTTCGTCGCGCTGGACGAGCAGGCCTACACGCCCGAGAAGCTCGCGACGCTGCAGGCCGAGGGCCGGCCGGTGCTGGTGAACTACACCGCCGCCTGGTGTGTCAGCTGCCAGGTGAACGACCGCGTGGCGCTGTCCACCACGGCGGTCTCCGAGGCGCTGAAGCGCAACAACGCCGTCTACCTGAAAGCCGACTGGACCAAGCGCGACGCCGGCATCGCCGCCGAACTCGCCAGGTTCGGCCGGGCGGGCGTGCCGCTATACCTGGTATATGGCGCGAAGGGGGGAGAACCGGTTATCCTGCCCTCCATCCTGACCCAAGGCGCCGTGGTGAAGGCCCTCGACGCCGCCGGCAAGGCCAGCTGACCCGCCAACCCAAGGAGCCGCTTCGATGAACCGTCTGCTCGTCGCTCTCGCCGCAGCCTCCGCCCTCTCCGCCCCTGCAGTCGCGGCGCCCGTGCTGGGCCAGCCGGCGCCCGCCTTCCAGGCCGTGGACGCCGCCGGCAAGACCCGCTCGCTCTCGGAATTCAAGGGCAAGACGGTCGTCCTCGAATGGACCAACAACGGCTGCCCGTACGTCCAGAAGCACTACAACTCGGGCAACATGCAGGGGCTGCAGACCGAGGCGACCAAGGACGGCGTGGTCTGGCTGACCGTCATCTCCTCGGCGCCCGGCATGCAGGGCTACCTGACCGGCCCGCAGGCCAAGCAGTGGAAGGGCGAGGTCAAGGCCGCCTCCACCGACGTGCTGCTGGACCCCAAGGGGACCGTCGGCCGCGCCTACGAGGCCAAGACCACGCCGCACATGTACATCGTCGATAAGACCGGCAAGCTGGTCTACATGGGCGGCATCGACGACCGGCCCTATTCCGAGCCCGAGAGCCTGAAGGGCGCCAAGAACTACGTCACCGCCGCGCTCGCCGACGTGAAGGCCGGGCGCGCCGTGACCCAACCCGCCACCAAGCCCTACGGCTGCAGCGTGAAGTACGGCTCCGCCGGCTAGAGCGCGTTGGGCGAAAGTGGAAACCGGTTTCGCCCAACGCGCTCTAAATCAATAGAGAGCGAGCCTGTTCATCGAGTTCAGATGATTCCATCTGAACTCGACAGGCTCTAAGAGAGGTCTCGTTGTCCAAGTCCGACGCCGCCTGGGCGGCCCTTTCGAAGGCCGCCGAGGCCGCGCGCGGTCGCCGCATCGCCGGCCTGTTCGACGCCGAGCCCGAGCGGCTGAAGACGCTCACGCTGAGCGCCGCAGGGCTGCAGCTCGACCTGTCCAAGCATCCCTGGTCGCTGGCCGACCTGGCCGTGATGCTCGACCTGGCCCGGGCCTCGGACGTCGAGGCGGCCCGCGCCCGCCTGTTCGCCGGCGAGATCGTCAACGCGTCCGAGGGCCGCCCCGCCCTGCACATGGCCCTGCGCGCGCCCGAGGGCGCCGACTTCAGGGCCGACGGCCAGCCGGTGTCCGGCGAGGTTGAGGCCACCCGCGCCACCATGGCCGCCTTCGCCGAGGCCGTCCGCTCGGGCGCCAAGAAGGGTTGCACCGGCAAGCCGTTCCGCACCATCGTCCACATCGGCATCGGCGGCTCCGACCTCGGCCCGCGGCTGGTCTGGGAAGCGCTGAAGCCGCTCGACCCGCAGATCGACCTGCGCTTCGTGGCCAACGTCGACCCGGCCGAGCTGGCCCAGGCGCTCACCGGCCTCGACCCGGCCGACACCATGGTCGTCACCGTCTCCAAGACCTTCACGACGCTGGAGACCCTGACCAACGCCGAGGCCGCCCGCGCCTGGCTGCGCGCCAGCCTGGGGACAGCCTCGGACAGCCACCTCGTCGCCGTCTCGGCCGCGCCCGACAAGGCCCAGGCCTTCGGCGTGCCGGCCGACCAGGTGTTCGGCTTCTGGGACTGGGTGGGCGGGCGCTACTCGATCTGGTCGTCGGTCGGCCTCTCGTGCGCCGTGGCCCTCGGCTACGACGCCTTCGCCCGCATGCTGGCCGGCGCGCGGGCGATGGACGAGCACTTCCAGACCGCGCCGCTCAACGTCAATGCGCCGGTGCTGCTGGCCCTGGCGCACGTCTTCAACCGCAACGGCCTCAGCCGCCCGATCCGCGCGGTCGTGCCCTACGCCCAGCGCCTGCGGCTGTTCGCGGCCTTCCTGCAGCAGCTGGAGATGGAGTCGAACGGCAAGCGGGTCACCGCCGACGGCCTGCCCGTCCCGCACCCGACCGCCGCCAGCGTGTTCGGCGACGCCGGCACCAACGGCCAGCATGCGTTCTTCCAGCTCCTGCACCAGGGGACCGACGTGGTCCCGGTCGACATCGTGGCCGTGCGCGAGGGCAGCGAGGGCGATCCGACGGCCCAGACCAAGCTGCTGGCCAACGCCGTGGCCCAGGCCGAGGCGCTGCTGGTCGGCCGCACCGAGGCCGACGTCCGCGCCGAGCTGACCGCCGCCGGCAAGTCCGCCGCCGAGATCGACAAGCTGGCGCCCCAGCGCACCTTCCCGGGCGACCGGCCCACCAGCTTCCTGCTGCTGGACCGCCTCGATCCCGAGCGGATGGGCGCCCTGGTCGCGCTCTACGAGCACAAGACCTTCGTCGAGGGCGTGCTCTGGGGCATCAACAGCTTCGACCAGTGGGGCGTGGAACTGGGCAAGACGCTCGCGACCCGGGTGCTGGCCGAGCTGGAGGGCGGCCCGGCGGGGGTGCATGATCCGTCCACCGCGGCGCTGATCGCGCGGCTGCGGGCCTGACTTGCTCGGGGCTCCCGCGACAGGTCATCCTGACCCGATGACCACCAGCCGCGCGCCCACCGCATGAACCTGCCCGACGAGGCGGCGACGGCGCGGCTGGGCGCGGCGATCGCGGCGGCGCTGCGGCCCGGCGAGGCGGTCTGCCTGTCCGGGCCGCTGGGCGCCGGCAAGTCGACCCTGGCGCGGGCGCTGGTGCGGGCGCTGACCACGCCCGACGAGGAGGTGCCCTCGCCCACCTTCACGCTCGTCCAGTTCTACGAGGGCCCGCGCCTGACGGTGGCCCACTTCGACCTCTACCGCCTATCGGATCCCGACGAGGCCTACGAGATCGGCCTGGACGAGGCGCTGGACGAGGGCGCGGCGGTGATCGAGTGGCCCCAGCGGCTGGAAGGCCGCCTGCCGCCCGACCGACTCGACGTAGAGATCGAACTGGCCGAAGACGCCGATGGCCGCCGCGCGACCCTGACCCCGCACGGCGCCTGGGAAGGACGAACGCTTGAGCTCTGACCGCGAGGCCCTGAAGGACGAATTCCTGCGCGCCGCAGGCTTCGCCGATGCCCGCCGCGAGCTCCTCTCCGGCGACGCCTCCACGCGGCAGTATGAGCGCCTGTACCGGGGCGACGGGACCCAGTTCATCTTCATGGACCAGCCGCCGGCGGTGGAGAGCGTGGTCTGCCCGCCCGGCGCGACCGAGGCCGAGCGGATCGCGCTCGGCTACAACGCCGCCGCCCGCCTGGCCGCGGGCTCGGTCGCCGCCTTCGTCACCACCGCCGCCTGGCTGCGCGAGCGCGGCCTCTCGGCGCCGCGGATCCTGGCCCACGACATCGAGGCGGGCCTGGCCGTGCTGGAGGACCTGGGCGACGGGCTCTACGCCACCCTGATCGCGGAAGGCGCCCCGGAAGCGCCGCTGTACGAGGCCGCTGTCGACGCCCAGGTGGTGATGCAGGCCGAGAGCCCGCCCGACGTCCTGACCGCAGGCGACGCGAGCTGGCCGCTGCTCAGGTACGACACCCTGGCCCTGAAGATCGCCACCGACACCTTCCTGGAGTTCTGGCCGAAGTTCTCGGGCCTGCCGGCCTTTGGCGCCGAAGCCGTGGCCGAGTGGGACGCGCTCTGGGCGCCGGTGTGGGTGGCGGGCGAGGCCGGCGCATCGGTCTTCACACACCGCGACTACCACGCTCAGAACCTGCTCTGGCTGCCGGAGCGGGTCGGTGTGGCGCGCGTGGGCATGCTGGACTTCCAGGACGCCCTGAAGGCCCATCCGGCCTGGGACCTGACGCACCTGCTGCAGGACGCTCGCCGCGACGTGTCGCCGGACCTGGAGGCCGCCATGCTGGACCGGTTCCTGGCCGCCCGGCCCACGCTGGAGCGCGCCGCCTTCCTCGCCGAGTACCGGGCGCTGGCCAGCTCCAACGCCGCGCGCATCCTGGGCCGCGTCTTCGCCCGCCAGGCCCTGCTGGGCCGCACGCAGTACGAGGCCTTCATGCCCCGCACCTGGCGCTATCTGGAACGCAACCTGGCCGACCCGGCGCTCGCCGGCCTGAAGACCTGGTTCGACCGCCACGTCCCGCGCGAGGCCCGTCGATGAGCGCGCCCAAGACCGCCATGGTCATGGCCGCGGGCCTCGGCACGCGGATGCGGCCGCTGACCGACACCATGCCGAAGTCGCTGGTGCCCGTGGCCGGCAAGCCTTTGATCGCCTACGTGCTCGACCCGCTGGTGGCGGCGGGCGTCGAGCGGATCGTGGTCAATGTCCACGCCCATGCCGACCAGCTCGAAGCCTACCTGCGCGGCCGCAAGGACGCCGAGTTCCGGGTCTCGGACGAGCGCGCCGAACTGCTGGAGACCGGCGGCGGCGTGAAACACGCCCAGGCCCTGTTGGGCGACGACCCGATCTTCCGCTGCAACAGCGACTACGTCTGGCAGAAGGACGGGACGCCGATCCTGGACGAGCTGATCGCCGCCTGGGACCCGGCCCGCATGGACTCCCTGGTCACCGTCGTGCCCAAGGCCCGCACCGTGGGCTTCGAGGACGTGCCGGGCGACTTCTTCCAGGACGAGGCCGGCCGTCTCACCCATCGCGGCGAGCGGCCCGACGCGCCGCTCTACGCCATCGGCATCGAGATCATCGACCCGCGGCCGGTCTACGCCGACCCGCGCACGAAGTTCAGCCTGCGCGACATCTGGTTCCGCTCGTCGGACCAGGGCCGCCTGTTCGGCCACCAGGCGGAGGGCCTGTGGATGCAGGTCGGCGACCCCCGGGCGCTGGCGGCGGTGGAGGCCCGCGTCTCATGAGCGCGCCCTTGCCATGACCTTGGCCTTCTTCGAGCAGGCGGGCTCGCGCTGGTTCAACATCCCGGCGCACCGGCCGTTCGCGGAAGACCTGGCCCAGGGCCTCTTCGACGCCCTGGCGCCGCTGGGCCCGGAAGCCCTGGCCGACGCCGTCGTGCTCACCCCCACGCGCCGCGGCGCCCGCGCCCTGGCCGACGCCTTCATCAAGGCCAGCGGCGGCCGCGCCGTCCTGCCGCCGCAGATGCGGCCGCTGGGCGACCTGGAGGCCGGCGAGCCGCCGTTCGAGCCGGGCGACCTGGCGCTGGACCTGCCCGCCGCCATCGACCCGCTGCGCCGCCGCTTCGAGCTCACGCGGCTGGTCTCGGACCTCGCCGAGCACATCCCGGGCGGCCTGGTCAGCGCCGGCGCGGCGCTGGAGCTGGCGGATGCGTTGGGCGGCTTCCTGGACGGCCTGCAGATCGAGGAGGTGGAGGTCGGTGATCGGCTCGCCAGCCTCGTGGGCGCGGAACTGGCCGAGCACTGGGAGGTCTCGCGCATCTTCCTGGAGAAGGCGCTGAGCCTCTGGCCCGAACGGCTGCGCGGGCTGGGCGTGGTCGACGTCAGCGAGCGGCGCGTGCGCCTGCTGCGCCGCCTGGCCGAGGTCTGGACCAACACCCCGCCCAGGGGCGTGCTGGTGGCCGCCGGCTCGACCGGGACGGCGCCCGCCACGCGCGCGCTGCTGATCGCCGTGGCCGCCGCGCCCAAGGGCGCCGTGGTGCTGCCGGGCCTCGACCAGGACCTCGCCGACAAGGCCTGGGCCAAGGTGGACGTGCAGCACCCGCAGGGCGCGCTGAAGCGCCTGCTGGACGAGGCGCGCGTCGCCAAGCGCGAGGTCTCGCTCTGGCCCGCCTCGATCCGCGCCGAGAGCGCCGGCCGCTGGCGCCGCCGTGTCGTCAACGAGGCGCTGCGACCGGCCGAGGAGACCGCGGACTGGCTGCAGGTGATCGAAAGCCTGAAGGCCGAGCATCCCGACGCCGTCGCCGAGGGCCTGGCCGGCCTGTCGCTGGTCAGCGCCCGCACCGAGGAGGAAGCCGCCACCGCCACCGCGCTCCTGCTGCGCGAGGCCCTGGAGACGCCGGAACGCACCGCCGCCCTGGTGACCCCCGACCAGATGCTGGCGCGGCGCGTGGTCGCCAAGCTGGAGCGCTGGGGCGTCGTCCCCGACTCCTCGGCCGGCGAGAGCCTGGCAGGCTGCCGCTGCGGGGTGCTGGCGGCGCTCGTGGCGCGGGCGGCCGTCGATCCCACCGGCCCGGTGACCCTGCTCGGCCTGCTGAAGCATCCGTTCTCCCGCCTCGGCGACAGCGCAGCGCTCGAATCCGCCGCCCTGCGCGGCCCGCGCGTCCGCACCTGGGCGGCGCTGAAGGCCAAGGCGAAGGACGCCGCGCCCCTCGCCGAGCGGCTGGAAGCCTTCGTTGGGCGCCTGGCCTGGCCGGACGAGACCGACACGCCGGCCGCCGCGGCGCGCCGTCTGGTCGAGGCCATGGAAGCGTTGGCGGCGGACGAGGACGGCCGCACGGGCGACCCCCGTACAGGCGAACTTTGGGCCGGGCACGGCGGCGAGGCCATGGCGCGGCTGCTGGGCGCCCTGGTGCGCGAGGGCGACGCCCTGCCCGCCGTCACGCCCCGCCAGTTCGCCGACCTGCTGCAGCGGCTGATGGACGGCGAGACCGTCCGCTCGGGCGGGGCGACGCATCCCCGGCTGCGCATCCTGGGCGCCATCGAGGCCCGGCTGGTGCGCGCCGACCGGCTCGTCGTCGCGGGCCTGGAGGAAGGCGTCTGGCCCGGCGGCGCGCCGACCGACCCGTTCCTGTCGCGGCCCATGCGCGAGATGCTGGGCCTGCCGTCGCCCGAACGCCGCGTGGGCCTGGCCGCCCACGACTTCGCCCAGGCGGCCTGCGCGCCCGAGGTGATCCTGCTGCACACCGAGCGCCGCGAGGGCGCGCCGTCGGTGAAGTCGCGCTGGCTGTGGCGGCTGGAGACCCTGGCCAAGGGCGCCGGGCTGGCCATACCGGGCCATACCGAGGTGCTGGACTGGGCCCGCGCCCTGGACGCGCCCGACGGCTACGAGCCCTTCCGCCGCCCCGCGCCGGTCCCGCCCGTGGCCCACCGGCCGCGGACGATGGCCGTGACGCGCGTCGAGAGCCTGACCCGCGACCCCTACGCCGTCTGGGCGCGCGACATCCTGCGGCTCTATCCCATGGACCGGCCCGACGAGCAGGCCGACGCGCGGGCCCGCGGCACCGCGATCCACGCCGCCTTCGAGCGCTTCGCCGATACCTTCCCCGCCGAGCTGCCGGCCGACGCCGCCGCGCAGTTCGCCGCCTTCTACCTGGAGGCGCTGGAAGCCGCCGGCCTGCCGCACGAGGCCATGGCCCGTGAGGCCGCCCTGGCCCGTGAAGCCGCCGAGTGGGTCGCCGAACTGGAGCGCGAGCGCCGCGACGGCCGTCGCATCGTGGTCGAGCTGAAGGGCGAACGGACTATCCAGGCGCCGGCCGGGCCGTTCACCGTCAATGCGCGGGCCGACCGCATCGAGGTGACCGCCGAGGGCTATGGCCACATCCTCGACTACAAGACCGGCAAGGCGCCCTCGAAGAAGGAGGTGCAGACCGGCTTCTCGCCGCAGCTCACCTTGACCGCGGCGATCCTGGAGGCCGGCGGCTTCCCTGATCTCGGCCCCGTGAAGCCCGGCGACCTGACCTATCTGGAGGTCACCGGCCGCAAGCCCGCCGGCAAGGTGGAGACGCGCGCCGCCGCGGGTGACGAGAGCGCCGAGGCCGCCGCCCGCGCCCTGGAGGGCCTGCACACCCTGGTCGCCCGCTTCGACGACCCGGCCCAGCCGTACCTGTCGCGCGTGGCCCCGCAGTTCGTGAAGGCGCGGATGAGCGACTACGACCATCTGGCCCGCGTCTTCGAGTGGTCCACCAGCGGCGAGGAGGGCGACGAATGAGCCTCGACCTCGCGGACCGCACGGTCGACCCGCAGAAGCTGGCCGCCGACCCCGGCCTCTCGGCCTTCGTCACTGCCAACGCCGGCTCGGGCAAGACCAAGACCCTGATCGACCGGGTGGCGCGCCTGCTGCTGGCCGGGGCCGAGCCCGAGACCATCCTCTGCGTGACCTACACCAAGGCCGCCGCCGCCGAGATGCAGCGACGGCTGTTCCAGGTGCTGGGCGAATGGTCCGTGCTGCCCGACGCCGAGCTGGCCGGGAAACTGGCCGCGCTGCAGGACCGGCCGTTCGACGACCTCTCCCGCGCCCGCAGCCTGTTCGCCCGCGCCCTGGAGACGCCGGGCGGCCTGAAGATCCAGACCATCCACGCCTTCTGCGAGAAGCTCTTGCGCCGCTTCCCTCTGGAGGCGGGAATCTCGCCCGGCTTCCGGGTGATGGACGACGCGGCCTCGGCCGCCGTGGCCCAGGCGGCGCGCAAGCTGGTGGCCCAGCACGCCCTGGCCGCCGACGATGCGGTGGCCGAGGCCTACGCCCGCTTCTCGGTGATGCTCGACTTCCAGAGCTTCCACGCCATGTTCGCCGACTTCGAGGCGCGGCGTGGGGCGCTGGCGGCCTTCTTCGAGCGCGAGGGCGGGCTGGAGGGCGCTCGGGCCTGGGTCTGGCGCGCCGTGGACGTGCCGCGCGGCTCCAGCCCCGACGACCTCGCCGCCGAGGCCATGGCCCGCCTGGACCGCGAGCTCTGGCGCGGCGCGGCCGAGGTGCTGCGCCTGGGCGGGGTCACCGACCAGAAGTGCGCCGCCCAGCTCGCCGCGGTCGCCGACGATCCCGACGCGACCTTCGATCAGGCCCTGGCCGCCCTCTTTACCGAGCGCGGCGAGGGCGAGGCGGCCAAGTGGGTGGGCAAGACCAGCGGCCTGAAGGCCCACGAGGGCCTGCGGATCCAGCTCTTGGCCGAGCAGGAGCGCCTGCATCTGGCCCGCCAGCGGATCCGCGCCGCCCAGGTCGCCGCCGACAGCATCGGGGCCCTGACCCTGGCCAGCGCCTACCTCGCGGCCTATCGCATCGAGAAGGCCGCGGCCGGCGCCCTCGACTTCGCCGACCTCATCGAGAAGGCCTGCCACCTGCTGCGCGACCGGCCGGCGGCGGCCTGGGTGCTCTACAAGCTGGACGGCGGCATCGACCACATCCTGGTGGACGAGGCCCAGGACACCGCGCCGGACCAGTGGACCATCGTCGACGCGCTCAGCGAGGAGTTCTTCTCGGGCGCTGGCGTGCGGGGCGAGGCGCGCGAGCGGCGACTGTTCGTGGTCGGCGACGAGAAGCAGTCGATCTATTCGTTCCAGGGCGCCCAGCCCGAACTCCTGCTGCGCAAGTTCGAGTTCCACCGCGACCGGGCCATCGGCGCGGGCTTCCGCTTCGAGCGGGTCGACCTGCTCACGTCCTGGCGCTCGACGCCGCAGGTGCTGTCGTTCGTGGACGCGGTCTTCTCGCCGCCCGGCCTGGCCGCCGCCATCCAGCCGCGCGAGACGCCCGAGGAGGTGCTGCACAAGGCCACCCGCGCCGACCTGGGCTGCGTCGACGTCTGGCCGCTGGAGGTGGAAAGGAAGGGCGAGGAGCGCGAGGCCTGGGACGCGCCGCTGGACGCCGAGCCCGAGGACAGCGCCAACCGCCGCCTGGCCCGGCGCATCGCCGGCGAGATCGGCGCGCTCATCGCCCGCGGCGACGCCGTCTGGGACAAGGACGAACGCCGCTTCCGCCCCGCGCACGCCGGCGACGTGCTGATCCTGGTGCGCCGCCGCCGCGCCCTGTTCGAGGAGATCCTGCGGGCGCTGAAGCACGCCGGGATCCCGGTGGCCGGCGCCGACCGGCTGGCGCTCTCCGAGCACATCGTCTTCGACGACTTGGTGGCGCTCGCCCGCTTCCTGCTGTTCCCGGCCGACGAGCTGACCCTGGCGGCCCTGCTGAAGAGCCCCTTCTGCGGCCTCACCGACGACAGCCTCTACGCCCTGGCCCACGGACGCCGGGACGAGGCGCTCTGGGACGTCCTGCAGCGCCGGGCCGACGCGCAGCCGGACTGGAGCCACGCCTTCGCCTTCCTGACTCATGCCCTGGCCGAGGCGAAGGTCCGCAGTCCCTTCGAGCTCTACGCGCGCCTGCTGGGCCATGTGGACGCCGAGGGCCGCTCCATGCGCCAGCGGCTGCTGCGTCGTCTCGGCGCGGAGGCGCAGGACGCCCTGGACGAGTTCCTGAACCAGGTGCTGGCCGCCGAGGCGCGGGGCGTCCACGACCTGGAGGCCCTGGCCGCCGAGCTTGCCGGCCTCGACATCACCGTGAAACGCGAGATGGAGGCCGAGCGGCGCGAGGTGCGGGTGATGACCGCCCACGGCGCCAAGGGCCTGGAGGCGCCGATCGTCTTCCTGCCCGAGACCACCCTGACCCAGACCGCCCGCGGCTCGCCGCTGCTGCGCGTCCAGCACGATGGGACGGGAGGCTTCCTCTGGGCGCCCTCCTCGGCCCGCGACTGCGAGGCCACGGCGGCGGCCCGAGAGGACCGCGCCGCGCGCGAGGAGGCCGAGGCCTATCGCCTGCTCTACGTGGCGCTCACCCGCGCACGGGATCGCCTCGTGCTCTGCGGCCGGGTGGCCGAGCGGACCGACCAGGCCAAGCTGCGCGGCTGGTGGGGCGCGATCCGCGACGCGCTGGCCCATGCGAACATCGAGGGCGACGTCCGCGCGGTGCAGGACGGCGACCTGGCCTTCGAGCGCTACGGCGCCGACCCGAAGCCCCTGGGCCGCGCGGCCGCCGCCGCCGAGGCCCACGCCGCCCTGCCCGCCTGGGCTCAGGCGGCCGCGAAGCCAGAGGCCTATGCCCGCTACGCCTCGCCGTCCGACCTGGGCGAGGGCGCCGCCGCGCCCGCCCCCTCGCCGCTGGCGGCCGCGCAGGGGTTGGGCCGGTTCCGGCGCGGCGACCTGATCCACCGGCTGCTCCAGCTGCTGCCCGACCTGCCACAGGCCGAGCGCGCGGGCGGCGCCGCGGCGATCCTGGCGCGCGAGGCCGACCTGACCGACGCCCAGCGCGCCGAGATGGCCGAGGCCGCCCTCGGCGTCCTGAGCGACGCCCGCTTCGCCGAGGTGTTCGGCCCGGGCTCGCGCGGCGAGATCGCGGTCGCGGGGACCGCCCAGGCGCTGCCGGCGGGCTTAAGGATTTCTGGCCGCATCGACCGGCTGGTGGTCCTGGCCGACCGCGTGCTGGTGGTGGACTTCAAGACCAACCGGCCCTCGCCCGACCGCGTCGAGGACGCCGATCCCGCCTATCTGCGGCAGATGGCGCTCTATTCGGCCGTGCTGGCCGACATCTTCCCGGGCCGCCGCGTGGAGGCGGCCATCGTCTGGACGGATGGCCCGAAGCTGATGCCGGTTCCAGAAAACCTGGTCGTCCAAACCCTTGCCGACCTCCGCCGTGACGGTTGATACAAGGTCAGGGGCCGCCTACATGCGCGGATCGAGAGGCCGTGGCGGGCGATTCCGCCGGGCCATAGGAGTTATCGAATGAGCACCGTGAAGGTCACCGACGACACCTTCCAAGCCGACGTCCTGGGTTCGGACACCCCGGTCCTGGTGGATTTCTGGGCCGAATGGTGCGGCCCCTGCAAGCAGATCGCCCCCGCGCTCGAACAGCTCTCGGAAGAGCTGGCCGGCAAGGTGACGATCGCCAAGCTCGACATCGAGCAGAGCCCGACCACCCCCTCGCGCTATGGCGTGCGCGGCATCCCGACCATGATGCTGTTCAAGGGCGGCCAGATGGCCTCGATGAAGGTCGGCGCCATGCCCAAGCAGAAGATCCTCGAGTGGCTCGCCGAAGCCGGCGTCGCCAGCGCGGCGTGATCTGAAAGCCTTCCCTCCCCTTCATGGGGAGGGTGGCTGCGCGCGAAGCAAGCAGACGGGTGGGGATCTGAAGTTCAGGCTCTGAGCTTGATCATAGTCTCCCCACCCTGACGGCTTCGCCGTCTGTCCCTCCCCAAAAAGGGGAGGGAAAAGTCAGTCCCGCTTCAGCCTTCTCCGACTCACCATCCAGTTCACGATCCGGCTGACCACGAGCCAGGCGATGAGCCAGCCGAACATCACCTCGGGCCCGCGCCCGTAGAAGTGGATCAGCGCCGCGAGCACGACCAGGCCCACGGCCAGGGTCACCAGCCACGGGATCGGCAGCGCCAGGCGCCACGTGCGCTTTCCGAACATCTTTGACCGTCCTCAGGTCGGCCAGGTTTCCGGGCTCATGGCCAGGACCTCGCCGGCGAAGTGCAACCCGCCGCAGATCAGCACGTGGGGCGCGGGGCCGTCGGTCTCAAGGGCGCGGGCGACCGCGTCGGTGACGTTGGCCGCCGTCTCGGGCGCGAGGCCGGCGCGGACGCCCGCGTCCAACAGCTCGTCCGTGGTGGCCGCGATGGGGCTGTCGAAGCTGGTGACGATCACCCGCGGCCGCATCTCGGCGAAGGGGCGGAAGAAGCCCTCGGCGTCTTTCCTCGCGAACATGCCGGTGACCAGCACCAGCGGGCGCGGGTCGCGGTCGATCAGCCGGCTGGCGGCCTCGGCCAGGGCGCGCCCGGCATGCGGATTGTGGCCGCCGTCCAGCCAGAGGTCGGCGCCGCGCGCGCGGGCCCGCTCGGCCAGCGGCCCGGCGGTCAGCCGCTGCATCCGCGCCGGCCAGACGGTGGAGGTGACGCCCCGGCCCAGGTCCTCGTCCGAGAGCGCGCGGTCGAAGGTCAGGGCCGCCGCCACGGCCAGGCCCGCATTGTCGAACTGGTAGCCGCCGAACAGGCTTGGCGCCGGCAGGTCCAGCAGCCGGTCGGGCATCTGCACCAGGAGGCGGCCGCGCTCCTCCCAGGTGTCGAAGTCGCGACCCATCAGCAGCATCGGGGCCATGCGGTCGTCGGCCTCGCGCTCGATCATCTCCAGCGCCTCGTCCATCTGGCGGGCGACCACCACCGGACGGCCGTGCTTGATGATCCCGGCCTTCTCCCAGGCGATCTTGGACAGGCCCGGCCCCAGCATCTCCAGGTGGTCGTAGTCTACCGGCGTGATCACGCTGACCGCCGGGGCGTCGAAGATGTTGGTGGCGTCGAACCGCCCGCCCAGGCCCACCTCGACGATGCAAACGTCGGCCGGCGTCTCGGCGAAGGCGGCGAAGGCCAGCACGGTGGTGATCTCGAAGAAGCTGATCGGCTCGCCCGCGTTGGCCGCCTCCAGCCGCTCGGTGAGGTCGGTGAGCTGTTCGTCGGTGATCAGCTTGCCCGCCAGCCGGATGCGCTCGGCGAACCGCACCAGGTGCGGCGAGGTCAGGCAGTGCGCCCGCAGGCCCGCCGCCTCGGCGATGGCGCGCAGGTAGGCCACGGTCGAGCCCTTGCCGTTGGTGCCCGCCACGTGGATCACGGGCGGCAGCGTCTTCTCGGGGTTCCCGAGCGCCGCCAGCAGCCTCTCCACGCGGCCCGTGGTCAGGTCGATCAGCGTGGGGTGGTTGGCGCGCAGCCGCTGGATCACCGCGTCCGAGGCGCGGATCGGGTCGTGACCGGGGTCGGGGGGCAGGTCGGTCATCGGGAAGTCCTCACCCCCCACACGAAGTGGGAGGGGAGAGGGTAGGGAGAGGGGCGGCTGGGTGACCTCAGCGCGAAATCAAGGGCCCTCAGATTGGTCATGGCTGAACCGGGCGTGCGGGCGGAGAGGCCGGCGCCGCCCCTCTCCCTACCCTCTCCCCTCTCGCTACGCGTGGGGGAGAGGAGAATGTCATCAGGCGGCGGAGGAAAGGCGCTCACGCCCCATCATAAGGGTCTTCAGGATGGAACTCAGCTTCTCCGGAAGATCTTTCCGCGCCACGACCTGATCGACCATGCCGTGCTCGACCAGGAACTCCGAACGCTGGAAGCCCGGCGGCAGGGTCTCGCGGATGGTCTGCTCGATCACCCGGCGGCCCGAGAAGCCGATGGTGGCGTTGGGCTCGGCCAGGTGGACGTCGCCCAGCATGGCGTAGGACGCCGTCACCCCGCCCGTGGTCGGGTCGGTCAGCACCACCACATAGGGCAGGCCCGCGGCCTTCACTTCGTTCAGCGCCAGCGTCGTGCGGGCCATCTGCATCAGGGAGAGCGTGCCCTCCTGCATGCGCGCGCCGCCCGAGGCGGTGAAGATCACCAGCGGGACGCCCCGCTTCACGGCTTCCTGGGCGGCCACCACGAAGGTCTCGCCCGCCGCCATGCCCAGCGAACCGCCCATGAAGGCGAAGTCCTGCACGATCACCACCGCCGGCTGGCCGGCGATGTGGCCGTAGCCGACGGCCATGGAGTCCTGCTCGCCGGTGGACTTGCGGGCGGCCTTCAGGCGCTCCGGATAGGGCTTCTCGTCCGGGAAACCCAACGGGTCGTCCGGCACGATCGGCGTGGCGATGCGCTCGTACTGGGCGTCGTCGAAGGTGTAGTCCAGGCGCAGCTTCGAGCCGATCCGCATGTGGGCGCCCGAGGGCGTGACCCACATGGCGGCCTCGAGGTCGGGCCGGTAGAGCATCTCGCCGGAGTCGGGGTCCTTGACCCACAGGTTCTCGGGCGTGTCCTTCTTGGTCAGGCCGCGCACGCCGGGGGCGATGCGGGAGAGCCAGCCTCGGCGGCGCTCGGCGGGCGCACGCCCGGGTTTGTCGTTACGCTGTTCAGCCATCGCCATGGTTTTCAGACCGGGACCCGACGCGCGAAGCGCACAGCCTTAGCTAGAGATTCCACTTTGGAAAGAACTCGCCGGGTCACGTCTTCGTTCAAATCCACTGCTTCGGCCACTTCGTCCACAAGCGCGGAACCCACGACCACGGCGTCAGCGACCTGCGCTATAGCCGAAGCGCGCTCCGGTGTCTTGATCCCGAAGCCGACTGCGACCGGAAGTCCCGACGCCTTGCGCACCCGCTCGACGTTGGGCGCCACCGCCTGGGCGTCGGCTTCCTTGACCCCGGTCACCCCGGCCACCGAGACGTAGTAGACGAAGCCCGAGGTGCGGCGGACCACCACCGGCAGGCGCTTGTCGTCCGTGGTGGGCGTCGCCAGGCGGATCAGCGAGACCCCGTTGGCGTCCAGCGCGTCAGCCAGCTCGTCGGCTTCTTCCGGCGGCAGGTCGACAATGATCAGGCCGTCCACGCCCGCCGCGGCCGCGTCGCGCGCGAAGGCCTCGTAGCCCCAGGTCACCAGCGGATTGGTGTAGCCCATCAGGATGATCGGCGTGGCCTGGTCGCCCTCGCGGAACGCCGCGATGGTCTCCAGCGTCGCCCGGAGCGTCATGCCCTTGGCGAGCGCCCGCTGGGCGGCGCGCTGGATCGGCGGCCCCTCGGCCATCGGATCGGAGAACGGGAACCCCACCTCGATCAGGTCGGCCCCGGCGCTGGGCAGGCCCTTCAGGATGGCGAGCGCGGTCGCCGCGTCGGGATCGCCGGCCATGACATAGGGCACGAAGGCGGCGCGCCCCTCGGCCTTCAGGGCCGCGAAGCGGGCGTCGATACGGGCTTTGGTCAAATGGTGCGTCCCAGATGCGCGGCCACCGTGCCCACGTCCTTGTCGCCGCGGCCCGACAGGTTCAGCACCACGACGCCGTCCTTGCCGACATCGCGGGCGATCTCGCCGATGCGGGCGATGGCGTGGGCGCTCTCGATGGCCGGCAGGATGCCCTCCAGCTTCGAGAGCAGCATGTAGGCGTCCAGCGACTCGGCGTCGGTGGCGGTGAGGTAGGTGGCGCGGCCCACGTCGTGGAGCCACGAGTGTTCCGGCCCGATGCCGGGATAGTCCAGGCCGGCCGAGATCGAGTGCGCCTCGGTGATCTGGCCTTCGCGGTCCTGCAGCAGGTAGGTCATGTTGCCGTGCAGGACGCCCGGACGGCCGCCGTTGATGGCCGCGGCGTGGCGGTCGGTGTCCATGCCGTCGCCGGCCGCCTCGACCCCGATCAGCTTCACGCCCTCGTCGTTGAGGAACGGGTGGAACAGGCCGATGGCGTTGGAGCCGCCGCCCACGCAGGCGACCACGGCGTCGGGAAGCCGGCCCTCGGCCTCCATGATCTGCTCGCGCACCTCGCGGCCGATCACCGCCTGGAAGTCGCGGACCATCTCCGGATAGGGGTGCATGCCGGCGGCGGTGCCGATCAGGTAGTAGGTGTCGTGGACGTTGGTGACCCAGTCGCGCAGGGCCTCGTTCATGGCGTCCTTGAGAGTCGCCGAGCCTGAGGTCACCGGCCGGACTTCCGCGCCCAGCAGGTTCATGCGGAACACGTTCGGCTTCTGCCGCTCCACGTCCACCGCGCCCATGTAGACCACGCAGGGCAGGCCGAAGCGGGCGCAGACGGTGGCCGTGGCCACGCCGTGCTGGCCGGCGCCGGTCTCGGCGATGATCCGGGTCTTGCCCATCCGCATGGCCAGCAGGATCTGGCCCATGCAGTTGTTGATCTTGTGGGAACCGGTGTGATTCAGCTCCTCGCGCTTCAGGTAGATCTTCGCCCCGCCGAAGTGCTCGGTCAGGCGGCTGGCGAAATAGAGCGGCGACGGGCGGCCCACGTAGTGGGTCAGGTAGCCCTTCATCTCGGCCTGGAACGCCGGATCGACCTTGGCCGCCGACCACGCCGCCGTCAGGTCGTGGACCAGCGGCATCAGGGTCTCGGGGACATACTGGCCGCCGTAGTCGCCGAAGCGCCCGCGGGCGTCCGGATAGGCGGTGTAGTCGTTGGGGCGGTCGGGGGCGTCCATAAGGCGATCTCAGGCGCGGCGAACAGCGTCGAGGAACGCCGTGATCAAGGCCGGGTCCTTTAGTCCGGGACCGCGCTCCACGCCAGAGGAAACGTCCACGATCGGGGCGCCGGAGGCCGCAACGGCCGTCGCGACGTTCCAGGGGTCCAGTCCGCCGGCCAGCAGCCAGGGCCTGGCGAACCGGCGTCCGGCGAGCAGCGTCCAGTCGAAGGGCTCGCCCAGGCCGCCGGGCCGGTCGGCGTCCTTCGGCGGCTTGGCGTCGAACATCAGGTGCTCGACCAGGGGTTCGTAGGCGGCGGCCGGCGTCAGGTCCGAGGCCTCGGAGACGGGCAGCACCTTGATCAGGCCGCGGCCGGCCCGCTGGCCGATCTCGCGCACCCGCGCCGGGCTCTCCTTGCCGTGCAGCTGGATCAGGTCGGGCGACAGGCCCGCGACGATGGCGTCCACCTCGGCGTCGGTGGGATCGACCGCCAGGGCCACGACCTTCACGTTCCTGGCCCGCGCCGGCGGGGCCAGCCGGGCGGCCGCCTCGGGCGAGATCACGCGCGGGCTCTTCGGGAAGAAGACGAAGCCGATATGGCTCGCGCCCCCGTCCACGGCGGCGCGCACCGCCTCGGGGGTGGAAAGCCCACAGATCTTCGCCGTCACGGTCATGGCGGGGGATTAGGGGGCGAACCCGCCCTGGCGCAAGCTTTCCCTCCCCTTCATGGGGAGGGTGGCTGCGCGCGAAGCAAGCAGACGGGTGGGAAGTCACGACTGGGCGCGGAGCTTGATCAGGTATTCC
>Ga0065165_1001644_pt1 | contig 22724 bp, 17 predicted proteins | sample AraplaMF_Cvi_mMF_FD_63813 | JGI IMG/M metagenome (GOLD analysis project Ga0065165, IMG submission 63813) | Arabidopsis root microbial communities from the University of North Carolina, USA - plate scrape MF_Cvi_mMF (version 2) (version 3) | ecosystem: Host-associated > Plants > Roots >... | reverse complement strand
TCGGACTCTTCCCCGCATCAGAGAAACCGCAGTTCATAATCAACACCCTGGCACCGTTGCAAACCAACCTGAGCCAGACCGATAGCATTGCCACCTACGTAGAGCGTGTACTCAATGAAGAGCCTTCCGTGAAATACTTTGCCACCAACGTAGGCAAAGGCAATCCCCGGGTATACTACAACGTAACACAGGAGAATGAACAGACAGACTTTGCCCAGACCTTCGTACAGCTGGACGATCATACGTCGCCTGACGAAAAGCTGGCAATGATCAACCGCCTGCGCGAGAAATTTCTACAATACCCAGGAGCCAAAATAGAAGTAAAGAACTTCGAACAGGGCCCACCCGTAGTAGCGCCCGTGGAAGTACGCCTCTTTGGCGATAACCTCGACACCCTGCGCACACTGGCCGGTAAAGTCGAAAACATGCTCAAGGCAACCAATGGTACACTATACGTTAACAACCCCGTGAGCAACCTGAAAAGTGACATGCGTGTGGTAATCAACACTGACAAAGCGCGTATGGCCGGCATCAATACCATAGATATCGACCGCACCGTGCGCCTGGCCGTAGCCGGCCTCGACCTCGGTAGCTTCTCCGACGACAAGGGCGACGAATACCCCATACACCTCACCACACCTCGGGTAGAGCGCGCCACCCTGCAGTCCTTTGACAATATATTCATCAACACCCGGCAGGGCGACCCCGTGCCCCTCGACCAGATCGCATCAGTTAAGCTGGAGGCCTCACCACTCCGTATAGATCACTATAATAAGATTCGTATGGTTTCCGTATCGGCATTCGTTCAGAAAGGTTTCCTCAACGATCGCGTCATCAGCGACGTAACAACCAAGATGCAGGCTATGAACCTACCCGACGGTTACAACTTCATGATGGGCGGAGACGTTGAAGCCAGCAATGAATCTTTCGGCGGTCTCGGCACCATCATCATCATTACCGTGTTCCTCTTCGTGGCCGTACTCATACTCATGTTCAAAACATTTAAGAGTATGCTCATTGTACTTAGCGTTATACCGCTGGGCATCGTCGGAGCTATCATCGGTCTGTTGATTACCGGAAACCCGCTATCGTTCGTAGCCATCATCGGGTTGATTGCACTCGCCGGCGTGGAAGTAAAGAACTCCATTCTCCTCGTTGACTTCACAAACCAACTGCGTCAGCAAGGTAAATCGGTAGACGAAGCCATTCGCGAAGCAGGAGAAGTACGCTTCCTCCCCATTGTACTGACATCGCTCACCGCCATCGGCGGTTTGGTGCCCATTGCCGTATCGACCAATCCGCTTATTGCCCCGCTGGCCATTGTGCTTATCGGCGGCCTTACAAGCTCCACAATACTTTCGCGCATCGTTACGCCGGTGGTCTACAAACTTATTCCGCCGCGCATTGAAGTTGAAGCAGGCGCCTGATTACAGATTGTAACATAACTACCGCCCCATTCGCCTTGTCGTTCGGGGCGGTTTTTGTTTTAGGCAATGGCGCACACTACAATGTGATACCAATTCGTTATCTTTCAACTACCCAACCACCGTATGACGCTGCCTGTGCGAACCATTCTCATTACCGGGCTTTACGCCGGCCTCCTCGACGGTCTCGCGGCGGTGTGGGTAATCTACATTCGGTCAGGGAGGACACCCGATCTCGTATTCCAATACATAGCCAGTGCACTTTTAGGTAATCCTGCGTTCTCAGGAGGTTTAGTTATGACGTTACTGGGTGTACTGCTGCACATGCTAATTGCCGTAATATGGTCGTTTCTTTACTTTCTCGTGTGTTCATGTTTTCCACCACGTCGCAGGCACCCAGCCCGCTGGATTATACCAGGTGTGCTGTATGGAATTGTCGTTTGGTTGATCATGAATCTTGTTGTACTCCCAATTAGCAAGGTAACACAGCCACCCTTTACAGCTACCGGTGTCGGCATTGGCATAAGTGTGCTCATACTCTGCATCGGCATTCCCATAGCCTGGTCAGCTCATCGAAAGTATACCACACGCCAATAACGTTAACGGCAAATTTCTAAAGTAAAATAGCCAGGCGTCATGTGTACGCTCCTGTAGTACACTGTACGGATGTGAACAACAGCGTTCTGTTAAAACTACGCTTTGAGCATTAATCACGTCTTTTTAGATCTGGCACAGTTGTTAACACCGTGTTATCACCTCTTTACGCCATACACCATGTATATACACTACCTTAAAATCGGGTTCCGGAATATGCTAAAGTATAAGGCATTCTCCGGCATTAACGTCTTCGGCCTCGCACTAGCCATGGCCGTATGCATGCTCATCATACTGATGCTTGCCGACCAGCGGGCATACGACAAGTTTCATCAAAATAAGGGGCGTATCTACCGGGTACTCTCCAACCAACCTGATTTTAGAGCACCCTATGCCACATCGCCCTATCCACTCGCCGCTGCGCTGCAGTCCGGATATGAAGGCATCGAAAAAGCAACCGTGCTCGTGCCGGTAGGAGGCGATATAGCGACCAACCAGCACACGGCCGAAGTACGCGGCTATTTTGCCGATGCGAGTTTCTTCCAGCTCTTCAGCTTTAACCTCGAAAACGGTAACCCCGGCCATGCATTGAACGATCCCAACACCATCGTCATAACAAAGCACTATGCCCGGATCCTTTTCGGTAGCGAAAATCCCATCGGTAAAACCGTAACGTTCGAAGACCGCAGCGGTACCCGCTCAGTGCCGTGGGGGCAATTCACCATTACCGGTGTAATAGACGATAAAGCTTATCGTACTCACATTCGGTTCGATGTCCTCATGTCACTTGCATCCCGTAAAAACCTGATAGATCAGCAGCACATACAAGACCTTACCGCCAGTTGGGAAAACCACACTCAATGTTATACCTACGTGATGCTCCAGCCTGGGAAAGATGAACAGCACCTCCAGACGGCTCTACACGACGTTGTCGGCCGGCAATATCAGTCTATGCCGGACCGTAAAGATTTCGAGCTTTTAACGCAGAAGCTCACCGGCATTACGCCAGGCATCTTAACCGGCAACGAAATGTTCTATGCCATACCACGGGTGGCCTATTACTTTCTCGGCGGCTTCGTAGCGCTCATCATGCTCTCGGCCTGTCTTAATTATATAAGCCTGGCCACCGCACGTGCGCTCACACGGGCTCGCGAAATCGGCGTACGTAAAACCAACGGCGCATACCGGGGCAACCTTGTACTGCAATTTTTAAGCGAATCCATACTCACTGCATTGTTGGCGTTGACCATGGCAACCGTATTGTTAATGGCCATAAAGCCTGCCTTTAAAGACCTCTGGGTAAACCGCTACCTTAACTTCGAACTCGACAGCAACCCACAGGTATACATCGCCTTCGTAATACTGGCACTCGTCGTCGGTATAGTTGCCGGCGTATACCCCGCCTTCAGACTTTCCGGCTTCCGGCCCGTGCAGGCATTGAAAAACAACGGCGATCTAAAGCCCGGCTCCTGGGGAATGAAGAAAACACTTAACGTAGCACAGTGCGTCATCTCCATATTCTTCATTACTACGGCGGTATTAATATATAATCAGTTTAAGCGGTTCATAGCATTTGAATACGGCTTTAACCCACAGCAGGTTATAAATATTCCGTTGCAGGGGAACGACTTCGTTAAAATGGCAGATGCTATGCGTTCGGTAACAGGAAGCCTGCTCGTATCAGGCTCCGACATCATACCGGCAACCGGAACCTCCAACGGTATTGGTGTGCGCAATCCTGGCACAGACGACGAATACACAAGCCTGGGCATTATCCATGCCGATGAGAACTTTACAAACAACCTGGGCATACCGCTTGTCGCCGGGCGTAACCTACAGGCAACAGACTCCCTGGGACGCTTCATCATTATCAATGAATCGGCCGCCAGCCAACTTGGATACGATCATCCGGCAGAAGCCATCGGAAAAGAGTTAGAAGCTGATTGGAACCGCGGTACCGTACAGATTATAGGCGTTATAAGGAACTTTAGTGCCAGGGGGCCGATGCAGGAAGAGGCTATAAAACCGCTCATGCTGCGCAATCGCACAACCGAATTCGCATACCTGCAGATTAGGATAGCACCGGGCAACCCCATGCAGACCGTAGACAAGATCAAAGCCAGGTGGGAAGCGATGGATGCCAGCCACCCCTTTAAATATGAATTCTATGACGACCAACTCGACGGCATGAACGAAGGCATCTTTGATGTAGTCTCGATTATGGGTTTCCTCGCGTTCCTGGCAATCGTCATCGCATGCCTGGGTCTGCTGGGCATGGTAATGTATACCGCCGAACGCAGGAAGAAAGAAATCGGCATACGGCGTGTATTGGGAGCTCCCGATATCCGGATTGCTATACTGCTCACAACCGAATTTATGGTGGTGCTTGCACTGGCAGTAGCCATAGGTACGCCGCTCAGTTATAGTGTCAACGCCCTATGGCTTCTTAAACTACCAAATCATGTAGATTTTACGTGGCAAACCGTATCAGTGGCATTGCTCTTCCTGCTTATACCGGCAATGCTCACGATAACCACACAAACGCTTCGGGCATTGGCGCAGAATCCGTCTAACGTACTTCGATCGGAATAGCCGCTAAGTCGCTCAAAACTTTCCGGATTCTCTGGAGTTACGAGGGTCCGGAAAATTTCCGGTTATTTACTTAACAAAAATGAAACTAATGGTCTACCTTTACGTTCTCTCAATAACAAACCGCTCACATGAAGGATCAATCTCTCGGCGAATTTGAAGAACTCGTGCTGCTTATGGTAGCCGCGCTTCACGATGAGGCATACGGTGTAGCCATACTCGAAAGCCTAGAAGCGAAGTTGGAAAAGAAAGTTAATATTAGCGCTATTCATGTAGCGCTCAAACGGCTGGAGGAAAAAGGATTTGTTCAGTCGCGGTTTGGTGGGATTACGCAGGATAGGGGCGGGCGACGTAAAAAGTTCTACGTTATCACCGCCATCGGCAAACGTATACTCGATCACCAATATGCCATACGAACGAGTATCTATAACCAGATCCCCAAGATCTCCTTTAGTTGAAAACAAACATGAAACCCTATCCTCCCAAGCGTGCGTTGAACTTTCTGCGGTGGTTTTGCAGGGAGGACTATATCGAAGAGATTGAAGGAGATCTGACCGAGCTTTTTGAAAAAGAGCATCATCACGATCCGCGCAAGGCAAAACGAAAATTTCTTTGGAACGTGATCCGGTATTTAAGACCGCGATTTATAAAAGCTTTTAAAGTATCGTCCGGAACCCCCAAACCTGCAGCCATGTTCAGACACAACATTCTTATTTCGTACCGTAGCTTTCTTCGGTATAAGAGTTCATTTCTTATAAACCTCATCGGGCTTTCGTCGGGCCTGGCCTGCACGTTGTTCATATATCTGTGGGTGAACGATGAGTTGCAGATGGATCGCTTTCACGAAAACGGCGACCGTCTCTATCAGGTGCTGGAGCATCGTCAGCAGGCAGACCGCATCTGGACTGCCGAGTCAACACCAGGACCACTCGCCGAAGCCCTGGCGGCGGACATGCCCGCGGTAGAAAAATCTCTGGTCGTGGGTCGTATGTTTAACACCACACTCTCCATGGCCGAACAGAATGTTCGGGCAGACGGAAAATTTGTAGGTAAGGAATTTCTAACGATGTTCTCGTTTAAGCTTTTGCAAGGCGATAAGAATACCGCCCTCGACGGAAAGACCGGTATTGTTATTACCGAAGCCCTTGCGCAACGCCTCTTCGGAACAACCGAAAATGTTATGGGCAAAATGGTAGATCTTAACCATGAGACGCAATTCATAGTAACCGGTATTCTGCAAAATGTACCTGCACGTTCCTCACAACAATTCGAGTTCCTCCTTCCAATAGAAAAGTTTATGGAAGATCGTCCGGGGCTGCTGAGCTGGGGCAACACTGGTCCATATACTTACTTGTTGCTCAAGCCGGGAACGGATGTACAGGCCTTCAACCAACAGATAGCAGACTATATAAAGCGTAAAACCGAAGGGAACGTTACCTATCGCACGCCGTTCATTGTGCACTATCCTTCGCTGTACCTCTACGGCAAGTACGAAAGTGGTGTACAGAGCGGCGGTCGTATAACGTATGTGAAGCTCTTTTCTATTATTGCGATCTTTATTGTAGTCATCGCGTGTATTAACTTTATGAACCTGTCCACGGCGCGGGCTTCACGTCGCCTCAAAGAGGTTGGAATAAAGAAGGCGGTTGGTGCAGGTCGCAGATCGTTGGTATACCAGCATCTGAGCGAAGCTATTCTTTTGAGCTTTTTGTCGCTCGTGATTGCGTTAGGTCTTGTCGTTGTATTCCTTCCGCAGTTCAATTACATCACGAGTAAGCAACTGAGTCTGGAACTTGATTTGTCATTTATTCTAGCCCTTGTATCGGCAACGGCTTTGACGGGTATGCTTGCAGGGAGTTACCCGGCGCTTTACCTTTCAGGCTTTAATCCATCTGCCATATTGAAAGGCAAATTCAGCAGTGCGGCAGGGGAAGTGTGGGCGCGTAAAGGCCTGGTAGTATTTCAGTTTGCCCTATCGGTTATCTTTATTGTTTCTGTGGTAGTGGTATACAAACAAATTGAATTCATACAATCCAAAAGCCTGGGGTACAATAAGGAGAATATTATATACTTCGAACGCGAAGGCCGTACGGGTAACGCCGATAATCTCGATAGCTTTCTGGCCGGCGTGCGCAACATTCCCGGTGTGACAGGTGCCTCAACGACACAACACGATATGACCGGGCATAACTCGGGCACGAGTGGTGTAGAGTGGGAAGGGAAAGACCCGGATAACAAGACCGAGTTCGAAAATATAACGGTGGGATACGACATGATGGAAATACTCGGCATCGACGTTACGCAAGGCCGAGCCTTCTCCCGGAATTATCCTGCTGATACAGCGCGTATCATATTTAACGAGGCGGCTATTGCTTTTATGGGCCTGAAAGATCCTGTGGGCAAGGTAGTAAAGCTCTGGGGAGAAACCATGGAAATTGTAGGCGTTGCCCGCAACTTCAACTTTGAATCGCTGCACGAAACGATTCGGCCGGTATTTTTTCGTCTAAAACCCAATGCAACATACCTGATTATGGCGAAGCTGGAAGCTGGTAACGAAAAAGAAGCACTGGCGCGACTCGGATCTTTTTATGAAAAGTACAACCCTGGGTTTACGTTCGACTATCGGTTTCTCGATGCCGAATATCAGGCGCAATATGCGGCAGAGCAGCGGGTAGCTTCGCTTTCGCGTTACTTCGCGTGTCTTGCCATTCTTATCTCTTGCCTGGGACTCTTTGGGCTTGCTGCTTTCACTGCCGAACGTCGTCAGAAAGAAATCGGTATTCGTAAAGCGCTGGGGGCTGGAGAACTCGGGATTGTTTTTCTTTTGTCAGGTGAGTTTACCCGCATTGTCTTCGTCGCGATAGTGATAGCACTGCCCGCCAGTTACCTGCTCTCTTCCTACTGGCTTCAGAACTTTGCATACCGGATAACTCTGGAATGGTGGTACTTCCTGTTTGCCGGATTTATGGCTCTGGCGGTTGCTGCGCTCACGGTGGCTACTCAGGCGGTTAAAGCTGCATCGCGCAATCCTACTCAGACCCTTAAAACCGATTAGCCGGCAATATGACTCTTGCACTGCAATCCTTTCTATACTTGCGCTACGTGTCCATAAAACAAAAAACTTCCTGTGAAGAAAGCTTTTTGTTTTATGGCCATACAGATCAGACCTGTAAGTGTTGCTGCTGCAAAAAGTCGTCGAAGATCTCGTTCACAAGTCCGGTCATTACGGGCTCGCCGGGTAGATTGTTGCCTAGGTATTGGTCTGGATATTCGAGCACTCCGGTTTGAGTACGTTTAACCAAGCGAAGCCATTCTCGTGTAGGAAGCGTGTGTTTGTGGTGCGCCAGCATAACTTTAATGGGTTCCAACGAATTGTTGAACTTACGCTTATAACTCTTGCGCTCCGCGTCCATGGTTTCAGGGTTTAGATCGCAATACTAAAAAAAGACAAGGCCTCCCGAGGGAAGCCTTGTTTATCGTTATGTTATGCCCGTATTAAATTTTAGGCAGCCTCTGAAGCTGATTGGCCCAGAATGGATTCGAACTGAAGTCGGTCAAAAGGTTTTCGCATTACATCCTTGAATCCCGCTCGCAGTAATTGTCGGTACTGTCTGTCGTCGAAGTCTTCGACAATAGCAATCGCATCAAAAGGCTGCGGATTCAGTCGTCGGAGGTCGTCGAGCAACTCAATACCGTCAAGGTCGTTGCGAAGTTCTACATTAATCAGGGCCACCTCGAACGTACGGCTCCGGGCGTATGCCCGCGCCTCGGTGGGCGACGATAGCGTCATTACGCTGAAATCGGGTTGGAGAATTTTCTTGAAAATGAACCGGTCCGTTTGCAGATCGTCTACTATAAGGATTTGCATGACAAAAGGTTTACGCTACAAAAATACCATCGCGACACTGCCCCCGCATTAAACCAATGTAAAGGCTCCGTGAAGGATGAACACGTCTTGCACCGTATACAAATCAATGCCATAACACCTACCGGCACTTACCCACTACGTTAGCACCGCCTTAAAGCAGGGATGCAAACGCGTCCGCATCTGTTTCATGCGTCTCTTTCGAGCTGGCATTTATGATATAGTAGTTGATCTTAGCCTTTAACAACAGTACCTCATTTTCGAGTGCTTGCTTCTCGCGCTGCAGCTGGTCTTGCAAACCTTGCGAATACTCCGCCTGTTGGCGTATTTCTTCTTCCTGCGCCATCAGACGCTGTGTTTGCTCACGCGCTTCTGCCAACAACCGCGATGTTTCTGTACCTACGCGACGGTTTGAAAGTGATATGCCGATGTTCTCGCAAACCCGCTCGAGGAATTGCTGCTGCTCTGCTGTGAGCTTTTGGAATGACGCCAGCTCCAGAACGCCCATAGCATTGCCATGGGCCAGTAGTGGAAATAACGCCACAAACCGGGGTGTTGCGTCGCCCAGCCCAGAGGTGATGCGAATATAATCTTTGGGTACCTCAGTCAACAGTATCGGCGTTTTTTCAAGAACACACTGGCTCACCAGTCCCTGACCGCTTTCGATACGGTGTGATACATACTTCTTTTTGTCATACGCATACGTGGCTACGCGATAAAGGTACTCCTGATCGTGCTCTGATGCCATCAGGTAAAGCGCTCCCTGGTTAGCATGCACGTATTGAATTACAAACTTGAGAATATGATCGCCGTGGAGTTCGAGATCGGTAGCATCTTCGTGCAAAACATCATTGAGTTGTGCTACTCCGGAGTTAATCCAGTTTGCGAATGCATTGCGTTGCTGGGCCTCGGCAAGCTGTGATTGCATGGTAACGAGTGAACGAGCCAGAATGTCGTCGGCGTATTGATCCTGGTAGCGTGCTGATAGATCTCCTTTACCCAGCGCATGCGCAAAATGTGTCGCTGCCTTTAGCCGGTCAAGTAACTGATTGAACGCGCCTTTTGTTTTGCCTATCTCTTCCCGGCTCTTAACCGGTAAAGGGTCAGGGAAATTTCCTTCTGCAAGTGTCTGCATGGCGCGTTGCAGATCCTTTACGGCTTGCGTAATAATGTGCGCGTAGGCTACCGCCAGGGTAAAGCCAAGTATTAGTTCCAGTATAAATACGATGACCAGGCTGGCCATAGACCTTTGTTTGAAGGCATTGCTTGTTTCCTTAACCGAACTGCGCAATGCCGCAATGGAAGTTCTCAGGTGGGCAAGGTCCTGGGTGATCTGACCTTTGATACCTATGCGGTCTGTAAGGCCAATCTTCGTTTCGATACTCACAATAGAGTCGAACATCTGCTGGTAGTGCCGAAGGTTATCCAGAATTATATGCTGGTTTTCACTTGGATCCTCGTCGGCAATCGAAGCCTGGAAAGACTCCGCTTTCGAAAGGAACTCGATCCGGTATTTCAAGTCTTTCCGCAGAAAGAAATCCTTCTCGTGCCTTCGCAGTGTAAGCATGTCTGCCTTGTCGTATTCATACGGCGATTTCTCTACGGTGTGGATCGCTGCCCGCAACTTACCCTCAAGGCCGTAATCCTTAAAGCCGCGTTGCCGTAGTAACGCGGTAAGTTCTGTTATGCGTAAATCAGTTTGTTCAAGTGTTCGGCGGATGGCGGCGGTAAGCGAATCCTGGTTACCCACAGCCGAAGAATCAAGGTGCTGCAACCTTTGTTTTACCGCGGCCCGATGGCGCGTGTAGAGCGCGAGCTCATCGCTTGTGCCGGTTTGTTGAAAGATATCCTGCTTGTATCCTTCTGCAATGAAGTATTGGACGGCGGCGTCCATCTCAAGTATATCGAGATTAACACCGTCAACTTCTTCGCTCGCACGCTCGTAGGTACCGACACGTTTGAGCGTAAAGAAGAAAATGACAACCAGGAATACAGTAAGCAATAGGAGAGACCCGAATGCAAAGAGCAGTTTAAGCCTCAGTTTCAGATTAAGAAAGAATTGAAACGGTGACATGTGATGGGTTTGGGATGGGCTATGAATCTGCAAATTACAGATGCTGTCAGATTCATCGTGGCAACTCGTATTAATGTTTCGTTAACGTTTAATACATATACGTTATTCCCGGGTAACGCCTCATCGTACCTATAAACCTCTGAAAATAGCTACTGGTAGCGGTTTTAGCGCGCTGATGAAACACAGTGTGCTTTCTGAGCTTCCCACGCGTGGCGTTGTTGAATGGTAAGCAGCGACAGGATCTCCTGGTCACGTTCCTTGATAATGGCGTCTGCCCGACGATAATACGAATCGTTATCAGCAGCGTCCTGATAGGCCTTTGAAAGCGTTTTATAAGATGCTAGCGTGATGGCCCGAAGACGAGTGGCCTGATCGGCATTGAGCGACAGGCGGCTTTGCATTTGCCATGCGTCGTACGAAGCCATACGTTCAGTGGCTTCCCAATGTTGAGCACAGGTAAATAGTGCCATGCAGCCAAAGAAGCCTGCTGCCAGGAAAACTTCGGTAATATTGAATTTTGTATTCATACCATCAGGTTAGCGTAAACTATACCTGTATGACAGGTAGCAGGAGCCTTACCACTATCAGTACTGTGAAAATTTTATGCGGTAGGATAGGCCAACCTCGAATCCTATACGAAACTGGTTTGTTGAATACGATATTTGTGTAGACAGGGATATTCGGTCGGGTGTGGAGTCAGGAGTGGGCTTATTGATCGGTTGAAAAGGTGCGGCTTCGCGGGTAGTCATACGATGGTCTGTGCGCACGGATGAAACGAAGAAAGACTTCCACGATCCAGCTTCGGTTATGATTTGCTGGCCATGGCGTGTGTGAACAAAATTGAATGTCGGCCCGAGTTGAAGCGCTACGTGCGACGAGAACCTGTAATGGAATACGGCCTTTGCCTGTTGGTGACACAGCGCTATAGTGACGCGGTTATCGCGGATAATAGCACCGTTCCGGGTATGGCCCAAAATACTCAAGTCGTTGTCCTGCCCACGCATCCTTGCGAAAGTATAGGTAAGCTGAAGATCCCAACGGCGGTGTAACGGCAGCGACGTGCCCGCTCCGTAGCCTATACGATAGGTTACACCATCTAACAAACCTGCATTGATTACTATAAAGGCGCGGGATAAACCACCCTGGAACTCCACCCCGCCATACGTAAAGTCATTTGCAAATACGCCTGCCGATGCGAACCATGCGAGTGGCCGTTTACGTGTGACGATGTCGCTGGTAAATGTTACCCATGCTGGCTGTTGGTACGATGTCAATGATGAGTATAGTGTCTTGCGGGGTAGGGCAGTAGGGAACGTTAAGTGGTCCTCGTTGACAGGGGCTATACGTGCAGGTTTCTGCGGCGGCGAGACAATGATAGAATCAGCCAGCTTTCGTGGAGAGACACGTGCAGGGCTCGAAGTACTGGCCCGCTTTACAATAATATACTTTCCTTCCGTGCGGAACGTTAGCCGATGCTGCTTTGCAAGGACGGCCAACACTGCCGACAGCGGCTGTTTATGTACTGTTAGTGATACCGTTGGAACCCGCGGGCGAAGTACATTGTCGCTATAAATAAAATAGATGCCTGCTTGTGCAGACAGGTGTTGGAGAACATCATCAAGATAGGCCTGGTGATATGATACTGTAACGGGACGGCCCCCATAATGGTTTACAGCTGCGGGCGATTGCGCAAACGTATCGCCCAAATGGAACAGCATGAATACCCCCTGTATACTAAGGAGGGCAACCTTTACCGTCCAAAAGGAATGTTTGGCCATGATGCGTAAAACTAAGATCAAGGGTCTCTGCTATCAGCCGGACAATATTTTCCGCTGAATCGTCTTCGAACGTAGCGTTTAACCGGCAGTTTGCCACCGTCCTGTTACGAAGTTCAACCGTACAAGGATACGACTTTTCGATGTATCGCAAAACCTCTTTCAGGGGAGTATTTTTGAATGTAAAACGATGTGTTGCGTAGGCCCAGACATTGGCATCTGCGGTAGCAGTAACGGTAATAGGACTTATTCCTGCTCGGATCACACCCTTATGCCCAGCCTCAAGGTAGCTGCTGTCGTGTTTGGTGATAACAAGTACTTTGCCTTCGGAAACACTCACTTCCAAGTCTCCATGCGCGTCAGAGACATTGAAGGCTGTGCCAACCACCCGGATGTCTGCAACAGCGGTATGCACGACAAAGGGCTTTTCATGATTCTTTGTTACGGTAAAGAAAGCTTCGCCTGACAGTGTGACCTCACGTAATTTCCCCGCGAAATCGTCGGTGTAACGAAGTGTACTATGACGGTTTAAGATAACATGCGAGTCGTCAGGCAATACACGTTCTTCCGGAAGTTGTCGGGTGGTATGGGCGACCTGGGGTATTTCTTTTTCAGAGAGCAGGAAGTATGCGCCGAAGCCCGCACCAAGAAGTATAATGATCGATGCTGCAATTTGAAGTACGGTGCGAAGGCGACGTTGTGAGGAGATATGGTGTTCTTCTGGGAAGGCCAGGCTTTCGCGATTGCCCCCGGTTTTTGCATGAACGGAGCGCCAGGCCGTATCTCTGTTTATGGGGCGGGGTGAGCGTGTGGGATGTGTTATATGCCATGTGCGTTCAGTGCGTTCAAAATGTTCACGATGCCCGCGTGATTCCAGCCATGCATGCAATGCCATCGCTTCTTCCGGGGTTCCCTCGCCGGAAAGATAACGCGCAATCAACGCGTCTGTAATCTCGATCGTTTGTTGGTTTTTCACCGATGCTTATTTGGGTTTCGATCCGTTAGTGTATAGTATCCTGTAGTCGTTGGCGCAAAAGCTTCAATGCCTTGCTTACCTGATTCTCTACTGTATTTACCGAAATCGCGAGCTGCCTTGCGATTTCGCTGTATTTCATTTCTTCGTAGCGACTCATCGTAAAAATGCGTCTGCATTGCTCGGGAAGGGATTCAATCGCCGCCACAATGCGCGTTTCCAGTTCTTCCGTAAATACCTCCGGTCGCTGAACGACCGTACCCGTTTGCAACGCATACGCTGTATGTTTTTCACGTATACCACGGTGCTCAAGATGATTCATGCAGAGGTTATGAACACCACGGTAGAGGTACGATTTAAAGGTATGTGTAATTGTTAGATTCCCGCGCTTTTCCCAAAGCTTAATAAAAAGCGTCTGTACAATATCTTCCGCTTCGTCCATATCCCGTAAGAGGGTATGGGCGTACTGGCACAACGATTCGTAGTATGTATGGAACAGATGTTGAAAACAGGTTCGGTCACCTTGACGAATGCCTTCGATAAGCTGCTGTTCGGATAGTTGCACGGATAAAGGGAATTCGTATCAAATCTATTTCTTTTTACGCATTGCGCCTGCCTTTTTTATAAAGACAGGCATCAGTGCTCATACCACTATCCTTTATCCTGAAATATTTCGCATCGCAATACTATCGATCGCTATAAAGTCGCCGTTACTTGTCACGGCGTGGGCATAGTCAAATGTTCTACATCACCCCGGCGGGTGTATCCCGGCGCTTGTAATTCTTGTAGAAAATACTATCCAGAATACCTGCCGTCCGAATGGCATAAGTTTGAAATCTTTGCCTTTAATCAAATTAGGGAACAAAAATCAAAAGACAAAGACCCATGAAAAAACTAATGTTAACAATGGCTGCTGCCGTGGCAGGGATAACCCTGGCTACCGCACAGACGCCAACATACGATACGGCGCGCCGTCAGCCCGCATCGCAAACCGTGAAGCCTACTCCGCAACGGCAGGAGACCGTACAGCCCTCCCGTTCGCATAGTTCTCAAGAGGCGAACTATCAACGTGACATGGTTAAGATTCAGGCCTCAGATGTTCCAACCGAACTTCGCTCTACTCTCGATGGCGCCGAGTACAAAGGATGGGAAAGCGGTACTTTCTACCGCAACAAAACCAACGATGGCTATTTGCTCGAGATCAATAATGGCTCAAACGTGAAAACCTATCGTTTCGATAAGAGTGGTAAACGCCTTCAGACAAATTCGACGATACCACAGAAGTAAACGCTGGCACCGGATTGTATATGTTTCGGTATAAGGAGCAGGTTCTTTACAGCCTGCTCTTTATTTTTAGTATCTTCAGCCGGTGCCCTGTAGGGCTTGCGGTCATCATACCCTAACACACCAGGAATGAAACTGTCTATCAATACCCTGCTAATGGTCCTGATAATTCTTGTAAGGGCTATTCCGACATTTGCTCAAAAGTCGTCTGACACAACACCGACCGATACTACGTATTACCAACCCTACACCCGGCAGATAACCGGGCGATTTTACTTCTCCCGGAAGTTTACCACACTTGTTCTTCAAAACCGGACTAACGGGTATACCCTTCGCTACAGACCCAATACAACGCTGAATATGGGAGTGGGAGCAACCTATAAATGGGCGACCCTCAACCTGGCTTACGGCTTTGGTTTTCTTAATCCGGAACGGGGCAGAGGTAAAACGCGTTACCTCGATTTGCAGTTTCATAGCTATGGTCGCCGTCTGGTTGTCGATGTACTTGGGCAGTTCTACCGGGGCTTTTACCTGTCGCCAAGGGGGCGAGCGACGGCCGATGGAACTGCTTACTACCAACGGCCGGATCTTCATGTAAACATTGTGGGGTCCACTGTTCAGTATGTGTTGAACTATAAGAAGTTTTCCTATCGTGCTGCCTTCCTACAAAATGAGTGGCAAAAGAAGTCGGCCGGGACACCACTTATTGGGGCAGAATTCTATGCCGGGAGAGTAAAAGCCGATAGCACGATAATACCAAACGCTATTGATGCTGTGGAGGCTGCGCGGGGTACCGATAAATTCCGGTTTGTTGAGTTCGGGCCAACTGCGGGTTATGCTTATACCTACGTACGTAACAAACACTTCTTTGCTACGGGTTCGGCATCCGTAAGTCTTGATGTTGGGATCAATACTTTCTACGATAACATTGGAACGAAAACCGCGGTGGGGCTAAGTCCTAATACGAATTTTAAGATCTCTACGGGATACAACTCATCCAGGTGGGCGGTTAGCTTTCTGTATGTGACCAGTTCGCTGCGGCTTGCCCGACACGATCGTGAGCGAATGATAAACCTGAATACGGGTAACTTCCGTGTGAATCTGGTACATCGCTTCAGACCATCGAGAAAAGTACGAGACTATCTTAAAGTGCTGGACTCGGTTGGAGATCAGGTCCGGTAGTTACTCCTTATTTTATGGACTGAAACGATGCATTCATCGGTAATTATGCGTGTTCGTCGACGTGTGCGGTCGTTGATGATTTTGGAAGCAATCTTACCGGTAACGGTGCGTTAATTACATACACTGAATGGTTAGGCAGGTGATTTAATGGTTTATTCCCTGTTTGCTTTAAAAGGTGTCTCACCTCACAACCCGGTGGGACACCTCCATTCAGCTTCTTACACAGCAGTACGGGCATGAACGCCCTCGCGTAACTCCTCTAACAGTTTTTTGTTAAATGCCGGTAAATCCTCGGGTGTTCGGCTTGTTACGAGACCGTTGTCTACCACAACTTCTTTATCTACCCATTCTGCTCCAGCATTTTCAAGATCGATCCGGATTGCCGGATAGGATGTAAGTTTACGGCCTTCTACAAGGCCGGCATTAATCAGTGTTTGAGGCCCGTGGCAGATGGCTGCAATTGGTTTGCCCGCATCGTAGAACCGTTTTACAAAGGCAAGTGCTTCTTCGTTCAATCGCAGTTGGTCTGGGTTGAGCACCCCGCCTGGCAATAGAAGCCCGTCATAATCATCGGCGTTTGCTTCTTGCAGAAGTTTGTCCACTTTTACGCGGATGCCCCAGTCTGTTTTATCCCACGCTTTTACTTCACCCTTCTGAGGTGATACTATGTCAACATGTACGCCAGCCTTTTCCATTGCTTCGCGCGGACTCACTAACTCGGACTGTTCAAAACCGTGTTCGGTCAATATTGCTACTTTTAAATCACTTAAGGTTGCCATAATATTTTGCTTTAAGTTGTTGATGATACATATGCTGTGCAGTAGCACAGCAAAGACAATCAACAAACCTCCAAAGTGATGCCATGGAACGGAATTGGACAGTAGCCTCGGGGAGCTTTTTACACATCGTAAAATGAAAAACACCGGTCGTTAGAACCGGTGTCTTGTGTATAGCGTAAAGGATAAGTGCTTCTCTATCCTTGTTTGGTTGCTTCAAGAATTTCGATCTCGGTACGGCGGTTGATAGCCCGGCCTTCCTGCTCATCGTCGTTCGATACGAGCGGGCGTTCCGATCCGAAACCTTTTGCAGACAAACGGCTTGCGTCTATTCCTTTTTCGATGAGGTAATTAACTACTGACTGTGCACGTTTAGTCGATAGTGTCTTATTGGTTTCGGCGTTACCAGTGTTATCTGTGTGACCGTTAATCTGAACTTTGAGGTGAGAGTTATCAACAAGCATTGACCGGATCAATTCAAGCTCGGCCACTGATTCATTTTTCAACTCAGACTTGCCCACGTCGAAGAACACGTTCTTCAGGATTACCTTCGAACCAACTTCTGCACGGACCATGATAATGTGTGTGTCGATTTCCTGGTACTCGGCAAATTGCGGCAGGTTAAAGTTAATGGAGTTGAACAGGTAACCGTCTTTATCAGTCGATACACCGTAGTTACCACCGTGTGGGATGACGAGTTCGAAATTACCGGTAGCGGGGTTCGAGTTCATCCGGGTGATGATTTTATTCGTGGCGTTGTCAACGAGTGTGATCACGGCGGCAAGGGGAGCAGCTGTATTCTCGTCGATAACTTTACCTTTCAGTACGGTAACGACTTTGCTATCGCGTGATTTCTGTATGATCGGGTCTACATACTGTCGCATAGGCTCTTCGTTTGCTGTGTTCCGGGAGCCTGATGCGGAGGGCGCTGCCTCCATTTTTACGGGAGCAGGTCCTGCGTCAGCCACGACAGGTGTTTCAACAGGGGGCTCAACTTTAGGTTCTTCTGTGACCGGTGACTGTTCTACGACGGGTTCGGGTTTAGGCTGCTGGGCTACCACCGGCTGTTCTACTTTAGGCTTGGTTTGTTCGGTAACCGTGGGTTGTGTGGCCACTGGCGTTTCGGCCACCGGCGTTTCTATAACCGGAGCAGCGGGTATGTTTATAGGATCGTTGCTGGCAATAACAATCGGATCTTCTTCCTGTACTTTGGGCTTCGGTTCATCTTTAAATTCGATCTTGTAAAGATCGGCTTCGCCGTAGCCGTCTGCCCGCATAGCGGAGAAATATCCTGTTTTCTTATCTGTCGATATGGTAAAGAAACCATCGTATTCAATCGAGTTGATCGGGTAGCCCAGGTTAACCGGTTTGCTCCAACGGCCATCTTTGTATACACTCCTGAAGATGTCTGTACCGCCAAGGCTGGGGTGCCCGTTTGAAGAGAAGTAAAGCGTAACACCATCGGGATGGATGTAGGGGGAGTCTTCGTTGCCGGCAGTGTTGATCTGCTTGCCGAGATTTGTAGGTTTGCCCCAATTCCCTTTGGCGTCGAGTTGGCTCATATAGATGTCCAGTTCGCCACGGCCACCGGGACGGTTGCTGGTAAAGAACAACTTCTTTCCATCGGCAGAGACGCAGGCAGACGTTTCCCAGAACGTAGGCATGTTAATCGATTTGATCGGCTCGGGTTTTGACCACTTGCCGTTCTCGCCAAGTACAGATGTGTAGATGTCACCAGCGCCCGCCTCATAATACAGGAACAAGGTCTTGCCGTCATGGGAGAGTGAAGCAGCAGCGTCGTGATATTTGCTGTTGATGTTCGAACTGATCTTCTCGGGTTCGCTCCAATCGCTTCCGGTACGGTGTGAAATGTAAATGTCCTCGAAGTTTGTATTGCTTTTGATCTTATAGGCATCGGTAGACCGGTTGCTGGTATAGATCAATGTATTTCCATCGCCGGAGATGATGGGCGAGTAGTCGTGAAACACCGAGTTGATGGTTGGGCCGAAGTTGGTTATGGTAACCGGCACAGGACGTTTGACCAGCGAGTCGCCCACGATACATTGCTGCAGCTTGTCGTTTACAATGTCTGCCAGTTTTTTGTTCTTTCGTTTAAACTCTTCGAAATGTTTGCGTGCGAGGGCGAACTGGTGATTGTTCTGGTACGCCATGCCAAGGTGATAGTCAATATCCGGGTCAACACCAGGCTTGAGGTTGTAAGCTTTTTCCAGGTAGGGCGCTGCTTTGGACTTTGTTAGCGTATACAGATACGACATGCCGAGCTTGAAGTTGAGCTCAGGGTTGTCGGACTGGCTTTGAATAACGACTAAATAGTTTTTGATGGCTTCCTGGTAGTCTTTTTTGTTATAGGCTTTATCGCCTTTATCCAGAGACTCCTGTGAATACCCCGCCAGGCTTGCCATAAGCAGGAAAAGTGCAGTTATAAATCGTTTATCCATAAAAATGGATACCCAAGGGCTTGTTTTTGATGATAAAAAAGTCGATCCGAAATTTACAACCATTATACCCTACGAACAAGAAAGCTACCTAAATCGTTGGCTTCCTGTAAGTTTTTAAAGACCATTCAACGGACTGGTATCAGGAGCCTGTAATGAAACCCGGAAAAACTTACATGAATCTCACGTGTAGCCGGAAAGTAACCCCTACGTGTTTTTTTGCCGAAAGCCAACGCAGTGACGCCAGTTACCGTATGCTTTATACCAGGAGACCGCTCGCGTACTCAGTACGTTGCCTGTCTTCGTAATGAAACGATACGGTCTACTGAGAAACGAACGAACACGAACTTCATGAATTCAACTCACATTGTTCCGCGCGGTAAAGGCGACGACGAGGCGATTGAAAACCTGCGTCGGGCATCGCTGGCAGAAATAAAAGCCAACGCCGATGAACTGTTAACCTGGACGCAAGATGTTAACTGGCCAATAGCGCCGGCAGTTATTGAAGTACTGCTACAACACGCGGAGCACCTCACAGACAACTTTGTTAAGGTGCTTCAGAGTGATGATGGTCTTTGGGAGTACTTCTTTATTCTGAATGTTATTGCCGAGTTGCCGGAGCTTCCGCCATCCATACTTCAGGAACTTCGCCGTATAGCGAACACCCCTACTGCGGAGGAAGTACGCGAAGAAGCGTCGATAGAAGCCCGGCTGTTGTTGGAAGCGCGTGGCCTGCGGTAGTAGTTGCTTTATTATATTGCTCGTGCATTTGTTGCAATCTGTCTGCTACTGATATTCTGTTGCGATACTATGTTTTTTACCGGCCACTACATTGCCCATTGATCTGTGGCTTCGACTATGACAATGGCGTTATGTATCTGTTCGCGTATGCCGAGGTCGCGATAGCGGTATCGATTTGTGGCAACTTTGATTGCGTTGCCTTGTGCGAGTATACCTGATGTTTGTTACTGTATATTGTTATTCTATGCAAACTATATGTATTGGATATATAGGGGTTAACGTTTCTGTTCGTTTTGGCCTTATTCTGCCGGAAATTACCTGTTTTTGTATGTGTATGTTGTGGGCGATTTGTGGAGAGCGTCTGGATGGAGTGTAGAGAAACCCTGTGCTATTATAGCATCTGCAAAGAACCTGCAACGGGTGTGCAAAGAAGTTGAAACGGATGTGCGCACGGTTTGGAACCCAGCTAATGGCTGTATGGCGCTTTTTTGGGAGGGGCAGGAGGGAATGTTTCCTAACCTGCCCCTTCACTTGAAGCTATTTCTTTTTGTAGCCGGGGCCGTAGATGACGCGGCCGGGTTTGGCACCGGTGTGGGCACCGCTGTTGAGAACCTGCGTGCCGTTTACGAAGACGTGTACCATGCCGGTGGCGTATTTTTTGGGGTCTTCGAAGGTGGCGTTGTCTTTGATGGTGACGGGGTTGAAGATGGCGAGGTCGGCGTAGTAGCCGACCTTGAGGGTGCCGCGTTTTTTTACCTTGAGGTTTGCCGCAGGGAGGGCGGAGAGGCGGCGAATTGCTTCTTCGAGTGGGACGAGTTTTTCGTCGCGGACGTATTTGCCGAGGAAGCGGGCGAATGTGCCATAGGCGCGGGGATGTGTGCCCCAGTCGGCGAAGATTTTGAGGTCGGACATGGAGGCGCCGTCGGAGCCGAAGCTTACCCAGGGCTGCTGTACGATTTTGCGGATGTTGTCTTCGGATTGGAGGTAGTATACTACGGCGATGGTTGATTTGTCTTTGATGACGAGGTCGATTACGGTTTCGTCGGCGTCTTTGCCGTGGAGACGGGCGACTTCGTCGAGGCGTTTGCCGAGGTATAACTTGTTGAGTGAGTCTTTGCGGAAGCCGAGCATCATGACGTCTTTGGGATCGGAGTTTTTATACGGTATGCCGTTGCGCATTTCGTATAGTACTTTTTTGCGGAGTTCGGGGTCTTTGAGGCGTTTGCGCATGGCTGCAGCGCCGCCCTCTTGTGCCCAGTTGGGGAGGCGGGCGGTAAGGCCTGTGCTGCTGGCGATGTATGGATAGTTGTTGGCGGTGATTTTGAGTCCGGCTTTGCGGGCGCTGTCTATTTTGAATAGTACGGTGTCTATTTTGGGCCAGTTGCGGGAGATGTTGATTTTGAGGTGATAGATTTCGGCGTGGATGTTTGCTTCTTTGGCGATGCGGAAGGTTTCGTTGAGTCCTCTGAGGATGAAATCTCCTTCGCTGCGCATGTGTGTTGTATACATGCCGCCGTATTGTGATGCTACTTTGGCCAGTGCTATAAGTTCTTCGGTGCTGGCATAGTCTGCGGGGGCATATATGAGTGATGTGCCGAGTCCCATGGCGCCTTCTTCCATTGCCTGTTTTACGAGGTTTTTCATGCGGTCGAGTTCGTCGGGCTTGGGGGGGCGGTTATCGTATCCTACTTCGTGTATGCGGATTGAAGTGGCTCCTACGAAGGATGCTATGTTGGGGGTGACGCCTTTTTTGATTGCGTATTTGAAGTAGCCGCCGAGGGTTGTCCAGAGGCTGTCGACGGGTTTTGGTGTTGATTTGCGTTTTATGGGGCCGGGGCTCCAGCCTTCGCCGAATACCTCGAGCGTTACGCCTTGTTTGATGTCGCTGACGGATCGGCCGTCCATGAGGAGGCTGCGGTCGGCCCAGCTGAGCATGTTTATGAAGCCGGGCGCTACGGCGAGTCCTTTGGCGTCGATTTCGCGTTTGCCGGTGGCGTCTTTGAGGTTGCCGATTGCGGCTATTGTATCGGCCCGGAGGGCGACGTCGCCGGTGTAGGGTTTGCCGCCTGTGCCGTCGTAGATTGTGCCGTTGCGGATGATGATGTCATATTCCGTTTTCGGGGGATATTGGAAAGCAAACAGTGCGATGAGGGCGGCGGGGATGAGAAGCAGGAGGTGGCGCATAGGTTTAATACGAGCTACGATGATAGCAAGGTTTATCCGGAAAACGAAACGAAAAAAAGCGGTGCCACGGCTTTCTTTCGTCCGGTTATGGTATGGGGCGGCTCTGTTACTTTACGATCCGGCCGAGTCGCAGGAATATGGGAAACGAGACGGTTTGCTGAACGTTATCGCGCCAGAGGGGGCGAAGTGTTTCGATGAGTTCGGGGACCGGGTTGTGCTGGTTTTCGCGGATATACTTTTGCGTGGCCGACCATGTTTCGAGGTATCCGGCAAGGTGTTCGAGGGACCAGGCTATACGGATGGCAAATGTGGGGGCTTGGATTTCTTCGAAGGGGAAGGTTATGGTTTTGTATTCGGCTTCGACGAGGCGTCGGGCGTCGTCCCAGTAGGAACCGATGGTGTTTTTGTAAAAGTGTTGTAAATGTATGTCGATTTCGGGGGAGACGGACAGGGTTGCATATCCCCACACGGCCAGGATGCCTCCCGGTTTGGCTACACGTTCTACTTCCTGATAGAATGTATCGCGCTCGAACCAGTGTAACGCCTGGCCTACTGTAATAAGGTCGAAGTGGTTGTCGGGGAAGATGGTTTTCTCGGCGGGGCTTACGGCGTATACGATGCTGTTGTGAGGAGGCGCCTGTTCGAGTTGTTGTGTGCTGATGTCTGTAGCGAATACCCGATCGAAGTAGTCTGCGAGGTATGTGGCTACCTGGCCGTTTCCGGTGGCACAGTCCCATGCGGTGTCTTTCTGCGGGACATGATCGAAGATGAATGTGAAGAGGTCTTCGGGGTATGTTGGGCGAAAGG
>Ga0065165_1001643_pt1 | contig 22733 bp, 23 predicted proteins | sample AraplaMF_Cvi_mMF_FD_63813 | JGI IMG/M metagenome (GOLD analysis project Ga0065165, IMG submission 63813) | Arabidopsis root microbial communities from the University of North Carolina, USA - plate scrape MF_Cvi_mMF (version 2) (version 3) | ecosystem: Host-associated > Plants > Roots >... | reverse complement strand
ATCGTCACCAAGAACGCCATCCTGCTCGTCGATTTCGCGATCGAGATGAAGCGGCATGGCCTCGAGCGCGTGCATGCCATGGTCGAAGCCGGCCGCAAGCGCGCCCGGCCGATCATCATGACCTCCATCGCCATGTCGGCCGGTATGCTGCCCTCCGCCATGGGCGTCGGCGAAGGCGGCTCTTTCCGCGCGCCCATGGCAATTGCGGTGATCGGCGGCATCATCGTCTCGACCGTCCTGTCGCTCGTCGTGGTCCCGTCCTTCTTCCTGATCATGGACGACCTTTCCCGGCTCCTTGGCCGGACCTTCGGCCGGTTCGTCGGCAAGAAGGAAGAGGAGGAGGTCGAGCTCTCGGCCGAGGAACTGGCGCGCCGTCAGCGCCAGAGTGCCCAGTCGCTTGCGGTCATCGACGAACGGCTGTCGCGCGTGGAGCGGCAGACCAACGCAAATGCGAACGCGCAGGCGAGTGACGCTTCATCCGGAGCCTCGGCCAGCGGCAACGTCCTGCGCCTTCCACCCATGGCTGCAGAATAATTTCGTATTTGATTCAAAGTACTTTCCACCCGCTGCGCCTCAATATTTGGAAAAACGCATGAAAAGGTGGAAAATTTGATCGACGTCAAACCCCCTATTCCCAAAACTGGTAATTTAGAATCATTGGAAGTTTGGCGGAACAGGCCAGGGAAGAGACGGCGGGAGACCATGAATAGCAACCTAAAGCTTAACAATCGTGATCGGGCAGTTTTGATGAAGACGCCCTTTCTTCAGGGACTGAGCGCCAATTCGGTCGTCCGAATGTTGTCGACCATGTCGGTCCTGAACTTGCCGATGCGCCATTCCGTGTTCCGTGAAGGGGACCGCGCCGATGCGTTCTACTGCGTCCTCAACGGCTATGTCCGCCTTTACCGGCTGAGCCACGAGGGCCGTGAAGCCGACATCCGGATCTGCGGCCCGGGCGAGACCTTTGCGGAATGTCTGCTCTATGCGGGCGAGAAATATGGCTATCATGCGCAGACGGCGGAGAATACGACGCTCGCTAGCTTTGAAATCCAGGCCGTCCGCGACATCGCAGTCGAGGAAAAGGATGTAGCCCAGGCTGTTATGGCATCCCTGTCGCGGCATCTTCTGAGCACCATGGAATGCGTCGCGAACGACAGGCTCTTCACGGCACCCCAGCGGGTCGCGAATTACATCCTGGCACGCTGTCCCGTCGATGGCGGTCCGGCTGCCATTCGGCTGCCATTCCAGAAAAGCCTGCTCGCCGGCATGCTGGGGCTCGCGCCCGAAGCCCTGTCACGGGCCTTTTCGACGCTGCGCAAGTTCGGCGTCACGGTACGTGGCCGGGCCATCCAGGTGGTCGACGTCTCAAACCTGCGCAACGTCTGACCATCAGGCTAGAGATCGCCCGTCGGAGGCGATCTGTCTTGATCAAGGCACCCGGGCGGGTGTGCGTAATCGGCCGGCGGTTTCAGACTGCCGGCCTTTCTTCGTTTGCGGTTGCGCGCCAGTCCTGGCGGCGTGAGGCTATAGCCCGCCCTGCTCCTTGAGGAATCGGACCACGTGGTCGACCCCCTCGCCGCGTTTGAGGTCGGTAAATACGAACGGTTTTGCCTGCCGCATCCGGTCGGCATCGCGCGACATGACGTCGAGATCCGCCCCGACATAGGGAGCGAGGTCCTTCTTGTTGATGATCAGAAGATCCGAGCGGGTGATGCCGGGCCCGCCCTTGCGCGGGATCTCTTCGCCCTGGCAGGTCGAGATCACGTAGATGGTGATGTCCGCAAGGTCTGGCGAGAAGGTCGCAGCCAGGTTGTCGCCACCCGATTCGATGAAGACGACGTCGAGATCCGGTATCCGCTCGTTGAGGCCGGCGATGGCCTGCAGGTTGATGGTGGCGTCCTCGCGGATTGCTGTATGCGGGCAGCCGCCGGTTTCCACCCCGACGATACGGTCGGACGACAGAGCCTGCATCCGCACCAGCGCCTCGGCGTCTTCCTTGGTATAGATGTCGTTGGTGACGACGGCGATCGAATAATCCTCGCGCATCGCCTTGCAGAGCTTTTCCGTCAGCGCCGTCTTGCCCGAGCCCACCGGGCCGCCGATGCCGACCCGCAAGGGTCCGTTTGCCGATTTCATGGTCTGTCCTTCTCGTTCCTGCAATCTGTTGTGCCGCCTCAGGAGCGAAACAGACGCGAATGTTGCGTTTCATGGCGGAGCGACGCGATATCGGCCTGCACCGCCGCATTGCCGAGATCCTCCAGCGTGAGCTGTCCACCCCGCGCTGCGACCGTCTCGATGGCCGGCTCGAGCCGCGCAAGAACGCTGAGCCCCTCGGTCTGGCCGCAGATCCCGAGACGGATCGAGGCCGAGACCATCTGCGACACCGCGGCATGCAGATAGGCTGCGAGCACCGGTTCGACCGCGATTTCGTGCGCCGCCGCCACGCCGCCGACGGCAACGGGAAATGGCAGGTCGCGGGGCAGGATTTCAAAGACCTCGGCCGGCCAGTTCTTTGCGGCCTCGGCAAACCCTCTTCCGAGCGCCAGTGTCTCCGCATGTCGCTCGGCCGATCCGGCAAGCGCGAGGCCGAGCTCCGCAAGATCGGCCAGCGCCGGCCGGTCGTCGAAAGAGCGCCAGGCCACGCTCAGGATAACGCTGTCGGTCCACAGGCTGCCATGTCGCAGCAACGTCTCAAGCCAGCGGCACAGAACCTCGCCATTGCCGATCAGACGGTCGTGCACCGCCCTTTCCAAACCGCCCGAATAGGCAAAGCCGCCGATCGGGAACGCGGGCGAAAGCCAGGCCATCAGCCGCAGCAGGGCGCGCGTCGTCTGCGCCGAATGCTGCGTATTGTCCTTGCCGGGTTCGCCCTGCCTCATCTGCACTCAATCATGCCCGTGGCCGGCATGCCCATGTCCGGCATGCCCGTGTCCGTCATTCCCGTGTCCACCATGCCCGTGTCCGTCATTCCCGTGTCCACCATGCCCGTGTCCGCCATGGGAGTGCCCGCCATGGGAGTGATAGGCGCCGCGGGCCGGCTGAAACCCCTCCTCGACTTCGGCGACCTGCGCGCCGAGGCCTTCGAGCATGGCGCGGATCACGTGGTCGCGCAGGATCAGGATGCGCCCGGCCTCGATCTGCGCCGGCAGATGCCGGTTGCCCAGGTGCCAGGCAAGTTCGACCAGATGCAGCGTGTCGCGCCCCTTGATCTCGAACAGCTTTTCCGGCGCGGCACGCACTTCGACGGTGTCGCCGTTGTCGAGCACCAGGCGGTCACCGTCATGAAAAAGCACGGCCTCCTTGAGGTCGAGCATGACCATGCTGCCGTTCGAAAGATGCAGCAGCTTGCGGCGTAGGTGGCGCAGGTCGTGCGGCAGCGTCACCACGTCGACCGGCGGATCGATGACATCGCCGGCGGGGCGATAGGAATGGATATGGTCCATGGATTTCCCGATCAGTTGAAAAGCTTGAGGGACAGAGTAAGGCTCTGTGGCAGCGGGTTCCAGAGGCCGGTGCGCTGTCCGGCGACCCGCAGCGCCGAGGCTGTCCAGGTGTTGCAGCCGATCAGGGCATTGAAATAGCCGTTCGCCTCGAAAAACCGGTCATTGTCGCCATAGGCCGTATTCGGCAACTCGATCACCTCGCCCGCCTTGCGCGTAAAGCTGGCCTGGATGAAGTCGGAGAGGCGCTGGAACTGGGCCGGATCGAGATCGATGGCGCTCACGGCCGGATGGGTCTCGTCGATGCCGCCTGCGACATCCACATGCAACACGGCACGGTCCACCGTCAGCGCCCGGAAGGCCGGCAGCGGCTTGAGGTCTGCCCAGGTCGGCGTTTCCGTATAGAAGGCCCGGCCGCCCCAGCCGATCACCAGCCACTCGGCGGCGGGATTGCCGATCGGGACACCGGCCCGCCCGGCAAACGCAAAGGCAGTCCGGGTGTCCTCGCCGAGCGGTATGGCGATGTCCGTATGGATCGGGTTGGAGATCACCAGGATGCGCCGCGTCTCCGCGGTGCCCGCGGTCCGGTCCGGCGCAAACAGCGGCCGCGGAATGAACGTTCCGGCCGCCGCGACAAGAAGCAGCACCGCAAGCACGGCCGAAAGCCGCCGCATGATCTTCCTCATCCCCTTGGCTCCGCGCGGTGAACCACGTCAGAACAGGAAATAGCGCTGCGCCATCGGCAGCACGGTCGCAGGTTCGCAGGTGAGCAGTTCGCCATCGGCGCGCACCTCGTAGGTTTCAGGATCGACCTCCACATGCGGCGTCGCCGAATTGTGGATCATCGATGCCTTGGAGATCCCGCCCCGCACATTCCTGACCGCGAGCAGCTTCTTGGCGACCCCGAGCCTGCCGACAATGCCCGCATCGAGCGAGGCCTGGCTGACGAAGGTCACCGATGAATTGGTCCTGAGCTTGCCGTAGGCGGCAAACATGGGCCGGTAGTGCATGGGCTGCGGCGTCGGGATGGAGGCATTCGGATCGCCCATCGGTGCAGCCGCGATCGAGCCGCCGAGCAGTACCATCTCCGGCTTGACGCCGAAAAAGGCCGGGTTCCACAGCACCAGGTCGGCGCGCTTGCCGACTTCGACCGAGCCGATCTCGTGGCTGACCCCATGCGCGATCGCCGGGTTGATCGTGTATTTGGCAATGTAGCGCTTAACGCGGAAATTGTCGTTGTCGCCCATTTCCTGGGGAAGCTGGCCGCGCTGACGCTTCATTTTGTCGGCCGTCTGCCAGGTGCGGATCGCCACTTCGCCGACCCGGCCCATGGCCTGGCTGTCGGAGGAGATGATCGAAAACGCGCCGATGTCGTGCAGGATGTCCTCCGCCGCGATTGTCTCCTTGCGGATGCGGCTTTCGGCAAAGGCGATGTCCTCCGGAATGGACGGCGACAGGTGATGGCAGACCATCAGCATGTCGAGATGCTCCGCCAGCGTATTGATCGTATAGGGCCGGGTTGGATTGGTTGACGACGGAATGACGTTGGGATTGCCGCAGATCTTGATGATGTCGGGCGCATGGCCGCCACCTGCCCCTTCCGTGTGGAAGGCGTGAATGGTGCGGCCGCGGATCGCGTTGACCGTATCCTCGACAAAGCCGCTTTCGTTCAGCGTGTCGGTATGGATCATCACCTGCACGTCGTATTCGTCGGCAACCGTCAGGCAGTTGTCGATCGCGGCCGGCGTCGTTCCCCAGTCCTCGTGCAGCTTCAGCGACGAGGCACCCGCCAGGATCATTTCCTCGAGCGGTGCCGGAAGCGACGCATTGCCCTTGCCCGCGAGCGCGAGGTTCATCGGGAAGGCATCGAAACTTTCGATCATCCGCTCGATGTGCCAGGCGCCGGTGCAGGTGGTGGCAAGAGTGCCGTGCGCCGGGCCGGATCCGCCGCCGAGCATGGTGGTGATCCCCGACATCAAAGCCTCCTCGATCTGCTGCGGGCAGATGAAGTGGATATGCGCATCCATGCCACCGGCAGTCAGGATCTTGCCTTCGCCGGCGATCGCTTCGGTCGAGGGGCCGACGATGATCGTCACGCCCGGCTGGGTATCGGGATTGCCGGCCTTGCCGATCGCGTGGATACGGCCATCCTTCAGGCCGACGTCCGCCTTGTAGATGCCGGAATGGTCGACGATCAGCGCGTTGGTGATCACCGTGTCGACGGCCCCTTGCGCCCGCGTCGCCTGGCTTTGCCCCATCCCGTCGCGGATGACCTTGCCGCCCCCGAACTTCACCTCTTCGCCATAGGTGGTGAAATCCTTCTCCACCTCGATGAAGAGCTCGGTATCGGCGAGCCGCACCTTGTCGCCCGTGGTCGGACCGAACATCGAGGCATAGGCCGCGCGGGACATCTTGAAGGGCATTGTTCTACCTCTGGACTGGAGCGATGAGAGCGACGGCGTCAGGGTCGGCGACGGCCGCTAGTTTGCCATGGACCCTGTCAGTTCCTTGAGTTCGGCGGTGCGCTTGCGCGTCAGGTCGGCCTGGCAGCTGTAGATCAGCATCGGCTCCATCGAACCGCCATGCGCCTGGTAGCCGTAGGACGTGCACTGGGCATCCCGATAGGCAACCCAGGCACGCTGCGCCTTGACGAGCGCATCGTCCGCACCCTTCTGGTCCGCCTCCGCATCGGCATCGCGTTTCTTGGTGGCCTTGCGCGTCGCCTGGTACTGCGCGTTGAGCAACTTGTCGGCAGCGTTCAGGTCCTGCTCCGCGCAATAGGTCAGCTCCATCTGCGCTTCGGCCTTCTTGCAGTCCACCTTGGGTTCCTGCGCGTCGACCGGCGCATCCTGCAGCAGCACGCAGCCGCACAGCAGCGGCATCATCAGGTACTTCAGCATTTCGATGTCTCCTCAACTCCCCCCGGGAGCTTCAAATCATGCTCGGTCCGGCGCCCAGCGAGCGATCACAAGGCGCCCATGATCTTTTGCTGGAAGCCATAGACATGGCGTTTGCCCGACAACGGGATCAGCGTCACCGATCGGGTCTGTCCCGGCTCGAACCGCACCGCCGTGCCCGCCGGGATGTCGAGGCGCATGCCCCGCGCCTGGTCCCGGTCGAAGATGAGGCCGTTATTGGTCTCGAAGAAATGGTAGTGGCTGCCGACCTGGATCGGCCGGTCGCCGCTGTTGGAAACCTCTAGCGCGACTGTCTCCGCACCCGAGTTCAGTTCGATTTCGCCTGCAGCGGCAATCACTTCGCCGGGGATCATGACTCTCTCCGTCATCCTGTTAAACCAGTTTGCGACCCGCAGCCGCCGGCCTTGACGACCCTCGTGGTCGAGGCCGGATGGCGTGCCAGAGAAGCCGCGGTGCGCACCGGTCGGCGCACGAGCTCGCCCGCGCAATTGGGGCATGTGCCGGAGAGGACCCCGGCCGCGCAATCGGCGCAGAAGGTGCATTCGAAGGTGCAGATCATCGCGTCGCGGCTCTCCGGCGGCAGGTCGCGATCACAGCATTCGCAATTGGGGCGCAGCGCCAGCATGGCTCACCTTACCGTATCGGTTCGTGGACGGTGACAAGCTTGGTGCCATCCGGGAAGGTCGCCTCCACCTGCACGTCATGGATCATTTCCGCGATGCCGTCCATGACCTGGTCGCGGGTCACCACATGCGCGCCCGCCTCCATGAGGTCGGCGACGGAGCGGCCGTCGCGCGCGCCCTCCACCACGTAGTCGCTGATCAGCGCGATCGCCTCCGGGTAGTTGAGCTTGACGCCACGGTCGAGCCGCCGGCGCGCCACCATCGCCGCCATGGAAATCAGCAGCTTGTCTTTTTCGCGCGGTGTGAGGTTCATGGGGATCCCGTCATGACTTCAGATGTTCCAGACTTTCGGCACTGGCGCGCCTTTGCGCAATACGGAAATTGCCGGTACCAGGACTTTTCTCAGCTCGTAACCGGTAGACGCCACCAGGCGCGCGACAAGCTTGCCGTTCCAGCAGCTGACGCCGCCCGACGTCTGCTCAAGACAGCTGCGAAGACGCGGCAGCATCGCTTCGGCCAGAGGCCCCGTGTAGAAGAGCGTCGCGAAAGCGACCTGGCCGGAGAGGACGGCTTCGGCTTCGCAGATCCGTGCCACTTCACCCTCGAACCGCATTTCCTCGGCATGGACAAGCCGCCCTTCGCGCCGGATCCGCCAGCGATCGCGGAAGAAGCCGTCATGCACCGCCTCACCCATCGCCGTGCGGCCGAGCAGCACCGCTTCCACCGCCAGGAATTCCGAATCTTCGGCGAGATCGACATCGAGCCGTCGCGTCAGCGAGGCGCGGTCGAACAGGATGGTCTCCTGGGGAAGCCAGTGAACGGATGCGCCGGCACCGACCGTGATGCGCGACGTGACCGATGCTGTGTCGGCAGCCGCCTTGTAGATCTTTTCGTTGGCCTGCGTGGTAACGCACAGGCTCGTAGAAGCCGCGGCGGCGACGGACCATTCGATCACGTCGCCGCCCGTCAGTCCCCCTGACGTGTTGATGAGAATCGCCTCCATTTCAGGCGAAAAAGTTTCCGGAAGGCGAATTTTTGCGCAGCCTTCCTGGAAGAATTCGTCGAGCCGCGTTCGCCCGCCGAACGCCTTTGTTACAAGGCGCCCTGTACCCCTTGCCCGCTGCGGCGCATATTGATGGGCTGACTGCTGATGCACGAGGTTCCCTGGGTTTCCGCTTCTGTCGCGCAGTCCAATGCAACGCTCGTGCCAGGCTTGGCGGCGGCATTGGCCTTGGCCGGCGCCGCGGTGGCGATCAAGTCGGTGCTGTCGGTCTTGCCGAAGAAGTCCCACATCCGGGTCGCCGGATCAACATTGGCGTCGAAAGGCGGCTTGGCTGCGGAGACGCGGACAACCTCGGCGACGTTCGAGCCGCCGTCTTTTGCCGCGGCGATCACCGCCTGGGTGGACGGTGCGGGCTTCGGCCAGTCGTGCGTGCCGTTTGCAAACACGTAGGTCGCGATCCGCGCGCCGTTCTGGCAAGTGCCGAACAGGCTGAAGGTGACGCCGTCGACCGTTTTCGTTTCGCCATTGCCCTTGCAGCCGTCAAGCTGGGTCCAACGCTGGATGGCGGTCTTGAACCCGTACTGCCAGTAGGCATTGCCACCACCGGCAAAGGGATTCTGGCCATCCTTGACGCCGGCAAAGGCCATGATGGAGACCGGACGTCCCGGCGTGCAGTTGGCAGGGTCCGGAAGCCACTTGCCTTCAACCTCGACGGGCCGGCCGGCGCGCAGCGAATGCACGAAACCGGCAGCGGAAAAATCGTCATGACCGGAGCAGATATAGGCCGAGAGCATGCGACCGCCGCCGGAATAGCCCGACGCGTAAACGCGGGCCGGATCGACGCAGAGCTCCTGCTTGACGGTCTTCACGGCCTGCTGGATGAACGCCATCTCGTCCTGGCCGCCTTGGGCACCGGTCGGGATGATCGTCTGGCTGACCGGTACGAAGGGAACGTTCCAGGCGAACGTGCCGGAGGTCTTGCCCGAAAGGCTGCCCTGCAGAGCCACCACGACGAAGCCGTTCTTTTCTGCCACCTTGTCCCAGGAACTGCGGTTGAGCTGGCCGTCGGGATTGCTGTTGCTGCCGTGGAAGTCGAATACCACGGGCATTTTTTTCTGGCCGTCATAGGTCGACGGAATGAAGTAGACCCCCGAACGGGGAATGCCGTCGACGGTAAAGCCGACCGGATGACGGCCGGGCTGCATCGCCTGGCCGCAACCGGCTGCGGACGCAGCATCGACCGATGCCATCAATGCGAGAAGCGCAAGGCCCGTCGCGACGACGCGACCAGCAGCGAAACGAGAAAGATGACCAGCTACGCGAGCAAAATCCATTAGCGCCTCATCATGGGTGCAAACAGCCGTCAACAATATGCAGTTGTTGAGTTAATGCATCGCTTCTAACATGGCCGTCCCGGCATTGAAATGCTTGATCCGGCGCATGGACATACAAACATTCGCCCGTGATATTCTTGGGATCACACCGTCAGGTGACGCCTTGCTTCCGCCGTATCTAGGCTTTCAGCGGCTCCTTCATGCACAATCTCGCCACGATCCATGATGTAGACCTGGTCTGCAAGTTCGCGACAGAAATCCAGGTACTGCTCGACGAGCAGGATTGCCATGCCCGTGGTATCCCGCAGATAGCGGATGGCCCGGCCGATGTCCTTGATGATCGATGGCTGGATGCCCTCGGTCGGCTCGTCCAGCACCAGGATCCTGGGGCGTGTGACGAGCGCGCGGCCGATCGCTAGCTGCTGTTGCTGGCCGCCGGAAAGATCGCCGCCGCGCCGGCTGAGCATGGATTTCAGCACCGGGAACAGGGTGAAGATATCGTCGGGGATGAACTTGTCCTTGCGGGCGAGCGGCGCATAGCCGCTCTGCAGGTTCTCCTGCACCGTCAGCAGCGGAAAGATCTCCCGACCCTGCGGCACATAGCCGATGCCGTGCCGGGCGCGCGCATAGGGCGGCATCCCGTTCAACGTTTCGTCCTGGAAGCTGATCGTGCCGGCCGAAATGGCGTGCTGGCCGGTGACCGCGCGCAGCAGCGAACTCTTGCCGACGCCGTTGCGCCCGAGCACGCAGGTGATCTTGCCCATCTCGGCGGTGATCGACACGCCGCGCAGGGCCTGCGCCGCGCCGTAGTGGAGATTGACGTTGTCGACGGTCAGCATGGCAGAACTCCCAGATGATGGCGCAGCGCCAGTTCGCCCCCCTCTGTCATTTCGTGACATCTCCCCTTCCGGTGGGGAAACTGGGTGCGGATGCGCGCGCCACAGCCGACCTCCCCCCTGGAGGGGGAGATCCCCGGCTGGGCAGAGGGGGGTATCAGTGCCATAGCGTTCATTCTCGTCATCTCACCGCCCCAGATAATTCTCGATCACCTTCGGATCGCTCGACACGAAGTCGATCGATCCCTCGGCCAGAACCGAACCTTCGGCCAGGCACGTCACCTTGACGCCAAGGTCGCGGATGAAACCCATGTCGTGCTCGACCACCACGACCGATCGGGTCTTGGCAATCTCCCGCAGCAGGATCGCCGTCTCCACCGTCTCCGCGTCGGTCATGCCGGCGACAGGCTCGTCGACCAGCAGAAGCTTCGGCTCCTGCGCCAAGAGCATGCCGATCTCGAGCCACTGCTTTTGCCCATGGCTGAGGTTCGCTGCATATTCCCGGGCACGATGCGTCAACCGCACCGTGTCGAGGATCTCCTCGATGCGCGCCTTGTCTTCCGGCGTCAGACGGTAGAACAGCGTCCCGAACACGCCGCGGTCACGGTTCAGCGCGAGCTCCAGATTGTCCCAGACCGTATGGCTCTCGAACACCGTCGGCTTCTGGAACTTCCGGCCGATGCCGAGCTGGGCGATATCCGCCTCGTCCTTTTTCGTCAGGTCGATCGTATCCTCGAACAGTACCTTGCCCGTGTCGGGACGCGTCTTGCCGGTGATGATGTCCATCATCGTGGTCTTGCCGGCGCCGTTCGGGCCGATGATAGCCCGTAGCTCGCCCGGCTCCACCACGAAGGACAGGGCATTCAGCGCCTTGAAGCCGTCGAAGGAGACGGAGACGTCTTCAAGGTAGAGAAGGCTCTTGGCGCGCGTTTCGGCAATCGTGTTCATGATCTCTACTCCGCCGCCTGGACTGTTTGCGCCACGGTGCCGACGTCGGCCCTGCCCTTTTCGGCGTCAGTGGCAGCTTTCATGGCTTCGCGTGCCTTGAACCCGTGCTGCACCGTGCCGACGATGCCGCGCGGCAGGAACAGCGTCACGAAGATGAACAGGCTGCCGAGCGCATAGAGCCAGAACTCCGGAAAGGCGCCGGTGAAGAAGCTCTTGCCGGCATTGACCAGCACCGCGCCGATGATCGGCCCGATCAGCGTGCCGCGCCCGCCGACCGCGGTCCAGACGACGATCTCGATCGAGTTGGCCGGCGCGAATTCGCCCGGATTGATGATGCCCACCTGCGGCACGAACAGCGCACCGGCGATACCGGCCATCATCGCCGAGACGACGAAGGTGAAGAGCTTGATGTTTTCCACCCTGAAGCCGAGGAAGCGCACCCGGCTTTCCGCATCGCGCACGCCGACAAGCACCTTGCCGAACTTCGACCGCACGATCGCCGAGGAAATCAGCAGGCAGAGCGCGAGGACGATTGCCGAGAGCGCAAACAGCACGGCGCGGGTGCCGTCGGCCTGCACCTGGAAGCCGAGGATGTCCTTGAAATCGGTCAGGCCGTTATTGCCGCCAAAGCCCATGTCGTTGCGGAAGAAGGCGAGCATCAGCGCATAGGTCATCGCCTGGGTGATAATCGACAAATAGACGCCGTTGACGCGGGAGCGGAAGGCGAACCAGCCGAACACGAAGGCGAGCAGCCCCGGCACCAGCAGCACCATGGCGATCGCCACCACGAACCAGTCCATCCCGTACCAGAACCAGGGCAGTTCCTTGTAGTTGAGGAACACCATGAAATCCGGCAGGACCGGATTTCCGTAGACCCCGCGCGGGCCGATCTGGCGCATCAGGTACATGCCCATCGCATAGCCGCCGAGCGCGAAGAAGGCGCCGTGCCCGAGCGAGAGAATGCCGCAATAGCCCCAGACGAGATCGAGCGCCAAGGCCAAGAGCGCGTAGCAGAGATACTTGCCAAACAGCGACATCGCATAGGTGGGAATATGCAGCGCGCTGTCGGGCGCGGTCAGGAGGTTGAGCGCCGGCACCAGGGCGGCAATGCCCAGAAGCACGGCGATCGCGACGATGATCTTGCCTTCGAGGGCGCGGAAGATAAAGCCGGAGATCATGCCTCCACCGCCCTTCCCTTGAGCGCGAACAGGCCGCGCGGACGTTTCTGGATGAACAGGATGATCAGCACCAGCACCAGGATCTTGCCGAGCACGGCGCCGACCGAAGGTTCGAGGAACTTGTTGAGGACGCCGAGCGACAGCGCGCCCACCAGCGTGCCCCAGAGGTTTCCAACCCCGCCGAACACCACGACCATGAAGCTGTCGATGATGTAGCTCTGCCCGAGGTTGGGCGAAACGTTGTCGATCTGGGAGAGCGCGACGCCCGCGATGCCGGCAATGCCGGAGCCGAGTGCGAAGGTCAGCGCGTCGACCCATGGCGTCCGGATGCCCATCGAGGAGGCCATGCGGCGGTTCTGCGTCACGGCCCGCATGCTGAGCCCATAGGCGGACTTCTTCATTACCACCAGCAGCGTGAAGAAGATGGTGAGCGAAAAGACGATGATCCACATGCGGTTCCAGGTGATCGTCATGCCGCCGACCGGGAAGAAGCCCGACATCCACGACGGATTGCCGACCTCCTGGTTGGTTGGACCGAAGATCGAGCGGATGGTCTGCTGCAGGATCAGCGACACGCCCCAGGTGGCGAGCAGCGTTTCCAGCGGCCGGCCATAGAGGAAGCGGATGACGGCGCGTTCGATGACAAGTCCGACGGCACCGGTGACCAGGAAGGCGACCGGCAGCGCAATCGCCAGCGACCAGTCGAACAGGCCGGGCGCATGGTCGCGGATCAGGTCCTGGACCATGAAGGTCGAATAGGCGCCGAGCATGACCATCTCGCCATGCGCCATGTTGATGATGCCCATCACCCCGAAGGTGATGGCGAGACCGATCGCCGCCAGAAGCAGCACCGATCCCAGCGACAGGCCGTACCAGACGTTCTGGGCCATGTCCCACAGCTTCTGCTTGCTCTGCAGCGCGGCCAGCGCCGCATCGAGCTCGCCCTTGAGGCTGGCATCGATCGAGCCGGAGACGGCGCTGAGGATGCTAAGCGCGTCATTGCCGCCGATCGTCTTGATTGTCCTGATCGCATCGCGCTTATCGTCCACCGAACGATCCGACGACAGAACCGAGACGGCACGCGCCTCCGTCATGCGGGCCTTGACCTCCGGATCGGTTTCCTTGGCAAGCGCCGTCTCGACCAGGTCGAGGTTTTCGGCGCTCGGCGAGGACAGGACGGCGTTGGCGGCGGCAAGCCGGACGCTGCGGTCGGGGCTGAGCAGCGTCAGGCCGCCGGCAGCCGAACTGATCACGCGGCGCAGGTTGTTGTTGATCTTGATTTTGGTGAGCGCGCTTTTCGGGGTCTTTCCGGCGGAGACACCGGTGATCGGCTCGATCAGGTCAAGGCCATCCTCGCCCGCCTTGCCGATGAACACGAGACCGTCCGCCTTGCGGACATAGAGGTCGCCCTCGGAAAAGGCTTCGAGCGTCGGCACCGCCCGCGCGTCGCCGGTCGCGGCGATCTCGCCGATCAGCCGCTCGGCTTCGGAAAAGTCTGCCTTGGCGAGCGCATCGATCAGCGGCTTCGGGTCAGCGCCTGATTGGGCAAGAACCGGCGCAGAGAGCGCCATCGCTAGGCTTAGAAAAATGGCTCTCAGAAAAATACGTAGCGTCATCACATCGCCCCTCAGCGTTTGGCCATCTCTCGTCACACCGGGATCGGCGACCCGCAGCGCGTCCCGTCCGTCGTCTGACGTTAGGGAAATCATGGCCGCAGGCACGTGCCGCACCCGCATGGCGCAGAAAGCACCATGGTGAGGGGCGGCCGGGCCGCCCCTCACCTGCTTCACCCGTCAGGGGTGTTACATGCCCTTGCCGCCGCACTTGCCGCTGGCAACGTTGAAGTTGCCGCAGGCCATCGGCTTGCGCCAATCGGAGATCAGGTTCTTGGAATCGGGCAGGTAGTCGGACCATTCGTCGCCGACGACCTGAGCCGTCTGCTGCACGATGTCGAACTGGCCGTCCGCCTGGATCTCACCGATCAGCACCGGCTTGGTGATGTGGTGGTTCGGCATGACGGTGGCGTAGCCGCCCGACAGGTTCGGAACCGAGACGCCGATGATCGAGTCGAGCACCTTGTCCGTATCGGTCGTGCCGGCAGCCTCGACGGCCTTCACCCAGGCATTGAAGCCGATATAGGCGGCTTCCATCGGGTCGTTGGTGACGCGCTTCGGGTTCTTGGTATAGGCCTTCCATTCCTTGATGAACTCGGCATTGACCGGTGCATCGACGGACTGGAAGTAGTTCCAGGCGGCGAGATGGCCGACGAGCGGCTTGGTGTCGAGGCCGGCCAGCTCTTCTTCGCCGACCGAGAAGGCGACGACCGGGATGTCCTTGGCCTTGATGCCCTGGTTGCCCAGTTCCTTGTAGAAGGGAACGTTGGCGTCGCCGTTGATGGTCGACACGACGGCGGTCTTCTTGCCGGCAGAACCGAAGGACTTGATCTTCGAAACTTCCGTCTGCCAGTCGGAGAAGCCGAACGGCGTGTAATTGATCAGGATGTCGCTTTCGGCGACGCCCTTCGACATCAGATAGGCCTTGAGGATCTTGTTGGTCGTCTGCGGATAGACGTAGTCGGTGCCTTCGAGCACCCAGCGCTTTACGCCTTCGGTCTCGGCCAGGTAATCGACGGCCGGAATGGCCTGCTGGTTCGGAGCAGCGCCCGTGTAGAAGATGTTGCGCGAGGATTCTTCACCCTCGTACTGGACCGGGTAGAACAGGATCGAGTTCAGCTCCTCGAAGACCGGCAGGACCGACTTGCGCGAAGACGAGGTCCAGCAGCCGAACACGGCGGCGACCTTGTCCTGGGAAATCAGCTGACGCGCCTTTTCTGCAAACAGCGGCCAGTCGGACGCCGGGTCGACGACGACGGCTTCGAGCTTCTTGCCGAGCAGCCCGCCCTTCTTGTTCTGCTCCTCGATGAGCATCAGCATGACGTCCTTGAGGGTGGTCTCGGAGATCGCCATGGTGCCGGAAAGCGAATGCAGGACGCCGACCTTGATCGTGTCGGCTGCGTGGGCGCTGGAAAGCGCCGATGTGGACAGGACGGCCGCAAGCAGCGCCCCGCCGAGTTTTGCCGTGAAAGCCATTGATGAACCCCTCTTCTTGTTCGCTGCAACAGGTCGTTAATCGTTGCTTAAGGGACTATCGGCCGCCGCTTGTCCAAACCACATACGCAGAATGACGTAGCCGAGGGGGAGAACCGGGAAGCAATCGCTCCGGCAAGCGGATGCATGATCTGTTTCACCTGACAGATCGCTGACAGTGAGGCTCAGCGGACTGTCAGGGCGAGGATGGCATCTTGCAGTCGTCAACCAACGACGAAAGGACAACGACCATGAAGACCACGTTTTCCCTGACTGCTCTTGCCGCCGCTTTCGCGCTCACTGCCGCACTGCCCATCGTGCAGTCCGTCGCCCCCTTCGCCGGATCCTCCGCAGCACTGGCGCGCCAGGGTGCCGACGACGGCCCGAACCACGATGCCAACGACGACAAGGGCGGCCGCGCCGGCGGCCACGGCGCGGACGATAGCGCCGCTCACGACAGAAATGACGACAAGGGCGGCCGCAAGGGTGGTCACGGCGCGGACGATGCCGCCGGTCACCACAAGAACGACGACAAGGGCGTCAAGCGCGTCGGCCATCGCTGAGCACACGCCGAGCCCGACCTTTGGAACTCCGCTGGCTCTCCGGCGGAGTTCCAGCCATTTGCAGCGCTGCATCCTTCATGCCAGAATGCCGACCCCGAGCCGGGGTAGCGGCCGCTTGTTCCACCCGGAGTTTCTATGGGCCTGACCCGCCGCACGTCTCTTGCCCTCCTGCTGTCGACCACGTTCGCGCTGGCCGCGGTGAGCGCTGCCGTGCCCGCCTTCGCCAAGGATGGCAGCGATGGCGGCGGGAGTGGCGGGAGTGGTGGGAGCGGCGGCAGTGGCCATGGCGGAAGCGATGGCGGCTCTTCGGGCTCCGGCCATGGCGGCGACGACGGCGGCGGCGATGACCACGGCAAGGATGACAACGCCTCCGGCAAAGGGCCGTCCTACAATACCGGCAGCGGCACGGCGGACTATGATCGCGCCCGCGATGCCGTCAGGGACGGCCAGATCATGCCGCTGAAGACCATGCTCAAAAAGATCGATGCCGGGCGGTTTGGCCGCATCATCGACATCAGGCTGACGCGGTCGCCGGCGCGCGACATCTATCAGCTGAAGTTGCGCGATGACAGCGGCACCATCCGCACCTTGCGCATTGATGCGAAAAACGGCTCGCTTCTGGGAGACGGGTGACATCATGAAGATCCTGCTGGCCGAAGACGACCCGCATATTGCCAGTCTCGTCGTCGAGAAACTGGGCCGCGAAGGCTATCTCGTCGAGACCCTTTCGAGCGGCATGGAGGTCTGGGAACAGGGAGAGACCGGCGACCACGCCGCCATCATTCTCGACCTTGGGCTCCCCGATCTCGATGGTTTGTCGATCCTCAAGCGCTGGCGCGCCGGTGGCCTGGAGACACCGGTGCTGGTGCTGACGGCACGGGGATCCTGGATGGAGCGGGTCGACGGGTTCGACGCCGGCGCCGACGACTATCTCCCCAAACCCTTTCGCAGCGAAGAACTCGTGGCGCGCATGCGGGCCCTGCTGCGCCGCTCCGGCAAGGTCCAGACGCGCGTCCAGTCGGCCCATCGCTTCACGCTCGACAAGCAGGCCCGCCGCGTCACCTTCGACGGGCGCGAGCTGGATCTGACGCCGCTCGAATACCGGATGGTGTCGCTCTTCATCGATCGGCCGGGCGTGGTCCTGACGCCGGCCGAACTGGCAAGCAAGGTCCAGGGCCGCGACGACGATGCTGCCAAGAACGCCGTCGAGGCGATGATTGCCCGCCTGCGCAAGAAAACCGACAGCGATGCGATCGAGACCCGTCGCGGCTTCGGCTATGTCATGCCCGAGGCCCGCCCATGACCCGTTCGTTGCGTTTCCGGCTGGCCGCCGGTGCCCTGGTGTCGATCTGTCTGGCGCTCTGGCTTGCCTGGTTCGTGCTCGGACATCTGTTCGAAGACTACGTCGCCGACCAGTATGCCGCCGAGATGACGGCGGTCTCCGATGCGCTCGCTGCCCGGCTGACCGTGCAGCAGGGCGGGTTGTCGCTTGCCAGCGAGCCGTCCGATCCGCGGTTCCAGATCCCGGCCGGTGGCCTCTACTGGCAAATCTCCCCGGCCGATGGGCAGCGCCCGCTGCGCTCGCGCTCGCTGTGGGACCAGGAGTTGTCGAAGGACGTCTTCTCGCAAGACCTCTACTGCGGCTTCTTCCAGACCGAGGGACCGGGCGGTGGCGTGCTTCTCGTCTCCGTCAAGCAGATGTCGATCGGCGAAGGCGAGGCCAGAAAGAGCTTCATCATCTACGCCGCGTTTTCGAAGGAGGACATGGAAGATGCCCTCGCGACCTATCACTGGCCGCTGGTGCTGATGCTGATCGCCATCGGCACGCTGCTCTTCCTCGCCGCCCTTGTTCAGACGCTGGTGGGCTTCTCGCCGCTGCTGCGGTTGCGCCGCGATGTGGCCGATATCCGTGCCGGTCGGTTGTCCAGCCTCGGGCCCGGCGGACCGAGTGAAGTCACGCCGCTGGTCAACGAGATCAATCTTCTCCTCTCCGAACGGGAAACCGCCGTCGAACGGGCGCGGGCGCGCGCAAGCGACCTCGCGCATGGCCTCAAAACCCCGCTGACCGTTCTGTCGCATCTCGTCGAGGATCTGCCGGACGATCGCCGCGAAACCGCTTTGCAGCAGATCGAGCTTGTCCGGCAGCGCGCCGACCGGCAGTTGCAGGCAGCCCGGATGGGCGTCGAGCAGATGACGACGACCTCTCTGCTCGGCCTGTCGGGCAAGCTCGTCAGCGTGCTGTCGCCGGTCATGAAGGACCGCGGCATCGGCTTCGACCTCGACATCGACCCGTCGCTGACCGTACAGGCGGATCCCGCCGACGCCGCCGAGGCGATCGGCAACATTCTCGACAACGCCGTGCGGTTCGCGCAGCGACGCATCGAGCTCTCCGCATCCCGCGACGACGCCGGAATGATCCTGCTTCGCATCGCCGACGACGGGCCCGGCGTCAGGCCGGAACGCTATGCAGCCATGCTCAAGCGAGGCGTCAGCGGCGATCAGGAAGATGGAAAGGACGGTGCAGGCACCGGCCTCGGCCTGGCGATCAGCGGCGATATCGCCACCGCCTATGGCGGCGAACTGAGCCTTGCCCGGTCCCGCATGGGTGGCCTGGAGGCGGTGCTGCGCCTGCCGGGCTCCACGAGCGCCGCCGCCTGACAGGATAGGGCCATAGTCATCCCGTCGGCGCCGGGAACAATTCCGGCCGACATGGATTGCCTCCCCGACCCGAAACCGGCAAAGGAGCACACCCGTGATCAGCGATCTCTGGTACAAGAATGCCGTCGTCTACTGCCTGTCCGTCGAGACATTCATGGACGCGGACGGCGACGGCCACGGCGACTTCAAGGGGCTCCAGCGGCGCCTTGATTACCTCGCCGGCCTCGGCATCACCGCCATCTGGCTGATGCCCTTCCAGACCTCGCCGGATCGCGATGACGGCTACGACGTGTCGGACTACTACAACGTCAATCCGCGCTTCGGCACGCTCGGCGATTTCGTCGAATTCACCCACGGCGCCAAGCAGCGCGGCATCCGTGTCCTCATCGATCTCGTGGTCAACCACACGTCCGATCAACACCCCTGGTTCAAGGACGCCCGTAGCAACCCGGAGTCGCGCTATCGCGACTGGTATGTGTGGTCGAAGACCAAGCCAGCCAATGCAAATGAAGGCATGGTGTTTCCGGGCGTCCAGAAGAGCACCTGGACCTATGACGAAAAGGCGCGGGAATACTATTTCCACCGCTTCTACGATTTCCAGCCGGACCTCAACACCGCCAACCCACTGGTGCAGGCCGAAATCCTGAAGATCATGGGCTTCTGGATCCAGCTCGGCGTCTCGGGCTTTCGCATGGACGCGGTGCCCTTCGTGATTGCCGAAAAGGGCGCCGAGGTCACCAAGCCGAAGGAACAGTACGACATGCTGCGCGCCTTCCGCGAGTTTCTGCAGTGGCGGCTGGGCGACAGCATCATCCTGGCGGAAGCCAACGTCGTGCCGAAGGAAAACCTCAACTACTTCGGCGAGGACGGCGAACGCATGCAGATGATGTTCAACTTCCACGTCAACCAAGCCCTCTTCTACGCCCTGGCCAGCTCCGACGGCCGGCCGCTCGCCAAAGCCATCTCCGATACCATGAGCCGGCCGCAGACGGCGCAGTGGGGCATGTTCCTGCGCAATCACGACGAACTCGACCTCGGCCGCCTCACTGAAAAGCAGCGTCAGACCGTGTTTGACGACATGGGTCCCGACAAATCCATGCAGCTCTACGACCGCGGCATCCGCCGCAGGCTGGCGCCGATGCTGAAGGGCGACCGCCGCCGGCTGGAGCTCGCCTACAGCCTGATGTTCTCGCTGCCCGGCACGCCCGTGATCCGCTATGGCGACGAGATCGCCATGGGCGATGACCTGTCCCTGCCCGAGCGCAACTGCGCCCGCACCCCGATGCAATGGTCGACCGAACCTCATGGCGGCTTTACCAAAAGCGACGAGCCGGTGCTGCCGGTCATCAGCGGTGGCCCATTTGGCTTCGAGCACACCAATGTCGCCCATCAGCGGCGCGACCCGAACTCGATGCTGAACTGGATGGAACGCCTGATCCGCATGCGCAAGGAAGCGCCCGAGATCGGTTGGGGTGATTGCACCGCGATCGACACCGGCGACAACGGCGTACTGGCGCTGCGCTACGACTGGCGCGACAATTCCGTTCTCGTCGTGCACAACCTGAGCGCCACACCGGTCGAGGTCGCCTTTGACGTCGGGCTGGACGAGCGCGGCCGCTCGCTGATCGATATCGTCGACGACGGCAGCAGCGAAGCGGGCGAAAACGGCAAGCACACGCTTCTGCTTGAAGCCTATGCCTATCGGTGGTTCCGCGTCGGTGGCCTCGACTATCTCCTGAAGCGCAAGGAAGTCTGACGGCCGGCGTTCCCGGCTCGTTGCTCGGCCCGCTGAAAGGGTTGCGTTTGCTGCAGCGTACTGGTTTCCTGCCCGCAAAAGGGGAACCGGGGTATGCAGGAAAAACTGGGGCGCAGCTATCATGCGCTGCTGTCGGCGAGCGCCGTCTCCAATCTTGGCGACGGCATCGGCACGGTTGCCTGGCCATGGGTGACGTCGCTGCTGACGCGCGACCCCATGGCCATCGCGCTGGTGGCACTTGCCTTCCGCCTCCCCTGGCTGCTCTTTAGCCTGCCGGCCGGCGTCATTACCGACCGCTTCGATCGCCGCCGGCTGGTGGTGGCCATGGATCTTTTTCGAAGTCTCGTGCTGGTCTCGCTCGGAGTGATGGTCGCACTGGCCGTACCATCCGATCCCGCGCCTGAACTTTCCCTTCCCGGATCGCCGCTCTACTGGTGCCTGGTCGTTTCCGCCCTGGCAGCCGGCTTTGCAGAAGTGCTGCGCGATAACGCCGCCCAGACGCTGATGCCGGCGGTAGTGCCCCGGTCGAGGCTGGAAGCGGCCAATGGCCGTCTCTGGAGCGTGGAGGTTCTCGGCAATTCGCTTCTCGGGCCGCCGCTCGCGGGCGTTCTCCTGGCGCTGGCACTGCCCCTTTCCTTCTTTGCCAATGGGGCCGGATACGCGGCATCGGCTGTCATGGTCCACTCCATCCGGGACAGCTTCCGGCCGCCCAAGGGTGCCGTTCGCCAGCACTGGCTGGTGGAGATGCGCGAAGGCGCTCGCTTCCTGTGGCGCAATCATCTGCTTCGCGACATGGCGCTGGGTGTCGGCGTGCTCAACGCCGTAGACTTCATGATGCGGACGGCGATGGTGCTCTACGCTCAGGAGGTCCTGCACCTCTCGTCGGAGGGTTTCGGCCTTCTTCTGACAGCTGGAGCCTTTGGCGGCATTGCCGGCGGCCTCTGCGCCGCAACCGTCGTCAGGCATATCGGCGCAAGCGGCGCGTTGCGGCTGACGCTTGCCACGATCTGCATCCAGCTTATCATCATTTTCCTGTGGCAGTCGGCCCTGCCCGTCTTCGCGGTCCTCGTCGCGGGGGAGTTCATGGGCATGATCTGGAACAGCGTGACGGTCAGCATGCGCCAGCGTCAGGTGCCGGCTCACCTGCTCGGCCGCGTCAACAGCGTTTCGCGCTTTTTCGGCTGGGGCACCGTCCCGATCGGGATCGCGCTGTCGGGCCTTACCGTCACGCTTTTGCAAGAGACATGGGGACGCGCGGCAGCACTGAGCATGCCGTTCGCCGTCGGAGCGGCGATCATGTGCGTCGCGACCCTGATGCTCTGGCATCGCCTGTCGCGCGAGGCTTTGGGCAAGGTCGCTTTTGCGTAGGTCGAAAAACGCTTAGCTACACTTACCGGCCCGCCGCAGAGAGACGGGCCGGCGAGCAAGCCGATGGATCAGGCCGTCGGCTTGTGCAGGAGAACGCCCAGTTCGTGCCACTCCCGTCCGTCCTTGCGGATCAGGCCGTCGGCGCTGTCGGGCCCCATGCTGCCGGGCTGGTAGGCATCCGGCGTTGCCGGATCCTGCGCCCAGGCATCGAGGAAGGGTTGCACCGCCGCCCAGCCGGCCTCGATGCCGTCGGCCCGCTGGAAGAGCGTCTGGTCGCCGATGAAGAGATCGTAGATCAGCGACTCGTAGCCGGTCGTCTTGCTGATGTCGAAGCGGTCGGCATAGCGGAAGTCGAGGGACACGGGCTCGATATCGACGAGCGGCCCCGGCGCCTTGATGGAGATCTCCATGCTCATCCCTTCGTCCGGCTGCACCTGGATGACGAGACGGTTTGGCGGCAGCTTGCGCGTCACTTCGGTTTCGCGGAACTGCGCGAACGGCACTTTCCGGAAGGTGATGACGATTTCTGTATCGCGCGCCGTCATCGCCTTGCCCGTCCGCAGGTAGAACGGCACGCCGGCCCAGCGCCAGGTATCGACAAGCAGCTTCATCGCCACGAATGTCTCCGTCCGGCTGTCCGGCGAGATATCCTTCGTCTCCCGGAAGGCGGGAAGGTCGACGCCGTTGAGCGGCCCGGCAACATAGGCACCGCGCACCGCATTCGCCTTCGCCTCCTCCGGCGTGTAGTTGCGCAGCGCCTTCAGCACCTTGCTTTTTTCGTTGCGGATCGCCTCCGCGTCGAAGCTGTTCGGCGGCTCCATGGCGATCATCGCCAATAGCTGGAACAGGTGGTTGGGCACCATGTCACGCAGGGCGCCGGTCGCATCGTAGAACTTGCCGCGGCTGCCGACATCGACCACTTCCGCTGCCGTGATCTGCACATGGTCGATGTAATTGTTGTTCCACAGCGCCTCGATCATCATGTTGGCGAAGCGCGCCGTCATCAGGTTCTGCACCGTCTC
>Ga0065165_1001642_pt1 | contig 22762 bp, 20 predicted proteins | sample AraplaMF_Cvi_mMF_FD_63813 | JGI IMG/M metagenome (GOLD analysis project Ga0065165, IMG submission 63813) | Arabidopsis root microbial communities from the University of North Carolina, USA - plate scrape MF_Cvi_mMF (version 2) (version 3) | ecosystem: Host-associated > Plants > Roots >... | reverse complement strand
CGCACTGGCGTAAAATCGTGGGCATCCTACCCCGGCGGCCAGTCTGGCAACCCCGGTAGCATACACTATACCGATATACTGAAACGCTGGGTAAAAGGAGAATACTTCCCGTTGCTCTTCGCACCGTCGCCCGAAAAAACCGGCGAGCAAGCCTATTCCACCACAGTACTTACTCCTGACGAAGACCTATGAGATTCCTGCTTCAAATCCTAGCCACCCTTGTTGTGGCCTATATACTCCAAATCTTTCTGCCCTGGTACAGCATGGCCATATCCGCCTTTGTGATGGGCTACGTATTCAAAACACGGGCAAACTTCCTCGCAGGGTTCATCGCCATCGCGCTCCTGTGGGCACTCAAGATCTGGCTGCTTACCGGCGCCTCGTCGTCAGACCTGCCGCAGCGCATCGCCCAGTTATTTACACTGCCGAAGTATGAATACCTCATCCTCTTAACCGTCGGCATAGGCGGCATCGTAGGCGGCTTTGCCGCGCTCACAGGCGCCATCCTTCGCCCCAAACGACGTGGCCCCTATTACGTACCCCGCTCAAACCGTCTCTACTAAGAAGCCTCCATGCAAATTCCGATCTATCAGGTTGACGCCTTTACCGACGTTGTATTTCGCGGCAACCCTGCCGCCGTATGCCCGCTGCAGCAGTGGCTCCCGCGCGAGCAGATGCTGGCCATAGCCCGCGAAAACAACCTCGCCGAAACCGCCTTCATACTCAAAGAAGAAAACCACTACGAAATCCGCTGGTTCACCCCGGACATCGAGATGGACCTGTGCGGCCATGCCACACTCGCATCCGCCCACGTCATCTTCACAGCGCTCGAACCCGACCTGCAAACCATCCACTTCGAAAGCAAAAGCGGTACCCTCACCGTTACTCGTAACAATGGCATGCTTACACTCGACTTCCCCTCACGCGTACCCACACCGGCAAAAGCTCCATCCGTCATACTCGAAGCCATGAACAGCCTGCCCGTGCAGGTCCTCAAATCCCGCGACTACATCCTCGTCTATCCCAATGAAGACGCCATCGTCTCCATGAAACCCGACACCGCCCTACTCAACACCATCAACCTCGACCCGGGTGGCATCATCATCACCGCACCGGGCAACACCGTAGACTTCGTCTCACGCTTCTTCACCCCCCAATCCACCATCTTCGAAGACCCCGTCACCGGCTCCGCCCACTGTTCCCTCGTTCCCTACTGGGCCACCCGCCTTCGCAAAACCACCCTCCACGCACGCCAACTCTCCCCAAACCGCGGCGGCGAACTCTTCTGCGAACTAAAAGACGACCGCGTCCTCATGAGCGGCAAAGCCATAACCTACCTCCAGGGCACCATCTTCATATAAACAAAAAAGCACTGGCGCAAGGTCTAAAAAGCCTCAAGCCTTACTACGAGATACCTCGCAAAGTTGTTCCGAAACCCGAACAATCTCGTTCACTTCCCCCAACCTCCCCACCAACTCTACCGGCAGCCCTCCATAGCCCAGATACGTCCCCATAACCTGCCCGGCTATTGACGCCGTTGTGTCCGTATCGCCACCACACCGTATAATATCCGAAAGTACAGCTGTATACGTCTCCCTCCTGACCTTTCCCGCAGCAAACAACGCCAGCGGCACAGACTCAGCCGCATGCCCCGAACACCCAATGCGCGCCGCCGCTTCCTGTATACTATATCGAGGATTATTCTGAAGAATCATTAAATTATCTTTCACCCGGGTATCGGATATAGTCGGAGTAACAGCCTGAATAAGCATATCCTCCTCCGCCCAGTGGTTTCTTAAAATAGCATCCAACGCCAGGAGTACACTCAATGCAGCTGTATACGCCTCGTCGTTCTTATGAGTAATATTGCACACATCCTGAATCGTCCTTCGATCATTATCCACCAACATAAAAAACGCCAGCGGAGCGATCCGCATAGCAGCCCCATTACCTGCGGCATATTCACCCGATCGGCCGGCAAGTGCCCAGTGCGCCCCAGCCTGTAGATCGCGAAGGGCTTTCAAAGTACTTGCTCCCAGCCCTGTCAGCTTACCACGGTTATACCACTCCAGCAACTTCAACGCGATCTGTTCAGGCACCACGCCATGGCTTGCTATAATAGCCTCAGCCGTCGCCAGTGTGAGCTGCGTATCATCCGTGAGTTGCCATGGAATATCAAAATCAACCACAGCCGGTGCTGCCCGATTCTCGTAAAAGCTTCCCACCGCATCACCAATTGCCCCTCCAATCAAACACCCCTTTATCCTATCAAATAATGTATCCTGCATGGCAAACAACGGTTCTTTTAATTACTTCTTTTTCTTCTTCCTCTTAAACGTCTCCTCCGCCTTATTATGATCCTCAATCAGCTTCCGCCAGTTATTATCAACCGGTGTCTCTTCCGATGCGATCACAATCTTCTTATAATCCGACTTATCGATCACAAGCTCTTCAATCGGCTTTCCAAGATACTCCTGTATCGCATCCAGGATCTCTCGTTCCTCTTCACTACAGAACGATATCGCCTGTCCCTTCTGCACACCACGGCCTGTACGGCCTACGCGGTGAACATAGTTCTCGGGTTCATCAGGAAGGTCATAGTTGATAACATAATCAACATTGGGAATATCGATGCCTCTGGCGTTTACATCCGTTGTAATAAGAATTCTGATCTCACCGGTCTTGAAAGCATCCATTACCGCCAGGCGGTCGCCTTGTTCCTTGCCGCCGTGCATCGTTAGCGTCGGTATCTCCACGCGCTGCATCGCGGCGGCTACACGCTCTGCCCGAACCTTCGTACGAACAAACACCAGCATCTTCGCGCCTTCGTGTTGCTTCACCATACGTTCCAGGAAAAAGCGTTTATCATCCATCGCGATATAGGCCACACCGTGGCTCACGTTCTTCGATACGGGGTCTTGCGGCGAAATCTGAATACGGATCGGGTTACGAACAATATCATACGCCGTCTCCTTGATCTGCGGCGTAATCGTAGCCGAGAAGAACAGCGTCTGATGTTTATGGCGGATATGACGGCGCACGTCGCGAATATCACGGATAAAGCCCAGGTCCAGCATGTGGTCGGCCTCATCGAGAATGAGTACCCGAAGCGTCTCCAGGTCGATCTTCTGTTGATTGATCAGGTCGAACATACGGCCGGGCGTAGCAATGAGTACGTCGACACCGCGCTCCAGTTGTTTGATCTGGTCGTCCTGCTCAACACCGCCCACGATGCCGACAATGTTGAGCTTCAGATTCTTGCCGATATCGTGAAATACCGAAGCAATCTGAACCGCCAGCTCGCGGGTGGGTACCATCACCAGACACTTCACCTGGTATGGGCCTACGCGATAGTGTTTATTCTCCACCAGCAGGTGAAGCACCGGAATCACGAATGCGGCCGTCTTGCCGGTTCCGGTCTGGGCAATCGCCAGCACATCGTCGCCTTTCAAAATAGGAGGAATCGCCTTGAACTGAATATCCGTGGGGCGTTTAAAGCCCAGCTCGGCCAGCCGGCTTTTGATGGCATCTGAAATGCGGTACTGCTCAAACTTCATTCGGCAAAGGTAACGTTTTTGGCGCTACACCCCCTTTTTAAACCACGGCGATTATCCGTATTTAGCGCCCGCTTTGCCCCACACCCCGGGATTTCAACCTTTTTACAACTATGGAGACTGAATTTACAAAGACCTACACCGTCAAAGACGAACACATCGACGTACAAGGCATCGTCGATGGCCTGTACTACCCCTTCTACATGGAATGGTGTCGCCACGACTTCATCCGCGAAGTAATGGGATTTGATTTTGAAGAACAGGCACACAGCGGCGTCTATATGGTACTCTCCGGATACAAAATCAACTTTCTCCGGTCACTCAAAAAAGACGACACCTTCACCGTAACATGCACCATGTTTGCCGACGAAGCCGGACTACCACGCCTCCACTTCAAACAATCCATCATCCTTAACAACAAAGTCATGACCAAAGCCGTATTCACCGGCACCTGCGTATCCGCCAAAGGCGGCAGACCATACCTTCCCGAAGGCATCGCAAAGTTCACCGACAACGCACCAAAGCTCAAAGTAGACTTATAGTCGGACATATATAAGCACGGCCTACCGCACACTAGCGGTAGGCCCTCCCCCTCCGCACAGTCTAAGATCCATAAGACTGGAACAGGAAGTAATCTTCCCAATCTCCAAAAAATCCTAATCTAGCCGCGTCCCGATCCCTCGGGATTGTAATCTCATGAATCTTATTGTATCCGCCGTAGCCTTTGGCGAAGGAGGGCGAATCCTGTTCAGAAACTTTCCTCAATCATCTGCCGGTTAGCAGCCGCACCAGCCATATTACCCGTAGCTACCGCCTGGGCTACTGCACGGAGCATAGAAGCGCTGTCGCCGCAGGCAAACACCCCCGGCACCGACGTCTGCTGGAACATATCCACCTTAAGAAGCCCCTGTTCCGTAAGCTCACACCCCAGCTGCCCTGCTATACCCGATGTTTGCTCAAAGGGCACACGGGCATACACCGCCTTCAACGGAATACGCGTATTATCCGCCAGTGCAATGTGATGCAGATAACCGCCGTCGTGTTCAATGCCAACCACCGGCGTCTCGATAACCGAAATAGCATGCCGGTTTATCTGGGCATGCTGCTCATCCGTAAGCTCAGACCGGCCGTTGGTAAACACCACCAGATCCTTTGTCCAGTTCGATATCAGGCGGGCATACTCAAACGCGGCTATGCCATTGGCAAGAATACCCGTCTTCTCACCACGGACCTCATAGCCATGGCAATACGGGCAGTGAATAACAGATATACCCCAGCTGGCCGCAAAGCCAGCAATATCCGGCATCACATCGCGCACACCGGTAGCCAGGATCAGCTTCCTCGCCTCGTAGTGCTGGCTACCCACCGTCACCCGAAAGCCATGCTCGGTCCGCACAGCCGCTTCTGCAATTCCGTTAACGAGGCTCACCGTATCGTACTTCAGCACCTGCGCGCGGGCATCGGCGGCAATATCGGCAGGCTTCCGGCCATCGTGCGTAATAAAGTTGTGCGAGTGTGGCGTCTGTCGGTTACAGGGCATGCCACTGTCAACAATAACCGTCTTACGTAAAGCACGGCCCAAAGCCATACCCGCCGAAAGCCCGGCAAAACTTCCTCCTACAATCACTACCTCTGCATGCATTGTCTTCTCCATGGTTTTTCTAGATTAAGTCACAATGCAACGCAGTTGCAAATACAGAAATTCCCGGCAGTACCGGTTTTTCGAAATTTATTTCCCACCACCCCAAAATCACGACTTGCATTTCGCTCTCGCTCCTCGTCCTCGCGCTGATTATGTGCAGCCGATAAACGAGACAGCCCGACATACGCATGACGCGTACGCGGGCTGTCTGCCTTCGTCTATTTCAGTTTAACGGACGGAATAACTAGATCTTGGTAATCCGGAACCAGTTGATATTCCAACCTCCGGCCTGTGCATAAATGCCGAAGTTGTACGTACCGGCATTGATCGTCACGTTATGCGATATCGTAGTCCAGTTCTGCCATCCTCCCGTAGAAGGAATGCTGATCGTTCCCAACACCGTTCCGCCGGCGTTGACATCCAGCGAAAGGCTTCCACCTGCGGCCGCGGCTGCTACACGATACTCCACGCGGTAGGTTCCGCTGCTCGGAATATTGATGCTGTTATACGCCAGCCAGTCTGCCGTCTCAATGTAACCCACATTCGAGCCACCTTCCGTGCAGGCCTCAACTTGCACACCCGACATAGAGGAGTAGTTCTCGGCCTGGATAGTCGTAGTGAAGCTACCCGTTGTAGCAGGATACATATAACGTACGGCAACAAGATCGTAGTTGGTAAACCCATTCCACGGCAATACGTAAGAGTTCATTACCGAGTTAGGATCAGTAGCAGGAGTACCCGGTACGATTGTACCCGTAGTCTGGTCAGTATGCCAGAAGCCGATGTTGTGACCAATCTCGTGCGCAGCGGCAAACAACTTCTGGTTAGCAGCCATATCGTTGAAACGAGGGTTGATCTCCAGGTAACCCGAACCATTACCCGTAGGTAGAGTCGCACGCGCTACCCAGTTAGCAGCATCGTATGTACCCATAAATACATTAATGTTGGATTCAGCTTGCGTAGACACCTGTACAAGGCGCAGCTTTGATCCACCAACATTGTTCCATTGCGCGATAGCTTGAACCACCGCGTCGCGCCAGCCTTGCGTAAGCGTGGGCTGAAGATAATACTTGAAATTGATCGCCTGCGCGTTGGTCAACAATACATTGTGCATACGCTGCTCCGTTCTGCCATTGGCAGACTCAAGCGTACCGTTACTCAAATACGTATCGAGCGTCGCGCGGTCTACAACCATGTCGTTGTCAACCGTGAACCGATCGGTAGCCTTATCGTAGCTAATACCGGTACGTGCCACTCCCGAAGCTTCTTCCAGGAATGAATAATACTTTTCCAACCCTGCTTCATCTTTTTGCGGACTAACATTTTCCTGGTTATCCTGATCACAGGAAGATACCAGCATAGCGAAGCACAGTGCAATGGCGGAAGACCTGAGGGCAAGTCCTGACCGTGTTGTTTTTTTCATAGGCTTAACGTTTTTGTTAATTAGGGGTTTATACTATCACACAAATTAGTGAACAACTCCGCGAACATGCGCCGTAACAAACGACGAATACAACACGCTAACGTTAATACAGGTTAAGTGAATCGTGTGCTCATCACACATGTGTGTTGTGTATTCGCCATGTGGATGCGTGTGCTGTTTATACTTAGCATAATGAATAATCAACAAGTCTTTGCATCGTATGGCCTACAGGCACCATTAGGTTGCGGTAATGCCATACACATCAGATGTTACAACGTTATGTTGCGGTGATGGAAAGTTGCACAACGCATTACTCCACATAAACGATCACACACTTGCCTGCCCGGCAATACGCCATATCCTGCTTGCGCTTGTTACGTGCAACAGCATAAGCCATATAGTTGTTCTTTGGTGGCGTAAACGTTAGGTTACTACGTTTCTTACCAAACAGCCGCGTGTAATCCTTAAATCTTTCAAATTCAGCACTAACATTTTTCAATTCCAGCATTGCCACCCTTGGATCATTCAATGCCTTAACGCGGTTATAAAACCATTGTGCTATACATTGCCGATACGCTTCTATTACCATAACGTCTCCTTCACTCCTGCTTGTATCAATCACACACGCAAGTGCCGAAAGGTTTATCAATTCGCTAACATAATATACTTCGCCGCTGTCCGACGTTATCGATGCTGAAGCGTATGCCCATTTATTCTGACACCATGCAGCTTGTGATACCAATGCTAACAGATAGGTTACAATTACAAATTTCATACGATCCTGACTAAGTTCAGTCAATTGCATTCACAATACGCACATCTCTATAAAAACTGTATTCGTCGCTCTATAGTATATTATAACACCACATTTCCCCTAAAAACATCGAAAAAATAATGTTTTTCACCGCTTGACTTCCATCAACTAAATTCTTAGTTTTATACCTAAATAGATAGTAGATGAGCGACCTGAAGGAACTGACAAAGGCCGAAGATCAAATAATGCAGATCTTATGGCGAATCGGTAAGGGTGTTATAAAAGACATCATAGAAGAGATGCCCGACCCCAAGCCGGCGTATAACACAGTATCCACAATCGTGCGGATACTTGAAACAAAAGGCTTTGTCGACCACAAGGCCTACGGCAAAACGCATGAGTACTATCCCATCATAACGAAGGATAAATACACAGGCTTTTACTTAAACAACCTTATCAAAGGATACTTTAACGGTTCGTTCCAAAACCTGGTGTCTTTCTTCGCAAAAGACAACAAATTGAACACCGGCGATCTCGAAAAACTCCTCGAAGAACTTAAAAAAACCGACAAGCCATGAATGTGTTGTTGAACTACCTGCTCGAAGCAAACATCGGCCTGCTGCTCTTTATGGCAGCGTATTACCTATTAGTGCGCCATGAAACAGACTTCCGCTTAAAACGTGCAGCACTGCTTATCGGCGTTGTCTGCTCACTGGTCTTTCCCCTGGCCCACTGGAACCTCGAAACATCACGCGTACCCGCGTTGAACGACGTAATGCCCATGCATTGGCTACCCGGCGTAACCGTTGGCTCAGAAGATGCCGCCACGGTAACCAATGAAGCCTTCGGTGTGTGGGACTACATTGGCCTTGTATACAGCACAGGTATGCTCATCACGCTGGTCCTGTTCATATACCGGCTCATGCACCTGCTGGTCTTTATACGGTCGTACCCGGCATATACCTACAAAGGATTCACCATCGCAGAGTCAACCTTGTCTATCCCCTCATTCTCCTTCTTTCGGTTCATCTTTATAGGGCAGGCCGATAGGCTATCCGCCTACGAAAAAGAACAGGTAATAAAACACGAAATGGTCCACGCCAGTCGCTGGCACTCGCTGGATATAGTATTAATGAACATAATAGGGATCTTCTTCTGGTTCAATCCGGTGCTGATCTTCTATAGAAAGATATTCATTCAACTGCACGAGTTCGAAGCAGATGCGCGCGCTGTCGAGAACCGTAATGTGGATGATTACTGCAGCCTCCTGGCAAGGGTTGCGTTGATGTCGGCCGACATTAAACTCGCCAATCACTTTAATCAGTCTCTTACCTTAAAAAGAATTGAAATGATGCGAACTATTAAAATCAAACCCCGGCTGTGGAAAATTGCAGCCATGGTTGCAATCATACCGTCCTTCCTCTTCGTTGTTGCCTGCCAGGACCAGGTAGCCGTAGAAGACCTGAAAGCGGTTGCTGCTGGCTCCTCGGTAGCCCTCGATATTCCAACGGAAGTACAACAAAAACTCGACGCCCTCCGTGCCGCAAAACCCGGCGTAAAATATGAAGCTGTCGAAATAACCACCGAAGAAGGAAAGGCTGCCTTACAAAAAATAGACGTCAGCAAGATCGCTTCGCTCGACATCTTGACCAAACTACCCAATGACCGCACATTCGCGATCATCGAGATGAACAGCGCCACCCTCAAAGCGTCAGAATCGCTTGTAGGTTCAGACAAAGTATTTACTGTAGTAGAAGACATGCCATCAGTTTCCGGCGGCACGGAAGCCTTCATGCGATATATATCCCGTGAAGTAAAGTATCCCCTGGAAGCCCGTAAACAGGGTGTACAAGGCAACGTCTTCGTATCGTTCATCGTCGGCCTGGACGGAAAAGTATCGGATCCCCAGGTATTGAAATCCGTACACCCCGAACTCGACGCCGAAGCCGTACGTGTAGTTGCCGGCAGTCCCGACTGGACCCCTGGCAAACAAAACGGCCAGCCCGTGAAAGTACGCATGGTAGTCCCCATCAAATACCGACTGTCAGACCAACAAGCCCCCAACACAGGTACCACACCCAGCGAAGCCAACGGGGCCAACTCCACCAGCGAGATCGTTGTCGTAGGCTACAAACCACAGTAACGTAATAGTATTCAAGGGCTGGCTCGGTCCCCCAGGCCAGCCCGTTTCATTGACGCCCCTACCTACCTAAAATCATCAATCCCCTCCGGCCCCACCATCGCACGCAAAAGATCCACCTCATTCCTCAAATCAATAAGACTCTTCTCCGGATTCTTATTCGAATACATAACGTGAAACCTTCTCTGCGAACAAATCGCCATATCCTCCCCACAGCCCGAAAAATCAAAATTCAGATCAATGACCCGTGTATAAGTCTTATAACCCACCGAATACTCATACGTAACAGTCTTGTGCCGCATACTGCCCGTACTACTATATTGAATTACACGCCCGTGTGTAAACGAATGATCCGCCAGCACCTCCTTTCGATCCTCCGTCCGATTATAACTCACAATAACAAAGGCAAGCAAACCAGCCATGCCAACAACGGTTGCTAAAAGCTTCCGAACATCCATAGATTTCTGATTATAATACAGTAACGGCTTCAGCCAACGCCGGGTTATATCATCCCTCGCGACTTCAACTCAAGATATTTGTTAATAGCCGACACCGTAAGATGCTCAGGATTCGTAAGAATACTCATAATCCCAAAGCGCTTTAGCTCCTGCACCAGCTGCTGCTTCGTAAGCTTATAATCCTCCGCCGTAGCTTGCGTGTAAATGTCTTCAACATTCTCCACATGCGCAGAAGTCTGGGCTGTTATCTCCGTGTTCTCGAAGAAAATAACCACCAGCAGGTGTTGGTCGTTGAGCTTGCGTAGCTGCGGCAGCACACGGTGCAGCGCATACATCGTTTCAAAATTGGTATAGAGAAACAACAGACAGCGACCGTTTACAAACTTACGAACCGTCATATACAGGCTCTCGTAATTGGCTTCTACCGTCCCCTCCTTTTCCTTATACAGCGCGTCTATGATCCTTTTAAGCTGAACCTTGCTACGCTCCGCTTTCACCAGCGCCTTAGGCGCCTCGGCAAACGTTATAAGGCCCGCCCTGTCCTGCTTACCAAGCACAATATTGGAGATTACAAGCGATGCGTTCACGGCATAATCAAAAAGACTCAGACCGTGAAACGGCATATGCATCACACGGCTCTTATCGATCATACAATAAACCTGCTGCGACTTCTCATCCTCATACTGGTTTACCATAAGATGCGCTCGGCGGCTGGTGGCTTTCCAGTTTACACTGCGGTAATCATCACCCCGGCGGTACTGTTTAATATGATCGAACTCATAACTATGGCCCACACGCCGTACACGCTTTACTCCAGACTCGGTGGCCGTACGCGCAAAGGCCTTGAGCTCATACTTCTTCATCTGAATAATCGACGGATACACCGGCAATACCAAATCACCCTCACTCGCAATACGACGGCTTACCAACCCCACTCCCGACCGGACAAACACGAGCACACGGCCAAAGCTATACTCACCACGCGACACCGGCCGAACAGTATGAGTCACCTCGCGTTCAACACCCGGCAATAGCACCGCAGCGTATAGAAAATCCCGGACCTGAAGCTGCTCCGGCAGTTCGTGTATCATCTCCGCGCGTAACGTAAGCCCCGAAGCATTCAGCAGGTTGATCACAATCGGGTTATCATCACCCAACGACAATACCGCAGGTGCCTTCCGTTTAATCGTTACCCGAATCGCTTTGCTAAAAAGCATGATACAATCGATCACCACCACCAGTGCAAACACCATACATCCCGCTTTCGCAAATGGCAGCAGAAACGGAAACGGGTATGCAAATAGCATAGCCGTAATCAGCAGCCCTACACAGTAGTAAAACCGGGTTGTGAGGAAGAGATGTTTTAAAACTTTCATTACCGGGGAACTTCCAGGCGTTCAGTAATTTCTTTAATAACTTCTTCGGCCTCCATTCCTTCCATCTCGCGTTCAGCGGTAAGCATCACGCGGTGGTTCAATACAGGGAAAGCCACGAACTTAACATCGTCGGGAATAACGAAATCGCGACCGTTCATGGCCGCAATAGCCTTCGAGGCACGGAGAATGGCAAGCGACGCACGCGGCGACGCACCAAGTACTAGGTCGCCGTTGTTACGTGTGCTGTCCACCAGCCTGGCAATATACACGAGGATCTCATCTTTGATATGAATCTTCTCGATAAGCTCCTGCGTCTCCTTCAGATCCTGTGGCGACAGAACAGCCTTCACATCATCAAGAGCTTTCGTGCTGAAGTCGTTTCTGAACTTTTTGAGGATATCGATCTCCTGCGCCAGTGTAGGGTAATTCAGCTTGACACGGAAAAGGAAACGGTCGAGCTGCGCCTCCGGCAAACGGTAAGTTCCCTCCTGCTCGATCGGGTTTTGTGTGGCAATCACAAGAAACGGGAATTCCATTGGATAGGTATTGCCATCCATGGTGATCTGCCGTTCTTCCATCACCTCAAATAGCGACGACTGGGTTTTCGCAGGGGCACGGTTTATCTCGTCTATAAGTACCAGGTTCGCGAAGATAGGTCCCTTGCTAAAGTTAAACTCCGACGTCTTCACGTTAAACACCGTTGTCCCGGTTACATCCGACGGCATAAGATCGGGCGTAAACTGGATACGCGAGAAGTTTACGGATATAGTTCGGGCAAACAGTTTTGCCGTAAGGGTTTTCGCGATGCCGGGAACACCTTCCAGCAGAATGTGACCACCGGTAAAGATGCCGGCCAGCAATAGATCGATGATCTGCTCCTGCCCCACGACCACTTTCGCGATCTCATGTTTGATCTGCCGCACGCGTGCATTGAGCGCGTTGATACCCGGCTGAAGGTCGCTTTGAAATCCAGTTTGATTGTCTTCCATATTTTCCATGACGAATGCTAATTACAGTTCTTATAAAAGTTGTCGAGTACCCGATACAGATTTTTCAACCATTCCACATCATATCCCATGCGGTTGTCCAGTTGGTTAATACGTGCCGCAATAGCCTCTATCTCGAGGAGGTCTATTTTTGATTTCTCGGAGAGCCGTTTCATTACCGGCTCGGTTAAACTTTGCGCCTGAATGCCGTAGCGCGCGCGGATAAAGTAAAAGAAGTACTTTACCTTCTTACGCGCAATATCGTGGTGATTTCCATTGCGGAAATGCAGCGCGGCCACCATCGTAACAAACTCGAGCGAGGTATTGGCTTTTTCTTCGAGCACCGGAATCACACGTTGCTTGCGCTTGGCTGTAAACACGGCGTAGAGTATTGCTCCGGCAAGCATGATCCACCAGGCATAACGTAAGCTTTCCTGCTGGAGAATATAGCCGATCGGATTAAACTCGGGGCTGTCGCTATTCTGCGAATCGAACTCATCCCGGCTGAATTCATCCCAGATCAAGGTGCTCCCGCGCATATACGAAAACACGCCCGACGCGTACTCCGCCTTATCGGGTTGAGTGAGGAAGTAGTTGGTAAATACGATGGGGTTGGTATGAATATACAAATTGCCCGCGCCGTATTTCAACCTGAAAAAGTTCACTTTGTCAGGCTCCTTATACCCCAGCGGTGCCAGCAGCCGTGTAGAATCGCAGAATAGCTCGGGGTCGAGCGTATTCCAGCTGTAGGGGCTTTTCTCGCTTCCGGTTTGATAGCTATAGGTATATCCCTTTGCGGTTTTAAGGCTGGCGTTATAAAAATTCATCGTCACCGTAGCGGTATCCCGTTCGGCGGTAAGAAATATCGTACTGCTGCATTCCTCCGGAAAGATCGGTCGTACAACCTCTACCGGCAGGTAAGCTGCCGCAATAAAAGCGTCGTTGCCGGCATAGATAAAGCCATGTAACGCATCGATATCCGCTTCGTCCAGATAGATCTCCCGGCCAATAAACACATAAGCCGAGGCTGTGTCGACGCGGGTACTATCCGTCAGCAACTCGTGCAACGAGCGCTTGTCATTTACAATAAACTGTTGATCGGGTTTATACGACTCCAGCAGCTTCTGAATAATGTATGTGCCATACGGCTGCTGACTCGCGGCTTCATACGTTTCGTTCCACTGGTAGCGTTTTTCACCGTCGTCGCTTTTGTTAAAGGTAAAATACAACACCAGAACAATGCCCAGCACGCCAATGAGTAATTTAACGATTAGTGTGTTTCGTGATTTCACCGGGCTACTGGAATTTTGAGTTTCTGATTAACGGCCTTGAACGCCTCGATGATCTCCAGGTAAGCGGCAGCAGAGAACGTATGATCGCTGAACCATACATGCTCGTACGCGTGGGTCAGGTTTTGGATCTCGTCGAAATGATAGGATTTAGTGAAGAGCTCGGAGAGATATTCGCGATTCGTCTTGTCTTTCTTCCAGACTATAATACCGTCTTCATCCAGCCTCTTGAGCAAACCTAAAAAGTAAATACGGATCGCCAGGCGATAATTACCCGCCTCCATCGCCTCACGCAACGCCCGGTCTATTTCAAGCTCACGAATGTCTTCTACAGGCGCGGCATGATCGTTTTTTTCGTCTCTGTTGACTTTCCCGCCTCTTCCCTTGAACGATACATTCTTTACGATGATATACAGTATAGCAACGACCACGATAATGATCACGCCATACATCACAATATTCAACACGAGCGAATTGATAGGACCACTGTAGGAAACGGTATTATCCGGGTCAGACATCTGGTCCCGTTCATCCGTATCGTCGTTAACCCATTCGCTTTTCCGGCGCGCGTTGGCCTTGTTATCAGACTCATCGCCGTTTTCTCCGTCAGTGCCAGATTGACCGGAGGGATCAGATGATTTTCGCCGCTGCTTCTTGGCCTTGCTCCTGGAGGAATAATCTCTCCCTGCGGTAATGTCCTTCCACTTCCGGTTATCGAACCGCCGCGGTGTTACCGCTTCACGATCGCTCCCGGCTTTCCGAACAACTTCATCCGGCGGTACCGTTGTGTGCGATGCCGCCTGCGTCTCTACCGCATCCGGATAAGCACTCAAAGACTGCGCCGTATCCTGCGCATGAACCTGCGTAACCAGCATCACAAAAAAAAGAGCCAAACAATATCTCATTGCCATTACTTTTTCGAAGGCTTGGCGCCCATTTTAGCGATTGATTCCTTTAGATGCCCCGCGTTCGTGGCCTCCTCCTGACTGAAATACAGGTAGGCTATACCTGCCGCAACAATAGGCACTACCAGGTAGAAAGAAAACGTTTTTAGAAACAACTCTATACAGCGCACAATCTGTATAGACAGAGGGTCCTGAGAAACGAAATTCCATTTCAACACGCTCATTTGGATATAGAACAAGGGTGCCGAAAGCACCAGGAGGAACACCGCTGCCATAAAAAGCAAAGCGAATTGCAAACCCAGGCCCTGATTCTTATTGTTCAGAAACATTTCCCACCCCGCGCTCAGACTGTAGAACACACCGGCCCGCTCGGTTAATTGAACAAAGCCCACGAAAAGAACAAACCCGAATACAACGATCACCGCCAGACTCCCCAGCGTACCGAGCCATATGCCCGTATACAATACCGCCAGAAGGATAAACAACTGCAGGAAATGTTTTATACTGATCTTTGGAACAATCTTTTTAGAATCCGCGTCGATCACCATCATCACGCGGTACAGTACGATGGATGTGGCCAGGGCATTAATAAAAATGAATAGCGGTTCCGGGGTCTCAAGCGCATCCGTCAAGCCCGGAAAGATGTCCGCAAGCCAGCTCAAATCATTGGCAACGATAGAAAAGGGCACGTCGGGAACTAAGAAATACCGCGCTCCAGCCACACCAATAGACACAATGGCCGAGCACGAGATAATAGTTTTACTCACACGGAAATAAAGCTGAAAGGCATCCTTCATGATCTCCGCATTGCTTTTTATACGGTGGAAGTTTACCGGTTCGCCTACCGACGGAGCAAGGCGGATATCTTTGAGGGGAACCTGAAAACCCTGTCTGTTTTTTAACCAGGGATATACGGCAAAATATCCGATGATAAACGTGGCCGAAAGTATAATAAGCGCCAGTCTCAGATATACCGGCGCATCGGTATACCGGGTAAGAAAGCTTTCAATTATGCCTGCCAGTACAAATACCGGCGCGATACCAAGCATAAGTTTTAACGAGCGGATACCGGAGATTTGAAGCGATTGCAACCTCGAATAGGTGCCCGGAAAAATCAGACCGCTGGCCAACGTAAAGCCTGCACCGCCAGCCAGAATAATAGCCGAGATTTCCAGCGTGCCGTGTAGCCATATCGTTAAAGCCGACTCGAACAGCAAACCCCGCGGCACAAAGAAATATTGAAAACAGCCCACCATAATTCCGTTTTGCAGCAGACTTCCTATGGTACCGATGCCCAGAAAAATTCCGAGTGCATAGGTACGAAACGCGACCATAAGATTGTTAAGAGTGATACCCAGGAACATATCTACCTGGTGACTTTCCTTATAAACTTTCATCGGGTCGTTAGCCTCTATATTCTGATTGGTCATGGTGACGTAATCCTTACCAAGAATATTCTGCGCAAACTCCGGATCGTTGTATGACGAAAACACACCGATCGCTGCGGCCAGCAGGAAAACAACCAGCGAAAGCAACATCGGTTTCCGCGCGTGTACAACAACCTGAGGCAGTTCATCCGTCCAGAACAACAAGAAGCGGTTATGCTTCTCCTTACGGTGACTATAAATGATCGAAAAAAACTGCCGGGCTATCTTATTCAGATAAACGCGTACAGAGCGGTTACCATAATACGTTCTGGAGTATGAGAGGTCGTCGACAACCTGAACAAATAAGTTGCTCAGCTTTTCAGGATCTTTAACAGAACTTTGCAAAAGCGTTTCTGCTTCGCGCCACTTTTCTTTATTTTGAGCTATGAATCGGGACTCTTTCATCGGAGTTCGAAAATATCGCTTTTAAACCGAAAAAATGAAGAACATTGAAATTATCACCACGCAAAACGTTGTACTGATGTACGAGGCGGCAACCTTGCGTGACCGGATCTTTGCATTTTTGCTGGATTCATTACTTCTATGGATTTCACTTTCGTTCCTGTACGTGATATTACTTTCCATAACCGGTGGGGCCGAAATCCCGGCCTTTATTGTAATGATTATTTTCCTACTTTATTCGCTCGTCATGGAAGTGTTTAACAACGGGCGCAGCGTAGGCAAAATGGCCCTGAAATTACAGGTAATCAAGGTATCGGGCGGCCAGGCAACCTTCTCGGATTATGCCTCCCGTTGGGTTTTCCGCATGATCGACATCTACTTCTCGCTCGGCGGCATCGCATCGATGCTCATTGCATCGTCCGCCAAAGCACAACGCCTTGGCGATATCATTGCCAATACAACCGTTGTAAAAACCACGTCGCAATCCAATATCAACCTCAATGAATTGCTGTCCATCCATAGCACCGGCAATTACGTTCCCAAATACCCACAGGCCCGCAAACTGCAGGAACAGGATGCCCTGCTTATTAAAAACACACTGGACCGCTACCGCCGGTTCGGCAACAACTCGCACCACGACGCCCTCATGCAAATCACACAGCGCGTACAGGAAATTCTCGGCCTGCCGCCGGTGACCAGCGACTACTCGACGTTTCTCCAAACGGTATTGAAAGACTACGTTATCCTGACCCGTTAATCATTTCGATCGTAAACCAGCCTATCCGTTAGGTCATAAACCTATAGCGTTGTATACGCATCCTGTTTCAGATATGCGTATACAACAGTGTTGTCGGGTTCGTACGAGTGTACTGTATCCGATTTAATAATCAGAGACTATCGTTTCTGAGGTGTCCGTCCAGGGTTTCAGAATTCAGTTGATTAACCGGTACATGTCCGGAGTCTTTCGGATCCTCACCATATCCGTTCCCACCACGATCACCTTCTGCGAAGATCATCACAATAAAGAAAAATGGAATGATCTGAAACCAACCGCTTCTTCCCATATCGTGACAACGCTTAGCTCCCTGTGCCCATAAAAACCAGACAATTGGAATGGAAAGCAGTGCACGCAAAATAATTGCCCCCGTGCCTCCCAACACAAACACCAGTATCAACGATGCTACGTTTATACCGAAAATGATAAGGAAGGTTAATCCGTATTCCGTTCTGCGAATACGACCATCAAAAGAAAAAGGATACTGAAACATAATAGCAGAGTTATAAATGGTACTGAAGTATGACCAATCGTCACACTCGCTCCAAAGTAGAGACTTTATCATGGCATAAATACACGTTCTGGCCGCAAATCGTACACCGGTGTGGTGCCTCTGGATTTTTCATCCCCTTGTTCCCGTTCTCCGGAACCGGGCACTGAATTCCAACACGTTATAGAATTACAACCAGGATACTATACTCCTTTAGGAGGATTACCGGACAGCTTTACAACATCCGGCCGGTGGCATAAAATTGGAAGAAATTGTACAAAGACCCTTATTTTTAACATCATCAACGCAGAATAGACATGAGCATAGAAGCAATAAACCCCGCTAACGGCGAGCAAATCAAGACATATACCGAACATACCGAGGCCGAAGCCGATAAGAAGATCCGCCAGACGCACGAAGCATGGCTACACTGGCGCCAAACAAGCCATGCCCAGAGGCGTCAGGGCCTGAACCGTATGGCCGGCGTATTACGCGAACGCAAACAAGAGCTTGCTATACTGATGGCCACTGAAATGGGTAAGCCCATACAACAGGGAATTGCCGAAGTAGAGAAATGCGCGGCGTGCTGCGAGTACTATGCCCAACATGCGGAGAAACACCTTACAGACACCCTCATCCCAACAGAGGCCACCAAAAGCTACGTCAGCTTTCAGCCCATCGGTGTTGTGCTGGCCGTCATGCCCTGGAACTTCCCCTTCTGGCAGGTATTCCGCTTCCTGGCCCCTGCCCTCGCAGCCGGTAACTGTGGCGTACTGAAGCATGCCTCGAATGTACCGGGCTGTGCCCTCGCTATCGAAGACATCGTCAACGCCTCGGGCTTTCCACAGCACGTATTCCAAACACTGCTAATCGGCAACAAAGCAGTAAGTAAAGTCATCGAACATCCACTCGTCAAAGCCGTAACGCTTACCGGCAGTACCAACGCGGGCATTCAGGTAGGGCAAAAAGCAGGCTCGGTATTAAAGAAAACCGTACTGGAACTCGGCGGCAGCGACGCATACGTAGTACTGGCCGATGCCGATCTCGAACTGGCGTCTACCGCATGCGTGGAAGCACGCCTTGTTAACAGCGGGCAAAGCTGCATTGCCGGCAAACGATTCATTGTCGTAGAGTCCGTCATGCAAGAGTTTGTAAACCTGTTCATCGAAAAGATGTGTAAGAAACGTATGGGCGACCCGTTAGACAAAGCCACAGACATCGGCCCGCAGGCACGTGTAGACCTGCGCGATGAACTACACACCCAGGTACAGAACTCCATCGCCAAAGGCGCGGTTTGTGTACTCGGTGGCACGGTGCCCGAAGGAAAAGGCGCATACTATCCGGCTACCATCTTAACCAACGTCGGCCCCGGTATGCCGGCATACGAAGAAGAATTGTTCGGACCGGTAGCGGCTGTAATCCCCGCAAAAGACGAAGCCGATGCCATCCGCATTGCCAACGACAGCGTGTTCGGCCTCGGTTGTGCCGTTTTCACAAAAGACATCGAAAAAGGTGAGAAGATCGCAGCCACACAACTCGAAGCCGGATCATGCTTCGTAAACGAGCGCGTACAGTCAGACTCTCGCCTGCCCTTTGGCGGCATCAAAACATCCGGATATGGGCGCGAGCTCAGCGAGTTCGGCATCCGCGAGTTTGTGAATATTAAGACCGTATATATCAAATAACGGGATCAAGCGCTCATTCGCCATAAGGATGGGCGCCGGATATTCCGATCATCGCAGAGCATTCAAACGAAAAGGATACCAATAAATATTTTCAATCATTCGATCTGTACCTTTTTCCTGCCGTGCAAAGTACAACCGCTTCTGTTTAACATGAACAAAAGGGCAGAACTCGGCTAGCGCAGTGTTAACCGGTGGACCTAGATTTTTCGGCTCAGACCATTTTCCTCGAACACGGTGTGCGATATACAGATCTACATCACCTGCCCCCTCAGGGTTAGATGAAAAATAGACTAACGTATTTTCGTCTGGAAAAATAAAAGGATTAGATTCACGTTCGTTGGTATTCACCGGCAGTCCGATATTTTCAGGTACCTGATAAGCGTTGTTCTCAAATCGCGACACATAAATATCCGAGCGGCCCGCCCCGTCGGGGTTCTCTTTCATAAAGTAAATATTGCCGTTGGATGACATCGAGGCGTACGATTCGGATACACTCGAGTTAACCGTGCTCCCCAGGTGATACGGTTTGCCCCACGTTCCTCCTGCCATCTTAACCGCCCAGATATCGAAATCTTTCGGATCATGCGGTTTACCATCCGCCGGTCGGTTAGATTGAAACAATACTATCTTGCCATCCGGCGAAAAAACAGGATCAATATCCTTCCACTGCGGATTACCCGAGAACGAAGCATGTACCGGTTGCTGCCACGTACCACGTACGCGCCGCGACTGCATAATAAGAAGCGTATCGCGCTTGCCTTTAGAGCGTACCCAGAAAGCCTCCTTACCATCTGGTGAAAGTGTAAAACCAAAAACACCGCCGTCGGATATTAAACCCGGTTCAAACAGAACGGGTACGTCCTGAGCCGTCGATACGAAGGCCGAACAGAGGAAAGCAAGGATAAGTAAGCGCATACAGATTGGGGTTTAATGCCTTTACGTAAGCGGCTCACCGGGGTTCTGCCATTAACATTTTTTTAACAAACACCACCACACGCTGGCAAATTCAAGTTTCCAAACCATACGATGGCAATACAATACACAACACACAGCAAGACACTAAACCTTACCCACCGCTTTTACCCGACCGGATAAAAAGCTTACGAAGCTCGCTCAGCACGTATGGAATCGAACCCAGAACAGCAACCACCAGCCACCCGTCGGCGTCAAGCGTTTGCAGTTTAAACGCGTCATGAAGTACCGGCACCCACATCACCACAAACTGAAGTAACACGCCCACAACAACAGCTCCAATAAGATACCGGTTGGAAAAGACCCCAAGCCGGAACAGCGTCTTCGATGGATTGCGACATGCCAGCGAATACAACAACTGACAGATTATGATCGTTAAAAATGCCAGCGTCCGCGCATAAGTATGTACCGCCTCAGGAATATTACTATCGTATGGACTATGCCCGTGATGATAATACCCATACCAGAACGCCACAATCGTAAGCGCACCGATCATAATACCCCCCAGAAGCACACGTAAGCCCGCGCCACCGGCAAAGAAACCTTCTTCCGGTTTACGGGGTTTATCGTTCATAACATCCAGATCGCCCGTATCCATACCCAGCGCCACGGCCGGTAAAGTATCTGTGACCAGGTTAATCCAGAGCAACTGCGTGGCAAGTAAAGGCACCGGCAGCCCCACAAGTATAGCCACCACCATCGCAATCACTTCGCCGGTATTGCTGGCCAGCAGAAACATAACCGACTTACGGATATTGTTATAAATATTCCGCCCCTGCTCGATCGCGGTAATGATCGTGGCGAAGTTATCGTCAGCCAGAATCATATGGGCGGCGTTCTTGGCAACATCCGTACCCGTTATACCCATAGCTACGCCGATATCTGCCGCATTCAACGAGGGAGCATCGTTAACACCGTCACCAGTCATCGACACCACATTGCCTGCCGCTTTTAATGCCCGCACGATCTTTACCTTGTGCTCGGGCGATACCCGGGCAAAGACATGATAGTTTGTAATATTCTTCTGAAACGCTTCTTCCGAAAGTTTATTGATCCCTTCGCCGGTAATCGTTTGATCGATAGTATCGGCAATACCCAGCTCCTTCGCAATCGCAAAAGCCGTAACCTGGTGATCGCCCGTAATCATAACCGTAGTAATACCCGCCTGCTTCGCCTTCGCGATAGAGTCCTTTACCTCCTGTCGTGGCGGATCGATCATGCCAACCATACCCAGCAGCGTTAAGTCCTTCTCCATCTCCGCCGGTTCGATCTCCGTCGCTACAACCTTATAGGCAGCCGCAAGCGTACGCAGCGCCTGCTCCGACATACTTTTAGTCGCCTTATCGAAGGCCGCTTTATGATCAGCTGTAAGCGGTACGGCCTTGCCACTCACCTGCACATGCGTACACCGCTCGATCAGATTATCGATAGCACCCTTCGTAAACACACGCAGCGAACCGTTGTCGTCCACCAGCGTAGACATGAGCTTACGGTCCGAATCAAAAGCCGCCTCTCCTACCCGTTTATTCTTGCTAATGACTTCGTCGCGGTTCATACCAATCGCATCGGCAAAACGAAGCAGTGCAATCTCTGTCGGATCGCCGGTCCCTTTACCATCCGTATACGTAGCATCCGAACATAGCAGCATAGCCGTAGCCAGATACGTTGCATCTTCCGACACCGTAGTACGCTCTTCCGCTACCTCTCCTTCATCCTCACCCGGCACAAAATACCGTGTAACCGTCATCTTGTTCTGCGTAAGCGTTCCGGTCTTATCCGAGCACACCACATTCACCGATCCCAGCGTCTCCACTGCCGGTAGCTTCTTAATGATCGCCTTCTGCCTTGCCATCACCGTAACGCCAATAGAAAGCACCACAGCCACAATTGCCGCAAGCCCTTCGGGAATAGACGCCACCGCCAGCGATACCGACGTCAAAAACATATCCGTAAGGTCCCGGTCCTGAAAGAACCCAATCAGAAACATCAGCACACAAATACCCACGGCAATCTGACCAAGTGTCTTCCCAAGGCCATCCAGCCTTTTCTCCAGCGGCGTTTTCGTAGTCTGCTCCTGGTCTATAATACCCGCAATCTTCCCCACCTCTGTTTCCATACCCGTCCGAACCACAACACCCGTTCCCCGTCCATACGTTACCACGGTAGACATAAACGCCGAATTCAACCGGTCACCCAGCGGCGTCTCCGGATCAGTGAACACAGACTTCGCATTCTTTTCTGCCGGAACAGATTCGCCCGTCAGGGCGGACTCCTCAATTTGTAGATTAGCAGACTCAATCAACCGCAGATCAGCCGCCACAAAACGACCGGCATCCAGAATCAGAATATCACCCGGCACGATCTTGAAGACCAATACAAGGCTGCTCTTGACCTTCTGCGCGGCCAGCGCAAGCTCGTCAGCCGCTATTGGCACGACGCCATGATCCAGACGGATGACTTCAAGAACGAAGGCGTCGTCGCTTC
>Ga0065165_1001641_pt1 | contig 22770 bp, 24 predicted proteins | sample AraplaMF_Cvi_mMF_FD_63813 | JGI IMG/M metagenome (GOLD analysis project Ga0065165, IMG submission 63813) | Arabidopsis root microbial communities from the University of North Carolina, USA - plate scrape MF_Cvi_mMF (version 2) (version 3) | ecosystem: Host-associated > Plants > Roots >... | reverse complement strand
CGGCTGCTTCCTCGACGGCTTCTCGATGATCGTGATGACGCTGCCGATCGTGCTGCCGATCGTGAAGGGCGCGGGCTTCGACGAGATCTGGTTCGGCATCTTCCTGGTGCTCGCCGTCGAGATGGCGCAGATCACCCCGCCGGTCGGCTTCAACCTGTTCGTGATCCAGGGCCTGACCGAGGACGGCCTCGGCTACATCGCCCGCGTTACGATGCCGTATCTGATGATCATGGTCGGCTTCGTGCTGTTGCTCACGCTCTGGCCCGGCATCGTCACGATCCTGCCACGGGTGTTGTACGGGTAGACTTGCGCCGCCCCGGCCGTTCAGCCGGGACGGCGTTCGATCTTCTGGTTTACGCCGCCGCCCTCCGCCGCGCCTGCTCGGCCTTGTACAGCTCGAACTCCTCGGCGATCGCTCTTGCGACCGACGGACGCTGGCGCAGGCGCTCGTAATACGCCTTCAGATTCGGCCATTTGGCGAGCTCGATCGGCGGCGTCGCCATGGTCCAGTTGATGACCGTGACGAGATAGGCATCGGCCACGCTGAAATGGTCGAGCAGGAAGTCGCGCCCCTTCAGGTAATTGTCGAGATAGTCGAGCCGCGACAGGTTCTTCTCGAGCGCGTAGGCCTTGGTCTCCTGCGGTGCCTTGCGGTCGAGCACGGGGATGAACAGCCCCTTGTGCAGCTCGGTGCCGATGAAGCACAGCCATTGATGCAGCCGCGTGCGATCGATGCCGGCGGCCGCGCCGAGGCCGGATTGCGGGAAACGATCTGCGACATATTGCAGGATCGCCGCGTTCTCGGTCAGCACCACGCCCTCGTCGGTGCGCAGCGTCGGCACCAGGCCGATCGGATTCACGGTGCGGAAATCGGTGCCGTCCTTCAGCACCGTCTTGGTCGGCGAATCGACTTCGAGATAGTTCGCTTCCGCGCCGGCTTCATAGAGCGCGACGCGCGTCGCCATCGAACAGGCGAGCGGCGAGAAATAAAGATCCATCATGGGCCTCCTTGGGCAATTCCTCTCTGGGTGTCGCTCAACCTGGCCAGATTGATTTTTGTACCATCTTGCATAATATAATGGCGGTCAAGGATTAAATTGCGAAATGGTACAAAAATCGAAGCCGCCGGCTGCTGCCAATGAACCCGAGCTCCGCGGCCAGCCCAAGCGCCGCGGCCGTCCGCGGGCCTATGAGCCTGAGGTCGCGCTCGGCAAGGCGCTCGACCTGTTCCGCACGCAAGGCTTCGCCGCGACCTCGCTCGACGATCTCAGCGAAGCCACCGGCATGAACCGGCCGAGTCTTTACGGTGCCTTCGGCGACAAGCGCGAGCTCTACATCAAGAGCTATCAGCGCTACCGCGAGGAAGCGCGCGCATCGATGGTCGAAATTTTTCGTCAGGAAATGCCGGTGCGCCAACGCCTGGAGCGGATCTTCGCCTCCGCGTTGAACATCTATCTCTCCGGCGAGACCGGCCCGCGCGGCTGCTTCACGGTGGTGACGGCGGCGTCCGAGGCAGTGAGCGATCCGGATATTCGCGCCATGGTGCTCGAGGCCTTGTCGGAGCTCGACAAGGCCTTTGCAAGTTGCTTCCGCAAGGCGAAGGAGAAGGGCGAGTTGCCGGAGAGCGCCGATCCGGGCGTGCTGGCGCAGCTTGCATCCGCAACGGTCCACTCAATCGCCATCCGCTCCCGCGCGCGCGTGTCGCGGAAAGATCTGGAGGCGATCGTGAAGGGCGCGATCGATGTGATGGTGGGCGCTGGCGCCGAAACCTGAGCTGTCGTCCCCGCGAACGCGGGGATCCATAACCCCAGGGAGTAGTTTGGCGGAGACTCGGCGTTAAACGATCGCCGGTACTGCGACCGAGTCCCTATCGATAGATCACGCGGTATGGGTCCCCGCGTTCGCGGGGACGACACTGAGGATGAGGTGCCATCTCGTCCCGACTACGCCGCGCGGATCTGCGCCAGGAAGCGATCCACCTCGTCCCGCAGCCGCTGCGACTGCTTCGCCAGCTCGATCGCGGAGCCCAGCACTTCCTCGGCCGCCGTGCCGGTCGCCGCGATGCCGTCGGTGACGCCGGCGATGTTTTGCGAGACCTCGCCGGTGCGGGCGGCGGCCTGCTGGACGTTCTGCGCGATCTCCTGCGTCGCCGTGCCCTGCTGGCCGACGGCAGCCGCAATCGCGGCCGAGATCTCGTCGACCTGCTGGATCGTCGCGCAGATCGACTGGATGCCTTCGACGGCGCCCGATGTCTCGCCCTGCACCGCTGTCACCTGGGCGCCGATTTCTTCCGTCGCCTTCGCGGTCTGGGTCGCCAATGCCTTCACCTCGGAGGCGACCACGGCGAAGCCGCGGCCGGCCTCGCCCGCGCGCGCGGCCTCGATCGTCGCGTTGAGCGCCAGAAGGTTGGTCTGCCCCGCAATGCCGTTGATGAAGGAGACGACGTCGCCGATCTTTTGCGCGGCATCGGCAAGGCTCTGCACCCGCGCATTCGACTGGCGGCCGTCGCTGGCGGCCTTGCCGACCACTTCGGTCGCATGCGCGAGCCGCCGGCTGATCTCGGTCATCGACGAGGACAGTTCCTCCGCCGCGGCCGCGACCGTCTGCACGTTCTCCGAGGCCAGCGCCGAGGCCGAGGACACCGTGCGGGTCTGCTGGCGGGACTGCTCGACAATGGCCGACATCGAGCGCGCGGTGTGCTCCATCTCGACCGCAGCCGCGGACACCGTGGTGACGACGTCGCGGATGCTGGCCTCGAAATTGTCGGCCAGCGCGGCAAAGGCGCGCCGCTTCTCCGCTTCAGACTGCGCCTTGACCTCGAGCTGGTCGGCCTGGAGCCTGCTGAAGTTGACGGCATTGTCGCGGAACACCGCGACCGCCTTGACCATGGCGCCGACTTCGTCATTCGCCTTATGAACGGGGACTGCGACGTCGAGACGCCCGTCCGCGAGCTCGCGCATGACATTCGTGATCGACAGGATCGGCCGCGAGATGCTGCGGGCGATGAGATAGCCGACGATCCCCGCCAGCACGAGCCCGAGCGCGGCGATGCCGATCGCGAGCATCCAGGCCCTGTCGGCGGACGCCTCGTAATCGGCGTTGTCCATCACCAGCTCGACGGCGCCGAGCGGCTTGCCGGAAAAATCCTTGATCGGCCCGAGCAGCGCCGCGACCGGCGCGGCGTCGAGCTTGCCCTGCCGGACCGTGAAATCGCCGCCGGCGGCGCGGCTGTAGTCGGCCGCTTCAAAGAAGCTCTTGCCCTTCAGCGTGCCGCCGAACAGCTTGAAGCCGGCCCCGTCGGCGAGGTGGAAGGCGATGTCGACATGGCGGTTGGTCTTGAAGTCGTCGAGGAAGGACTGGCCGAAGGTCAGGCCGAATTCCACCGAGCCGAGCTGCTTGCCGGCTTGCGTGATCGGCACCACGCCGCGGATGCCGAGGCCGGCGACGCCGCCCTCGAGGCCGACCACGACCCTGCGCTCCTGGTTGGCGACCAGAACCGTCTTGCGGAATCCGGACAGGTCGTCGCCGAATTTGGCAGGCTGGTGCACGCGCAGGAACGAGGTCGCCGGTGCGACATGGAACTGGAACTGCTCGACGCCGTATTCGGACTTGGTCGCGGCAAAGACCGGCCCGAACAGGCCGACCAGGGCGTTGCGGTCCTGTTTGGCCATCGCGTCCTGCGTCGCCGGCATCGCGGCCACCACCGTGCTCATCGCGGCGGCGCGGTGCGACTCTTCGGCGATCCGCGACAGCAGCGCATCATAATGGCTGCGCAGCTCGCGCTGGTCGGCGCGGTCGATGATGCCGGCGATGATCCACATCGCCCCCAGCACCGCGATCAGCGCGGTCGCCGCCGCCGTCACCGCCAGGGCAACCGTGATCCGCATCCTGAGGCCGAGGCTCGAGCGCATGTCCGACTCGTTCTTTGAGCGTTGGTTAACAACGCCTATCAACTTCTCGCTAAGAGAAGGTGAACGGGATACCGGCGGGCGGGCGCGAGTGTGGGGGCGAGACTGGCCGAAGCCCTAATACCCCCGCACCCGGTCCACCACATTCTCCAGCGCACCACCGGCCTCGAACCTTGCGATCTGCTCGGCGACATAGGCCGAGATCGCGTCTGCGTCGGTGTCGGCGGCGTTGTGCGGCGTCAGCAGCACCTTGGGATGGGTCCAGAACCGGCTGTCTTTCGGCTGCGGCTCCTGCACGAAGACGTCGAGCGAGACGGCGCCCAGCGTGCCGTCGTCGAGGCAGGCGAGAATATCTGCTTCATTTTGCAAGCCGCCGCGGCCGGCATTGATCATGACCGGCGCGCCGAGCGGGCTGTTGCGGTTGAGCTTGCTGAAGACGTCGCGGTTGAGGATGCCATGCGTGTCGGGCGTCAGCGGCAACAATGACACCAGGATGTCGGTCGTGCGCAGGAACGCATCCATCCCGGCGGCGCCGTGGAAGCATTCGACGCCCGCGATGGTGCGCGGGCTGCGGCTCCAGCCGGTGACGCGGAAGCCGAGCCGCCGCAGCACGTCGGCCGCGTCCGCGCCGAGCGTGCCGAGCCCCATGACGCCGACCGTCACCGCGCTCGCTGGCCACTGATATTTCGGCTCCCAGCGCTTGGCGCGCTGTGAGTCCCGCAAGTAGAGCTCCTGGCGGTGGTGCATCAGCACATGCAGCACGACATATTCGGTCATGCGGTTGGTGAGGTCAGGCACGGCGACGCGGACCAGCGGCACGTCGGGCAGGCTCTTGTCGGCCATCAGTGCGTCGACGCCGGCGCCGAGGTTGAAGACGGCGCGCAGGTTCGGAAACGCCTTGAGATCGCCCGGCACCGGCTTCCACACCGCCGCATAGTGCACCTCGGCCGGATCGAGCGCGGAATCGGGCAGCAGCACCACGTGGCGGCCGCCGCAGACCGCCTCGAATCGGGCCTTCCAGCGATCCGGCAACCAGTTCTGTTGCGTGCTGTTGATCAGGACGGCCAGTGTGCCCACGCTCATTCGAAGTGCCTCTTAAGGTTCCGCTTTTGGTGGCTCTCCTTGGCACGATCTGCCGGATTTTTCTTGCAATTTTTTTCCGCAGCCCTGTCGGGGCGGGGCATAGTGGATCGTCTTCAAAACAAGCGTTCAGGGAAGGTGCTGCCCATGCTTTATGCGATCCTCTGCTATCACGACGAAGACTTCGTCGGCTCCTGGAGCAAGGACCAGGACGAAGCCGTGATGAAGAAGCTCGCCGTGGTGCAGGAGAAGCTCATGAGCCAGGGCCGGCTCGGCCCGGTGGCGCGGCTGCTGCCGACCACGGCGGCCGCGACGCTGCGCAAGGAAGACCCGCCGCTGGTGCTCGACGGCCCCTATGCCGAGACCAAGGAGCAGCTGCTCGGCTTCTATATCGTCGATTGCAAGAATCTCGACGAGGCCCTCGACGTTGCCCGCGATCTCGGCGCGGCCAATCCCGGCGGCGCCTATGAGGTGCGTCCCGTCGGCGTGTTCCGGCCCGGAGGAATTTCGGCGTGAGCGACACCGATACCGCCTGGATCGAGACCGCGCTGACCTCGGCGCGTCCGCAGGCGGTCGGCGCGCTGCTGCGCTATTTCCGCGATCTCGACACCGCCGAGGAAGCCTTCCAGAACGCCTGCCTTCGCGCGCTGAAAACCTGGCCGCAGAACGGGCCGCCGCGCGATCCCGCGGCTTGGCTGATCATGGTCGGCCGCAACGTCGCGATCGACGAGGTGCGCCGGACCCGCAGGCAGCAGCCATTGCCCGAGGACGATCAGGCGATCTCCGATCTGGACGACGCCGAAGGCGCGCTCGCCGAGCGGCTCGACGGTTCGCATTACCGCGACGACATTTTGCGGCTGATGTTCATCTGCTGCCATCCGCAACTGCCGGCGACGCAGCAGATCGCGCTGGCGCTGCGCATCGTCTCCGGTCTGACGGTGAAGCAGATCGCGCGCGCTTTCCTGGTGTCGGACGCCGCGATGGAGCAGCGCATCACCCGCGCCAAGGCGAAGGTCGCGGAAGCCGGGACGCCGTTCGAGGCGCCCGGCGCGGTCGAACGCTCGGAGCGGCTCGCCGGCGTTGCCGCGATGATCTATCTGATCTTCAACGAGGGCTATTCGGCAAGCGGCGACACCGCCGAGATCAGAAAGCCGCTGTGCGAGGAGGCGATCCGGCTGGCGCGGCTGCTGCTGCGGCTGTTCCAGAGCGAGCCGGAGATCATGGGACTGACGGCGCTGATCCTGTTGCAGCATGCGCGCAGCGCGGCGCGCTTTGCCGCGGATGGCTCGCTCATTCTTCTGGATGACCAGGACCGCTCGCTGTGGAACGGCACCATGATCGCGGAGGGCCTCGCCTTGATCGACAAGGCGATGCGGCATCGCCGCAGCGGTCCCTACCAGATCCAGGCAGCGATCGCCGCGCTGCATGCCCGTGCGGCGACGCCCGAGGAGACCGATTGGACCCAGATCGACCTGCTCTACGGCGCGTTGGAGTTGGTGCAACCGTCGCCGGTGGTGACGCTCAACCGCGCGGTCGCGGTCTCCAAGGTGCGCGGGCCGCAAGCTGCGCTCGATCTGATCGAGCCGCTGGCGCCGAAGCTTGCGAACTACTTCCATTTCTACGGCGTACGCGGCGCCTTCCTGATGCAGCTCGGCCGCAACGATGAAGCCCGCATCGCCTTCGATCGCGCCATCGCCCTTGCCAACACCTCGGCAGAAGCCGCCCACATCCGCATGCACATCGATCGCCTGATCCGGGACAGCCAGCCGAAGGGCGGCGGCGCGCGTCAGGGTGCGAAGGCGAAGTAACGGCTTGCCGTCATTCCGGGCACCCGAAGGGTGAACCCGGAATCTCGAGATTCCGGGTTCGATGCTACGCATCGCCCGGAATGACGATCCGGAAATTTCATTCCGCCAATTGTCGGCGCCGGCCGTTCCCCTTCGTCTTAACTCCGTATCCAGGGAGTTCCTTATGCTGAAAGCCATTGCCGTCATCGCCGTCATTCTCGCCGTCGGACTGGCCGGGGTCCTCGTCGTCGCATTGACAAAACCCGACACCTTCCGGGTCGAGCGCTCGCTGGCGCTGAAGGCGCCGGCCGAGGCGATCTATCCGCTGGTCGCCGATTTCCACCTCTGGACCAACTGGTCGCCTTATGAGGGGCGCGATCCCGCCATGAAGCGCAGCTTCGGGGCAACCGCGTCAGGCAAGGGCGCGACCTATGCCTGGGACGGCAACAACAATGTCGGCGCCGGCCACATGGAGATCCTCGAGGCGAATGCGTCGTCAAAACTGCGCATCAAGCTCGATTTCGAGCGGCCGTTCGAAGGCCACAACACCGCCGAGTTCACCTTTGTGCCGCAAGGCGATGCGACGCTGGTCACGTGGGCGATGTACGGTCCGGCACCGTTCATGTCCAAGGTGATGCAGGTGTTCATCAACATGGACAGCATGATCGGCAAGGATTTCGAAGCCGGCCTCGTCAGCCTGAAGAAGCTCACCGAGAAGTAACGCAAGGAAACCAAAGGAGAGAAACGATGCTCAATCCCTATCTGTTCTATCAGGACACCTGCGAGGCGGCGTTCAACTATTACGCCAAGACTCTCGGCGGCAAGATCGATGCGATGATGCGCGCCTCGGATGCGCCGCCCGACGTGCCGGCCGCGCCGGGCCGCGAGAAGATGATCATGCATGCGCGGATGTCGCTGCCCGGCGGCACCGTGCTGATGGCCTCCGATGTGCCGGCCGAGCATTTTCACAAGCCGCAGGGCTTTGCGATCTCGTTCACGGTCACGGACCCCGCGGACGGCGAGCGCAAGTTCAATGCGCTCGCCGACGGCGGCACCGTCACCATGCCCTTCAGCAAGACCTTCTGGGCCAAGGGCTTCGGCATGTGCGTCGACAAGTTCGGCATTCCCTGGATGGTGAACTGCCCGGCCGAGGGAATGTGACGGACAAGCTCGCCTGATGCGCCGTGTCCCCCTTCCGTCGATACGGGAGGCGGGACACGCATCGGATCGCATCGCACAACAACTGGCGCAAGAATAGGCTGTGAACCGCGAGTCAAAATCGCTAATCATTCATAAACTCTACACATGGGATGGACGTTACTTGGAAGGGGGGCGGCCGATGGCGACGGCGCTGCAGATCAATTTCGCTCTTTGGGGCATGCTCATTTGCGCAAGCGCAAAGCTGGCGCCGGTGATTCACTCTCTGTTCTAGAAGACCGGCCCATCTGAGATGGTTCGCCGCGGCGCTGTCATCGGCAGCGTGGATAGATCGCGGCGAGATCGCGCCCCTTGAGCAGAAGCAGGCGCGACGTGAGGCCGCCGCGGCTGCTGATCCAGTCGCGCACCGGACCGGGATAGGCTTGCAGCACCGCTTCGGAAGCTTCCGGCTCGGCATAGAATCGGCCGCGTCGGTCGACGGAGCGTGCCGCATGGAAGCCGAGCACCGCGCGCTTGGTGACACAGATGCGCTCGCCCGGCACGATGCTCAGCACCAGCGTGCAGGCCGACAGGCAGGGACCGTCGATCACGACGCGTTCGCCGCTCTCGCGCACCTTCTCGAACAGATCGAGAAACGGCCCGACCTGCCCGCCCGGCGACTGGATGATGCGGATCTCGGCTGCGGCAGGGGCTGCGGCGAAGAGCGCAGATGCGAGCATCAGGGCTGTGAGCAGGGGCGTGCGGCGCATGAACTCTCCACCAACTCGATTTCGTAAGATGGGTTGGCTGGCGGCCGCGCTTCGCGCAGCCGCAGTGCTACCCACCCTGCAAGATCCTACCCGTTCCGCCTTTGCCCGCGCAGCGTGGGCAGGCCGATGCCGGCTGCATCGAAGCCGCCATCGACGGCCAAAATTTGACCGGTGATGTAGCTCGATCGTTCCGAGCACAGGAAATAGATGGCCTCCGCGAGCTCGTCTTCCAGGCCGTAGCGGTTGAGCGGAATGGCGTCGTGATAGTCGGCGCGAATCTCCCTGGTGTGCACCTGCTTGGCCATCGCGGTGTCGACCGGCCCGGGCGCGACCGCGTTGACGCGGATGTTGAGCGAGGCGAGCTCGACCGCGAGCTGCTTGGTCAGATGTGCAAGCCCGGCTTTGCTGGTGCCATAGGCCGAGCGCAGCGTCGAGGCGCGCACGGCCGAGATCGAGGTGATGTTGACGATGGCGCCGCCATCGGCCTCGCGCATCAGGGGCACGGCGGCCTTGGTGCAGAGGAACGGGCCGGTGAGATTGACCTCGAGCACGCGGCGCCAGTCGGCATCCGACGTCTCCATCAGCGGCGCGAACACGGCGATGCCGGCATTGTTGACCAGCGCTTCCAGCCGGCCGAACCGCTGTTCGACCGCTTTCATGGCGGCAGCAACCGCGTCCCGGTCCGAGACATCGCAGGTCAGCGCCAGCGTTGCCTCGCTCTGGCCGATTTCGGCGACGGCGCGGCCGAGCAACTCGCCCTCGATGTCGAGCAGCGCCACGCGCCAGCCTTCGCCCAGGAACTTCTTCGCGGTCGCAAGCCCGATGCCGCGCGCGGCTCCGGTGACGAGGGCGACTTTTTGCGGGGAGGCGGGCATGGGCGGCACTGTCCTGGGTTCGGGCGGATGGGTCCCGCTTCTTTTACTGCGGTTTGGTCTCGGCGAGAAAGCCCTTGCCGGGCTCCACGTGATGTCGGCGCGGTCGGGCGCCAATCGTCTTCAAAAGAATGTCCTTCAGGGAGGTGACCAATGACCGAGAACCGCGAGCGCCAGATACGGAACCTGTTCGCTGCCTATCTCGCCAACGATCGGCAACAGGTCGCCGATGCGCTGACCGACGACTTTCGCTTCACCAGTCCGTTCGACGACGATCTCGACAAGGCGGCTTATTTCGAGCGCTGCTGGAAGCACAGCGGCTGGATCGCGCGGCACGACATTGAGCGGATTTTCGTCCAGGGCGACGAGGCCTTCGTCACCTATCTCTGTCTGGCGGCAGATGGCAGGAGCTTTCGCAACACCGAATTCTTCACCTTCGCCGGCGGCAAGGTCCGCCGCATCGACGTCTATTTCGGCGCCGCCTGGCAGGACGGCCGGTTCCTGCCGCAGTCGCGCTAACGCCATGCAATGACCTCCAGGATAATTTTCGTCGCCCTGTCGGTTCGGTAAAAGCTCGTTCGTCTTGAGGGGGAGCGCCGGGCCGGAATCCTTCGGCGCCTCCGGAATGAAGCAGAACGAGGAACCCATGCGATTCATGATGCTGATGATCCCGCTCGGTTACGAGAGCGCACCGCCGGACGTGCAGCTTGATCCCGAGCGCGTCGCCGCGATGATGCGCTACAACGAGGCGCTGAAGGACGCCGGTGTGCTGATCACGCTCGACGGCCTGCACCCGCCGTCGACGGGCGCGCGCGTCTCGTTCGCGACCGGGAAGCCCGTCGTCACCGATGGTCCCTTCGCTGAATCCAAGGAAGTTCTGGGCGGCTACTGGATGATCGAGGTGGATTCGCGCGCGGAGGCGATCGCCTGGGCCAAGAAGTGCCCGGCCTCGGCCAACGAAATCATCGAGATCCGGCAGGTGCAGGAGATGACCGACTTCCCGCCGGAGGTTCAGGCCGCCGCCGCCGGTTTCGACGGCCTCAAGAAATAGTCACAGCGGTCGCGATCAATGCGCGTCTGTCGTCAAGCGATCAACAAGGGAGAGAACCGATGAGCACCGAACACAAATTCCTCGCCGTCTATCTCGGCAGCATAAGCGGCGAGAAAATGAAGGCCTGGCAGGCGATGCCCGAGGCCGAACGCAAGGCCAGGGAGCGCGAGGGCATGGCCGCCTGGCACGGCTGGGTCGAGAAGCACAAGGACGTCATCGTCGAGCTGGGCGGCCCGCTCGGCAAGACCCGGAAGATCGATGCGAGCGGCATCACCGAGGTCAGCAACGCGCTGACCGGCTTCACGGTGGTGCGGGCGGCCTCGCAGGAGGAGGCGGCAAAGCTGTTCGAGAACCATCCGCACTTTGCGATCTTCCCGGGCGAGGCGATCGAGGTCATGCCCGTGCTGGCGATCCCGCAGATGTAGCTGCACTAGCTAGAACTCGTCGTCATTCCGGGGCGGTCCGCAGGGCCGAACCCGGAATGACGGTGAAAATACGGGTTAGTCAAATCCGGCACCCGCTAGTGACCTTCTCGCGCGGCTCATGTAAAGGTCGTTCACATGAGCTGGCGCAAGGAGTCGCGCCGCGCCGAGCGCGGCTATCACCACGGAAATCTGAAGGAAGCCCTGTTGCAGGCCGCCCTTGGGCTGATCGCCGAGAAGGGCGCGGCCGGTTTCACCTTCGCCGATGCCGCGCGCATGGCCGGCGTCAGCGCTGCCGCGCCTTACCGGCACTTTCGCGATCGCGATGAACTGCTGTCCTCGATCGCCCAACGCGGCTTCGAGCAGTTCGAGGCGCGGCTGACCGCAGCCTGGGACGACGGACGGCCCGACACCGTCACCGCGTTCGAGCGCGTCGGCAGGGCCTATCTCGCCTTCGCCCGCGAGGAGCCGGCGTTCTACAACGCGATGTTCGAATCCGGCCTGCCGGTCGATGCCAATCCGGCGCTCCAGGCCGCCAGCGAACGCGCCTTCAACATCATCCGCGCCGCCGCCGAACGGCTCGCGGCGCTGGCGCCGCCGGGCCAGCCGCGGCCGCCGGCGATGATGATGGCGTTGCACATCTGGTCGATGGCCCATGGCGTCGCCTCGCTGTTCTCGCGCGGCGATGCCGCGCGGCGAAAGCTGCCGATGTCGCCGGATGAACTGCTCGAGGCCGAGGTGCTGATCTATCTGCGCGGGCTCGGCTTCCCGACCGATCGCCGTCCGCCCGCGAAAAGCGCCGAGCCGCCACCGGTGCCACCGGAGGCGTCCTCCGGTTCTGGCCTGCCGCCCGCCAGTCCCTGGGGCAAGCCGAAATAAAGTTGCGCAAATAATTCGCCCGGCCTGTCGGCCGGTCAACTTGACAAAATCGCGGGATGGTCTAGCTATGTAAATGTTATTTACATTCACAACGGCGCTGATGCCGTGATGGAGAAGGGAAATGGCCTACACCGCTGATGTCAATCGCTGGCGCGGCCCCTCGGACCAACAGCAATCCTACGGGCGGCCCCACATGCTCGATACGCCATGGCATCCCGGCTGGATTGCCGTGACCATTCTCGGCTTCATCATCTGGTGGCCGATCGGACTTGCCCTTCTCTTTTTCACACTCGGGAGCAGAAGAATGTCGTGCTGGAGCAACTCTGATCGCTGGCAGAACAAGATGGAGCGGATGCAGTACAAGATGGACCGCATGCGCGACCGCATGGAGCGCCGCGGCTTCGGCGGCTTTGGCTTCGGCCCGGCGTCCTCCGGCAACCGCGCCTTCGACGAGTATCGCTCCGAGACGCTGCGCCGGCTCGAGGAAGAGCAGGTCGAGTTCAAGAACTTCCTCGACCGTCTGCGTCACGCCAAGGACAAGGAAGAGTTCGACCAGTTCATGGCCCAGCACAAGACGCGTCCGACCCCGCCGCCGACCGACCAGCCGCAAGGCTGACCTGAAGGCTGATCTGAACGCCGATCTCGAAGCTGCGTCTCTCAAAGCCTTCAGGCGCATGCCCCCAAAGTCCTGATGGCCCTGAGCCGCCCGCCTGCGCACCCCGCAGGCGGGCGGTTTGGTTTTTGAGGATATCGTTTCGCCCTCTTGTGGGGCGCGTGCGGTCAGGCAGCACTCGGGGAGGATTCCCGGTCAGCCCGCATCACTGGCGCCGCGAAGCGGACCGCTTATATTCGCGGTCGCAGGGAGCGACGGTCCGGAGGCGGGGATGGCCAAGATTGCAATCAAGACTGCAATCAAAACTGCGATCACGGCGAGCGACAGCCTGTGGCAGGCGATCCACGGCGAAGCGGAGCGCGCGGCGGCTGCCGATCCCGTCTTCGGCAAGGCCGTTGCCGATGCCGTTCTTGCCCATGACGATTTCGCCGCTGCGCTCGCCGATCTGATCGGCCGCAGGCTCGGCAGCGGAGCGGCAGAGCGCGCCCGCTTCACGTCGTTTTCCCGCGACGCTTTTCACGCCGAGTCCAGCCTGATCGAAGCCGCCGGCCGCGACCTGCAAGCCATCGCCGTCCACGATCCCGCCATCGCCGACCTGCTGCCGCCGCTGCTGCATTTCAAGGGCTACGTCGCGCTGCAAGCCTGGCGCGTCTCGAACTGGCTGTGGCGCCGCAACCGTCGCGATGCCGCGCTGCTGTTCCAGAACGAGGCCTCCAACCTCCTGCAAGTCAGCATTCATCCGGCCGCGCATATCGGATCGTCGGTCTATCTCGACCACGCCACCGGCATCGTGATCGGTGCCAATGTGGTGATCGGCGACGGGGTCACCATCCTCCAGAACGTCAGCATCGGCCGTCGCGGTGAACTGCCGGCGCGCTCGCCGCGCATCGGCCGCAATGTCTTCATCGGCAGCGGCGCAACCATCCTCGGCGACATCAGCATCGGTGATTTTGCCAAGATCGGCGCCGATACCGTCGTGACATCGGACATTCCTGCCGGCTGCACCGCGGTCGGCAATCCGGCGCGGCTGACCAATTGCCCCGAACCTGCGGCAGAGGTCTGAGTCTTATCAATCTGGCGGAGAGCTGCAATGAAGACGGCAATCGTGATCGGCGTCGGTCCGGACCGCGGGCTCGGCGCCCGGCTCTGCAAGCGTTTTGCGGCCGATGGGCTGAAGGTGATCGTTGCGGGCCGGACGCTGTCCGCGTTGCAGGCGGTTGCAGACGACATCACCAGGGCGGGCGGCGCCGCCGTGCCCGTCGTCGCCGACGCAACCAGCGAGCGCGACATCGCTGCGCTGTTCGATGCCGCCGGTGAAAATCTCGACCTCGCCATCTACAACGCCGGCAACAACACGCCCGGCAAGATCATCGAGATGGAGGCCGATTATTTCGAGCAGGCCTGGCGCGTGGTGTGCTTCGGCGGCTTCCTGTTCGGCCGCGAGGCGGTGCGCCGCATGGTCCCGAAGAAGACGGGAACGCTGCTTTTCACCGGCGCCAGCGCCTCGCTGCGCGGACGCTCCGGTTATGGCGCCTTCAACGCGTCCAAGGCGGCCCTGCGCACGCTGGCGCAGGCCATGGCTAAGGAATATGCGAGCGACGGCATCCATGTCGGCCATGTCGTGGTCGACGGCGCGATTGCCGGCGACAAGATCTTTTCGCGGTTTCCGGATGCTGCCGGCCGCGAGGACAGCCTGATCGACATCGAAGGCATCGTCGATGCCTTCGCCTTCCTCTACCGCCAGGGCGAACGCGCCTGGTCGTTCGAACTCGACGTGCGGACCTCTAAGGAGAAGTGGTGAGGGGAGGGCGCATGACGTGTCGGCTCATCGGCAAAGATTGCCAAAATTTACTGCCGCTTCCATAATATCGCTGGAAAGGCGCAGATCATGAACATGAACGTCTCGCTGACTGACGAACTGCACGAATTCGTCAAGGCGAAAGTGGATAGCGGTCGCTACACCTCGGCAAGCGAGGTCGTGCGCGAGGCTTTGCGCATCATGGAGCAGACTGAGGAAGCTCGCCTTGCGTTCTTGCGTAGAGCTTGGGCCGAAGGTGAAGCCGGCGGTGATGCCGGCCCCGCCGACTTCGCGAGTATCAAAGCCAAGGGGCGCGAGCTCCTGAAGGCAGCGGGCAAATAAATTGGGAGAGGTTCGGCTTTCCAAGATCGCGGAACGCGACCTCCTCGAAATCTGGTTCCACATCGCCGCCGACAAAGGAGCAGAGACGGCCGACCACTGGATCGACCGCATTGAGGCACGTCTCGGCCAGCTGTCTATGTTTCCCCAATCAGGGCCGGCCCGGTCGGATATCGCCCCTGAAGCACGCGTGCTGGTAATTTCTCGCTGGCTGGTGCTCTACCGTGTCCGACCTGACGGCGTGCAAGTTAATCGGATCGTCGATGCCGCTCGCGACCTGGGTGAGGTGGATCTCGCCGACGACTAACGCTGTAGTCCCGGCAAAGGGGGAACCACCCCGCCCGGGGCTGATGGATTCCCATCCAGACACGGCCACGGGACATCCTGCCTCGTGCTCGGCCCCCCTCCATCCTCTTGCATTGCCACCCTTTTCCGCAGCCAAATTCGTCCCCGGTAACCCCGCATTAACCATCGGCGGGCTCTGGTAATCCCGGACAATCGCGCCCGAAGCTGTCGTCGAGGCCCATAGTTTTGACATCTTGGCAGGGAATGCAGGCGGCCGGCTTTGGACGAGCCCTGCACCCCAGAAAGACAAGGCTTTGAGCGGGCTTGCCGGCTGCGCCCAGTTCTGGCGCGGCCATTGGGGAACCGGCAGCCATTTTGCTGGCCGGGACATGAGGTAACGATCGCCTTGAGAGGATACTGGTTATGAATCCGGCCGAAATGGCTCAGTCAGCCCTCCCGGTTGCTGCTTCCGCGGACGTGTCGCTGATCGCGCTGTTCTGGCAGGCTCACTGGATCGTGAAAGGCGTCATGCTCGGACTTCTGTCCTGCTCGGTCTGGGTCTGGGCGATCGCCATCGACAAGATCTTCCTGTTTGCCCGCACCCGCCGCTCGATGGACCGTTTCGAGCAGGCGTTCTGGTCCGGCGAGTCGATCGAGGAGCTCTATCGCACGCTCTCGGCCAAGCCGACGCATTCCATGGCGGCCTGCTTCGTGGCGGCGATGCGGGAGTGGAAACGTTCGTTCGAGAGCAACGCGCGCTCGGTCGCGGGCCTTCAGATGCGCATCGACAAGGTCATGAACGTCTCAATCGCCCGCGAGGTCGAGCGGCTCGAGCGACGGCTATTGGTGCTCGCGACCGTCGGCTCCGCCGGCCCCTTCGTCGGCCTGTTCGGCACGGTCTGGGGCATCATGTCGAGCTTCCAGTCGATCGCGGCATCGAAAAATACCTCCCTGGCCGTGGTGGCCCCGGGCATCGCGGAGGCGCTGTTTGCGACCGCGGTCGGCCTTATCGCCGCCATTCCTGCCACTATTTTCTATAATAAGTTCACGTCCGAGGTGAACCGGCAGGCCCAGCGGCTCGAGGGCTTCGCCGATGAATTTTCAGCCATCCTGTCCCGTCAGATCGACGAGCGGGGCTGACGGACGGCATGTATAGTGTGAAGGGCAATTTGGGCACGCGATCATGGCCATGAACGTAGCGAGTTCGTCCGGAGGCGGCGGGCGCCGTGGCCGGCGCAAGCCCGTCGTGGCCGAGATCAACGTCACGCCGATGGTCGACGTGATGCTGGTGCTGCTCATCATCTTCATGGTGTCGGCGCCGATGCTGACCGTCGGCGTGCCGCTCGACCTGCCGCAGACCCAGGCCAAGAGCCTTGAAAACAACGATCAGAAGCCGATCCAGATGTCGGTGGACATCAAGGGCAAGGTGTTCATCAACGACGCCGAGATCGCGATCAACGAGCTGGTGCCGAAGCTGAAGGCGATCACGGACGCGCGCGGCGGGCTCGAGGAGCGCATCTATCTGCGCGCCGACAAGAAGGCGGATTACGGCACGGTCGCCAAGGTGATGGGGATGCTGTCCGGAGCCGGCTTCAAGAAGCTGGCGCTGGTCACGGAAGCGGATCAGGGGTCCTAGGCCGGTGAGGGTGAACGTCGACAAGACACTCGTTGCGTCGATTGCTCTCCACGTCCTCGTGTTGGGATGGGGGTTGTTCACCTTTAGCAGCAAGGCCTACACGCCGGCTGAAGAGTCGCTTCCGATCGATATCATCTCCTCCGATCAGCTCGCCAAGATGATGTCGGGGCAGAAGACCGGGAAGAAGGAAGAGCCGAAGCCCAAGGTCGAGAAGATCGCGGAAGCCAAGCCCGAGGAAGACGCCGTCGGCAAGGTCACCGAGAAGAAAGAGCTGATCAAGACCAACTCGCAGCCCGACCCGCCGCCCAAGCCCGTCGAGAAGCCGGTCGAGAAGAAGCCCGAGCCGCCGAAGCCGGTTGCCGAGACCAAGCCGAAGGAAGAGCCGAAGCCGCAGGAAAAGAAGCCTGATCCGGCCAAGGAAGATCCGATCGCCGAGCTCCAGAAGAAGCTGGAGACCAAGAAGCCGCCGCCCAAGCCCGTGGAGCAGAAGGTCGCGGCGGTGCAGCCGCAGCAGCAGCCCAAGCCCAAGGAGCGCAGCTTCGATCCCGCGCAGATCCAGCGCGACCTCGACAAGCGTTCAGCGACCCGGCACGAGCTCTCCGGCGCGGCGCTGAATGCGTCGGCGGCGCTTGGAACGACCTCCGGGACGGCCTCCAACAACGTCGCGACGTGGCGCGGTGCGTTCACAAGTGCGGTCCGCCGCTGCTTCACGCCCACCTATAACGGGCAGGATGCCGACCAATACGAGGCCGACATCGACATCCCGATGAAGATCGATGGCTCGCTTGCGTCCGAGCCTGTTATCGTCGAGGTGCGCGGCCCGTCGAAGTCGATTGCCCAGGCCGTGGCCGAGAGCGCCAAGCGCGCCATCGTGCAATGTCAGGTCTATTCGTTCATGCCCAGGCAGCAATATGAAGGCTGGAAGAAGATCGAAATGACTTTCGGCCTGAAAGACATGTTGTGACATCCAGACAAAAGAATTTTGCGATGAATGACGTCCGATCGATGAACCGCCGCCGTTTCCTGACCCTGACCGGATCGACGCTCGCGATGCTTGGGAGCGGACCCAGCTTCGCCCAGGGACGTCTCCGCATCGATCCCACCGAGTTCCGGCCGATTCCGATTGCGATCTCCAACTTCGTGCCGGGCTCGCCGGCCGACGGCGACGTCGCCAACGGCGTCACTCAGGTCATCACCAACAATCTGAAGCGCTCGGGCCTGTTCGCGCCGATCGACCAGGCCGCCTTCATCGAGCGCATCAGCAACATCGACATCGCGCCGCAGTTCGAGAACTGGAAGACGCTCAACGCGCAGGCGCTCGTCACCGGCCGCATGACGCGGCAGCCGGACGGCCGGCTCAAGGCCGAATTCCGCCTGTGGGACGTCGTCACCGGCCAGCAACTCGCGGGCCAGCAATATTTCACCTCGCCGGAATATTGGCGCCGCATCGCCCACATCATCTCCGACCAGATCTATGAGAAGTTGACCGGCGAAAAGGGCTATTTCGACAGCCGTGTCGTGTTCGTCGACGAGACCGGGCCGAAGGAGCGCCGCGTCAAGCGGCTCGCGATGATGGACCAGGACGGCGCCAATGTGCGCTACCTGACCCGCGGCGCCGACCTCGTGCTGACGCCGCGCTTCTCGCCGAACTCGCAAGAGATCACCTATATGGAGTTCGGGCAGGGTGATCCGAAGGTCTATCTCTTCAACATCGAGACCGGCCAGCGCGAGATCGTCGGCAACTTCCCCGGCATGACCTTTGCGCCGCGCTTCTCGCCCGACGGCCAGCGCGTCATCATGAGTTTGCAGCAGGGCGGCAATTCCAACCTGTTCGTGATGGATCTGCGCTCGCGCTCGACCACGCGCCTCACCGACACGCCGGCGATCGATACGTCGCCCTCCTACTCGCCGGACGGCACCCGCATCTGCTTCGAATCCGATCGCGGCGGCCGGTCGCAGATCTATGTGATGGCGGCGGGCGGCGGGGCGGCGCAGCGCATCTCCTTCTCCAAGGACGACACCAATGCCACCTATTCGACGCCGGTGTGGTCGCCGCGCGGCGATTACATTGCCTTCACCCGGCAGGGCGGCGGGCAGTTCTCGATCGGCGTCATGAAGCCGGACGGCAGCGGCGAGCGGCTGCTCACCTCGGGCTATCACAACGAAGGCCCGACCTTCTCGCCGAACGGCCGCGTGCTGATGTTCTTCCGCGATCCCGGCGGCAATGGCGGACCGTCGCTGTACTCTGTCGACATCTCGGGCCGCAACGAGCTGAAGGTGCCGACGCCGGGCTTCGCCTCCGACCCGGCATGGTCGCCGCTATTGTCCTCGACCGCAGGCCAGTAGAGCGTCTTCGAGCGAAGTGGGTACCGGTTCGCGTAAAGAAAACGCGTCAAAACAAGGATCCAGACCCGTTCCCGATTTCATCGGACGGGGCTCTGGTATCGCGTGTTCAGACGCGCGATGTTTTCGAAAAGACGCGCCGATTTTTTCGGGTTCGGTGAGGAAAGCAAGCTTTCCTTCACCTTGAGCCCGGCAACGCTTGCCTAGTTGATTGATATTTCAGCAGAAACGGGTTCGCTATTGCCGAAAAACAACTCGACTTTAACGATGTTCCCTCAGAAAGGCTTCATCTGGTCTGGGTAAAAGTACGCGCCAAACAGGACGCGCATACAAACCCTCATGCAGTTTGCAAGCCAGAGCGGAGAACCGGACCAGCGCCAGGCGTCGCCGACGATTTCGGCGGCGCTGACTGATTCGCTGTTCGAAGCTCCAGGCACCGTGCTGACCGGCATCGTCTTCTCGGCGTTCTCCGCATCTCTGACGGCGCTCAAGACGGAACAGGTGCTGATCTGGGGATTCGTCCCGCTTCTCATTCTCGCCGGAGCTCTCAGGGCCTTCGATCTGGCCCGCTACCAGGCCCAAAAAACCGCCTTGAGCGCGGAAGAAGCCGAGCACTGGCAAAGGCGCTACCAGATCGGAGCGCTCATCCAGGCCACGGTGATCGGCCTATGGTGTTCCACCACCCTTTTGAGCAATGACGACGCCATCGCCCACATGATTGCCCTCTCAGTCACGACGGGTATCGTGGCCGGAGGTGCGGGGAGGGCTTACGGACGACAGTCGATATTCCGTCTGCAAGCCAGCCTGATATTCGGCCCCGCCGTGGTCGCGCTGGCGCTGCATCGCACGCCGTATTATCTGGCGATGTCGGTCGTGTGCGCCGCGTTCCTGTTCTCGGTGATGCGCCTCTCCAGCAACCTGCACAGGATATTCTTGCGCGCAGTCGTCGCTCGCGAACGCGAGGCCGCGCTCGCCGGCCAGTTTGACACTGCCCTGAACAACATGCCGCACGGGCTGTGCATGTTTCGGATCGACGGCCAGCTCGCGGTGATGAATCACCGCTTTGCCGCCATGATGAACCTGCCTGAGAATCTCGCCCAGAACGGCACGACCGCGCGCGACCTCGTCGCGGCGTGCGTCGAGGCGGGTTCGATTTCGGCCGCGAGCGGCAAGTTGATCATCGTCGACATCGAAACCTCGCAGGCAAAGGAAATCATCACCGCCGATCCGGATCCGCACCGCAACCGCTCGCTGTCATGGACGGTCCAGCCGATGGCTGATGGCGGCGCAGTCGTGCTTGTGGAGGACATCACCGAACGCAAGAACGCCGAGGCGAGGATCAGCCACCTGGCGCGGTATGACGAACTTACGGCGCTGCCGAACCGTTTGAATTTCCGCGATGAGATCGAGCAGCTGCTTGCGAAGGCGCACGATGCCCAGCAGCTCTCGGCGCTGCTGTTCGTCGACCTCGACCAATTCAAGCAGGTCAACGACACGCTCGGCCATCCCTGCGGCGACCAGCTCCTGTGCGCGGTCGCCAACCGCCTGCGCGAGATGCTTCGCCCCGAGGATTTCGTCGCCCGCTTCGGCGGCGACGAGTTCGTGGTGTTCCAGCAGAACATCAGCGCGTCCGACGATGCCGCGAGCCTTGCCCGCCGCATCGTCGAGCGCCTGAGCGAACGCTACCGCATCGACAATCACCTGGTCGAGATCGGCGCCAGCGTCGGCATCGCGCTGGCCTCGCCCGATGGCGACGTCAGTGCCGATACGCTGCTGAAGAACGCCGACATGGCGCTCTATCGCGCCAAGGCCGACGGCCGCGGCACCTTCTGCTTCTTCCGCGACGAGATGGCGGCCACCGTCGAGGCCCGCCGCATCCTCGAGCTCGACCTGCGCAAGGCGCTTGCCAACGAGGAGTTCGAGCTGTTCTACCAGCCGCTGGTCAATCTCAAGTCCGGCAAGATCACCACCTGCGAGGCGCTGCTGCGTTGGAATCATCCGGTGCGCGGCACGGTCTCGCCGGTCGACATCATTCCGGTTGCGGAGGACATGGGCCTGATCGTCGATCTCGGCCGCTGGATCCTGCGCCGGGCGTCGATGGAATGCATGAAGTGGCCGGAGGGCGTCAGCGTCGCCGTCAACTTCTCGCCGCAGCAATTCCACCAGCGCGACGTGCTCAGCGAAATCCGTTACGCGCTGGAGGTCTCAGGCCTGCCGGCTCATCGCCTCGAGATCGAGATCACCGAATCCTCGCTGCTGCGCAACACCCAGCTCACCCACGATATCCTGTCGCAGCTGCATGCGCTCGGCGTCCGGATCTCGCTCGACGATTTCGGCACCGGCTATTCGAGCCTCAGCTACCTGCACAATTTCCCGATGCAGAAGGTCAAGATCGACCGCTCCTTCCTCGAAGGCATCGACACCGACCGGCCGCTGACGCTGCTCCGCGGCGTCGCCCGCCTGTCGGCCGATCTCGGCATGACCGTGGTGGTCGAAGGCATCGAGACCAACGAGCAGCTCGAGCTGATCAGCGCCGATGGCACCGTCTCGGAAGCGCAGGGTTATCTGTTCAGCCGCCCTGTTCCGGCCGTGCGCGTCCGTCAATTGCTCAATGCCTCGCACGGCGTTCGCGATGGCAAGGATCAGCTGATCGCCGTATCGCGATCGATCGCCAGGTGATTTTTCTTATATCGACCAGAGCGTGTTTCCCGCAGTTTTACGGGCGCCCTGGGTTAACCCTAACGGTTCTAAGCCTTTGCAATTCGGTTAAGGAACCATTAATCTCACTACTCGCAGAGGTTGCCTGTAGGGTAGAGGGTAAAGATGAAGTCCGGAGCCGAGCCGCAGACGGCGCTCTTTCCACGCGGAGCCGCGCTGTTCGATCGCATCGACTATCGCCTCATCGAAACTCCAGAGGACATCGATCGCCTGCACACGATGCGCTATCGCGCCTATCTGCAAGCAGGACTGATTCCGGCCTCCCAGTCTCAGCGCGTGACGGACCGTTTTGACGAGGCTCCCAACGTCTGGAACTTCGGGGTCTACGTCGCGGACCAGCTTTGCAGTGCCGTCCGCATCCACGTTCTGACGTCCGAATGGCGGATGTCGTACACCACCGAGGTGTTCGGCGACGTCCTGCATCCCCGCCTCGACCGGGGCGAGGTTTTCGTCGATCCCTGTCGGTTTGTTGCTGACCCTGAAATGCAGGCCCGGTTCCCGGAATTGCCCTACCTGACGGTGCGGTTGCCTTTCGTCGCCTGCGAGCATTTCAACGCTGATGTCGGGCTTTCCATGGTACGCACCGACCATCAGGCGTTCTACCGCCGCGTGTTCCTGTCCGAGACACTCACCGAGCCGCGTTCATTTCCGGGCTGGCCGACGAAGAAAGCCGTCCTGATGGCCTCGGATTATCCCAAGGTCCGGGAAAGGATCCTGACGCGATTCCCGATCATGCGCTCGAGCGCGTTTGAGCGGCGGATGCTGTTTGGTCGCGCCAACCAGCGGATCGCCGGATCGCGACCGGTTCTCGTTGCCGCTGCGGCCCCCCAGGCCTGATTCCGTCCGCTTGCCTGGGGCCGCCCTCCCCGGGTCGGGCCCTGTCCCGGCGAAAGCTCGCATTTTGGTCAGGCAGGCGGCTTGCCTTCACCCTCGCGCCACATTTACAACCCATTAACCATGACGGTTGCTTTTCGCTGGTTGGGGGCATTTGACCGGCTGAGGCAAGGTTCCATCAAGGTTGACGGAACGTTCGCTTAACCAACCCCCTGTAGACCGGACAGCAGTGGACGAACGTGAGCGTGGAGGCTCCGGAATGAAATATCCTATGCGTATCCTCCAGGGATTGAAGCTG
>Ga0065165_1001640_pt1 | contig 22783 bp, 14 predicted proteins | sample AraplaMF_Cvi_mMF_FD_63813 | JGI IMG/M metagenome (GOLD analysis project Ga0065165, IMG submission 63813) | Arabidopsis root microbial communities from the University of North Carolina, USA - plate scrape MF_Cvi_mMF (version 2) (version 3) | ecosystem: Host-associated > Plants > Roots >... | reverse complement strand
CATTCGAGCGCCTCGGCGCCAGCTCCACCAGATACATCGCTCCGAGGATCAAGGCCCCGCCGGCCAGCATCCGCCACGTCAGCCCTTCCCCGCCGAACGCCACGGCAAACCCGGCGGCAAATACCGGTTCCGTCGTCATCACGATCGCCGCCCGCGTCGCGCTGATATGCGCCTGCGCCCAGGTCTGCACCAGCATCGCGCCGGCACCGGCGGCCAAGGCCATATACACCACTGCCACCCATGCCTTCGCATCCGGCGGCAAGGAAGGGCCATGCGGCAGCGTAGCCAGCAGGCACACGGCGGCGATCACCAGCATCTGCAAAGTCGACAGCGCGAACGCATGCCCCGGCCGCGACCACACGCCCAGCCCCACGATATGCAGGCCGTACAGCAAAGCCGACGCCAGCGTGATCCACACGCCATAGCCAAGGCTGAAACCGCGCAGCGCCAGCAAGGCCAGGCCGCCGACGGCGAGCAGCACGGCAATCCAAGTGATGGACGGCAGACGCTGCCGCAGCAGCACGGTGCCGAGCAGCGGCGTGAACACCACATACATGCCGGTGGCGAAACCGCTGATGCTGGCCGAGGTGTGTTCCAGCCCGGTCGTCTGCAGCAGCTGCGCCACGCCGTACACCAAGCCGAGCGCCACACCTTGCAGCCATTCGCGCCGGCCCAGCCTCAGCAGCGAGCGATGGAACAGCAGCAGCATCGCTGCCGCCGCGATCAGGAAACGCACCGCCAGGAAATCCGCCGGCGCCATGCGCCCGACCAGATCCTTGATCAGGAAGAACGTGGAACCCCAGATGGTGGTGACCGCGACCAGCCCCAGCGTCGCCAGCGTGGCGACGCGCGCCTGCGCAGCGCTCATGCGTCGCTCGCCGCGGGCGCCGGACGGCGGCGCAGCAGGCGCAGCCACTGGCCGGGGATCTTCAGCAGGAAATGCGCCCACAGGCCCAGCCACACCACGGCGGACACGAGCGGGTTGCGTGCCGCCGGATCGAACTTGCGGAACCAGCGCCACATGCCGCGATGCTTGTGCCAGCTGACGAATACCGGCCGGTGCCGGCTGGAGCCGCCCTTGCCGTGCAGCACGCGCACGTCGCCGGCCAGCCACACCTGATAGCCGGCATCGCGCGCGCGGCGGCACAGGTCCAGGTCTTCGCAGTGCAGGAAGTATTCCTCGTCGAAACCGCGGAGGTTCTCGAACGCCACGCGCGGCATCAGCATCAGCGCACCCGACACCGCTTCCACCTGCACAGGTTCCGCGGGCATCTCGCCGCCGATGTTCACGCCCTCGCCCTGCCCCATGAAGGTGCGCAGCGCGCGGCCGAGATAAGGATCGCGGCGATACGAAGCGCGATCCGGCCGGCCTTGCTCGTCGCACACCACCGCGCCGATCACGCCCGCCTTCGGATGCGCCTGCTGCAGTTCCAGCAGGCGCCGCAGGCTGGCGTCGTCGAGCATGCAGTCCGGGTTGAGGATCAGCAGCAACTTGGCCCGCGCCTGCGCGGCGCCGCGATTCACCGCGGGACCGAAACCGAGATTGGCGTGGTTGTAGAGCGGACGCAGCCGCCACTCGTGCTGCATCGCGCGCTCGATCGCCTGCGGAATGCCATCGGACGACCCGTTGTCCACCAGGATCAATTCCAGCGGCACCTCGCATGCCATCACGCGTCCTACACATTCGCGCAGCGTGGGGCCGCTATCGGCGGCAACCACGATCACGCTGACGAGGGGTGTGGTTTCGAAGGCTGAATTCATGATCGCCAAGTATGGGGGAGCGGCCGGCGAACGGCATAGCCGCGGCGCGACATCCCGGTGGAGGGAGCATCAATCGCGCGGCGCGTCCTGGCCCAGTGCTTCGTGCAGCGGCACCGGCACGCCGTCGGCATGGCGCGCCAGCCACGGAGCATCGTCCTGGTCCCAGCCGCACAGTTCCCAGCCGCGCAGGCGGTGCTGCCTGCCGCGTGCGAACTCGAACAGCAGCTCGCCGCTGCCGCCGGCCGGGTTCGCCGCGAACCAGCGGCCCTGCGGACTGAAGCTGCAGCGCGGACCCAGGCGCCGCAGTGTGTGCCCATCGGCGAGGCGATAGTTGCCTTCGTCCTGGCCGGTGGCTTCGTAGTGCAGCTCGGGCACGTCGGCCGCATCGCGCCATTGCACCGGCGCCAGCTCGATGATGCGCGCCGGCGGCCCCACCGGCGCCATCGCCAGCTCGCTCCATTCCGGCGTCGGTGCCGACGCGCGCCGCACGCGATGCAGCAGCAGCGATTCCAGCAATGCCACCAGCGAATAGCCGACCAGGGCGCCGAGCAAGGCCGCGCCCCAGGCAATGAGATCGCCGCCGAGCGCACGCTGCACGGCGAACAGCATGCCCGGCAGGCCCCACTTCAGGCCGCTGCGGCAGAGTTCACCTCGAGGATGGGAGCGGCGCGCATAGATCACCGCACCCGCGGCAAGCACGACCAGCAACGCCCATCCCAGCCACCACGGCAGCAGCGCCAGCAGTACCGCCCATCCGGCCAGCAGCAGCCAGCGCGCGAAACGCTGGCCGGGCGCATTCATGCGGCGCGCCCGGTCGCAAGCTTATGGCGGGCTGTCAGCCGCACCACACCCTGGCGTTGCGGAACATGCGCATCCACGGCGAGTCCTCGCCCCAGTGATCCGGATGCCAGCTCATCTGCGCGCTGCGGAACACGCGCTCGGGGTGCGGCATCATGATCGTCACGCGGCCGTCGGCCGCGGTGAAGCCGGCCAGGCCGCCCGGCGAGCCGTTCGGATTGAGCGGGTAGTGCTCGGTCGGACGGCCGCGGTTGTCGACGAAGCGCACCGCGCCGCCGGACTTCGACGGGCTGCACACCTGCGGGAAGCTCACGCGGCCTTCGCCGTGCGCCACCGCCACCGGGATGCGCGAACCGGCCATGCCCTTGAAGAAGATGCTGGGCGAATCGAGCACTTCCAGCGTGGCGACGCGGCCTTCGTACTGCTCGGACGCATTGCGCAAAAACTTCGGCCAATGCTGCGCGCCCGGGATGATCTCCTTCAGCTGCGACAGCATCTGGCAGCCGTTGCACACGCCCAGCGCGAACTTGCTGGTGTCGGCGAAGAACGCGGTGAACTCCGCGCGCAGCATTTCGTTGTACATGATCGAGGTGGCCCAGCCGCGGCCGGCGCCCAGCACGTCGCCGTACGAGAAACCGCCGCAGGCCGCGAAACCGCGGAAATCCGCCAGCCTGATGCGGCCGCTGGCCAGGTCGGACATGTGCACGTCCACCGCCTCGAAGCCGGCGCGGTCGAACGCGGCGGCCATTTCCACCTGGCCGTTGACGCCCTGCTCGCGCAGGATCGCCACGCGCGGACGCGCGCCCTTGGCGATCAGCGGCGCGGCCACGTCCTCGGACGGGTCGAAGCTGAGCTTGGGGCTGATACCCGGGTCGGCATCGTCCAGGCGCCATTCCAGTTCCGCGTCGGCGCTGAGCGGGTTGTCGCGCAGGCGCTGCATGTGGTGGCTGGTTTCGTTCCACGCGGCGAACAGCTCGGTCCACTTCCAGGCGAACTGCTTCTCGCCGCCGTGGAAAAGCTTGATGCCGAGCTTTTCCTTCGGATGGCCGATGCGATAGCTCATGCCGGCCAGGCCGTGCTTGACCAGCAGCGCCTCGAACGCCTCGCGGTTGGCCTGCGCCACCTGCACCACGGCGCCCAGTTCCTCATTGAACAGCGCGCGCAGCGCGGCCTCGGCCCAGCCTTCGAGCTGGATTTCCAGGCCGCAATGGCCGGCGAAGGCCATTTCCAGCAGGGTGACGATGGCGCCGCCGTCGGAACGGTCGTGATAAGCCAGCAGCAGGCCGGCCGCATTGGCTTCCTGCACCAGGTCGAACAGGCCCTTCAGATGCCCGGCGTCGTCCAGGTCCGGCGGCACGCCGCCGCCGCGGTTGAACACCTGGGTCAGCGCGGAACCGCCGAGGCGGTCGCGGCCGCCGCCGAGGTCCAGCAGCCACAGGTCGGAATCGCCGCGGTCCAGGCGCAACTGCGGGGTGAGCGTGCGGCGCACGTCGTGCACGCGCGCAAAACCCGTGACCACCAGCGACACCGGCGCGATCGTGCGCTGCGGCTGGTCGCCGTCGGTCCATACGGTCTGCATGGACAGCGAGTCCTTGCCCACCGGGATGGAGATGTCCAGCTCCGGGCACAGTTCCATGCCCACGGCTTTGACCGCATCGAACAGGGCCGCGTCTTCGCCGGGGTGGTTCACCGCGGCCATCCAGTTCGCCGACAGGCGCACTTCGCCCAGCGAACGGATCGGCGCGGCGGCCAGGTTGGTGATGGCCTCGCCCACCGCCAGGCGCGCGGCGTCCGCGCTGCTCAGCAGGGCTACCGGCGCGCGCTCGGCCATGGCCATGGCTTCACCGGCGTAGCCGTCGAAATCGGCGATGGTCACGGCGCAATCGGCCACCGGCACCTGCCAGGGGCCGACCATCGGATCGCGATGATTCAAGCCGCCCACGGTGCGGTCGCCGATGGTGACCAGGAAGCTCTTGCTGCCCACGGTGGGCAGGCGCAGCACGCGGCGCAGGGCCTCGTCCATGCTGATGCCGGACAGATCCGGCACCACGTCGATGCGCGGCTTCACGCGCCTGGCGTCGCGGTGCATGCGCGGCGCCTTGCCGAACAGCACGTCCATCGGCAGGTCGATGACGGTGAGCTCGCGGCGCGGGTCGGTGACCAGCAGGCGGCGCTCTTCGGTGGCGTCGCCGACCACCGCGTAGGGGCAGCGCTCGCGCACGCAGAACGCTTCGAACTCGGCCAGGCGCTCGGCGGCGATGCCGAGCACGTAGCGCTCCTGCGATTCGTTGCTCCACACCTGCATCGGCGACAGCGACGGGTCGTCGCACGGCACCTTCGAGAGATCGATCACGCCGCCCACGCCCGCATCGTTGAGCAGTTCGGGAATGGCGTTGGAAAGACCGCCCGCGCCGACGTCGTGGATGCTCACGATGGGGTTGTTCTCGCCCAGCGACCAGCAGCTGTCGATCACCTGCTGGCAGCGGCGCTCCATCTCGGCGTTGTCGCGCTGCACGGAGGCGAAATCCAGCTCCGCGCTGGAGGTGCCGGAAGCGACCGACGAGGCGGCGCCGCCGCCCAGGCCGATCAGCATGGCCGGGCCGCCCAGCACGATCACCTTGTGGCCGGGCTGGATCTCCAGCTTCTGCACGTGGCCGGAGCGGATATTGGCCAGGCCGCCGGCGATCATGATCGGCTTGTCGTAGCCGCGGCGCACGCCGGCTTCGCCGGTCTCGTGCTCGTAGGTGCGGAAATAGCCGCCCAGGCAGGGGCGGCCGAATTCGTTGTTGAACGCGGCGGCGCCGAGCGGGCCGTCGCGCATGATCTCGAACGCGCTGGCCATGCGCGGCGGCAGCGGACGCTCCACTTCCCACGGCTGCGGATGGCCGGGAATGCGCAGGTCGGACACCGAGAAGCCGCTGAGCCCCGCCTTCGGCTTGGCGCCGCGGCCGGTGGCGCCTTCGTCGCGGATCTCGCCGCCGGCGCCGGTGGCCGCGCCCGGCCAGGGTGCGATCGCGGTGGGATGGTTATGCGTTTCCACCTTGATCGCGTAGTCGATGCGCTCGCCGCTGCGGCGCCACACGCCGTCGGCGCCGCTGAAGAAGCGCTTGCCGTCGCTGCCCTCGATCACCGCAGCGTTGTCCTTGTAGGCGGACAGCGTGTAGGCGGGCGAATGCTGGTGGGTGTTCTTGATCATGCCGAACAGGCTCTTGTCCTGCGGCTGGCCGTCCAGCGTCCAGCTGGCGTTGAACACCTTGTGGCGGCAGTGCTCGGAATTGGCCTGGGCGAACATGAAGAGTTCGGCGTCGGTGGGATCGCGGCCCAGCTCGGCGTAGCGCTCGGCCAGGTAGTCGATCTCGTCCTCGGCCAGCGCCAGGCCCAGCTCGGCATTGGCCTTGGCCAGGGCCGCGCGCGGGTCGCCGCCCAGCGGGATGTGCACCAGGTCGCCGGGCTTGCCGGCCAGGAACAGGCCCTTGGCCTCGTCGATGCGATGGAGCACCGACTGCGTCATGGCGTCGCACAGCACCGCCATCATCGCGTCGTATTCGGGCGCGCCCGGCTCGGGCAGGCCGGCGATCTGATAGGCCACGCCGCGCTCCACCCGGCGCACCGCGAAACCGGCGCCGTGGAGGATGTCAGTGGCCTTGCTCGACCAGGGCGAGATCGTGCCCAGGCGGGGCACCACCCACAGCGAGGCGTTCTCGGTGGCGCTTTCCTTCGCCTCCAGCACTTCCAGCAGCCGCTGGCGCGCCTCGCCTTCCGGGGCGGCGTCGGCGTCGATGAAGTAGACGAACCAGGAAGCCTGCACGCGGGCGCCGCGATGCAGGGCATCCAGGCGGGCATTGAGGCGTTCGAGGCGGAACGGGGAAAGGGCGGCCTGCCCGTCGAGAGCGATCATGGCGGGGAACGGGAGCTATGCGGAGAAGCCGTCCATTCTACTCCATGCTGCAGGACAACATCGGGGAGGGGTGGACAGGCATCCCCTCAGCCTCCTGGAGTGCCTCCCTTCTCCCTCCGGGAGAAGGTGGCGGCAGCCGGATGAGGGTACGGGCGGAGCGCAGCGTTACGGTCCGCCCGTACCCCACCCCAACCCCTCTCCCGGTGGGAGAGGGGCTCTACACCGCGGAGACCTCAGCCCCCGACCGGCTTGATCCCACGCTTCTGCAGGGCTTCGATCAGCTGATCGGGGGTCATGTAGCCGCCGAGCACGGTGCCGTCCTCGGCCACGATGGTCGGGGTGCCGGTGACGCCTAAGCGCACGCCCAGGTCGAACTCGTCCTTCACGGGGTTGGCGCAGGTGGCCGACTTGGGCTGCTTGCCCTCCTTGGCGGCGCTGAAGGCGGCCTTGCGGTCCGCCGCGCACCATACCGAGACCATTTCGGTATAGGTCGGGGTGGGGTTGCCCGCGGTGCTGGTCACGCCTTCGCGCGGCCAGGCCACGTATTCCAGGGCGATACCGGCCTTGGTGAAGTCGTCCACGTGCTGGTGCAGCGCGCGGCAGTAGCCGCAGTTGACGTCGGTGAACACGGTGACCTTGTAGCGCGGCTTGGCCGGGCCGAACACGATGCGGTCGCTGACGGGCAGCTTGTCGAGCTGCGCCTTGCGGAAGTCGGCCCAGACCAGGTCGCTCATGTCCTTCTTGCTGGACAGGTCGATCAGGTTGCCGGTGAGCATGTACTTGCCATCGGCGCTCACATAGACCAGTTGGCCGGAGGCGATCACCTGGTAGAAGCCCGGCAGCGGCGCCGGCCTGATCGATTCGATCTTCACCTTGCTGGCGAGGCCCAGCACCGCCTGGCGCACGGTGTCCTCGGGACCGGCCTTGGCCGCATCGTCGGCGGCGCGCGCCGGCTGGGCGAACGCCACCGCGCAAACCACGCTGGCGCACAGGGCCAGCCATCCATTCTTGAACATCGCAAACCTCACTGGCTTCCGTTCGGCACGGAATGATCGGGGGATGGCCGGATTCTCGCACAGGCCGCCTAAATGCTCCGTCGGACCCGTCTCAACCGCGCGGATGGTGCTGCGCATGCAGCCGCTTGAGTCCTTCCTTGGCCACCAGCGTGTAGATCTGCGTGGTACTGAGCGCGCTGTGGCCCAGCAGCATCTGCAGCGCGCGCAGGTCGGCGCCGTGGTTCAGCAGATGGGTGGCGAAGGAATGCCGCAGCACGTGCGGCGAGATGCGCTTGGCCACGATGCCCACGCGCAGCGCATAGCGCTTGACCAGGGTCCAGAACATCTGCCGCGTCATGCCTTCGCCGCGCTTGCTCAGGAACAGCGCCGCCGGCTGGCGCCCCTTGGCCAGCACCGGGCGCGCCGCCGCGAGGTAAGCCTCGATCCGCTCCAGCGCCAGCTCGCCCACCGGCACCAGGCGGTCCTTGCCGCCCTTGCCGGTGACGCGCAGCACGCCCTGACGCAGATTGAGCGAGGCCAGCGGCAGCTCGACCAGCTCGGACACGCGCAGGCCCGAGGCGTACATCAGCTCCAGCATCGCGCGGTCGCGCAGGCCCAGGGTGGTGTCCAGGTCCGGCGCCTGCAGCAGGCCTTCGATCTCGCGCTCCGCCAGGGCCTTGGGCAGGCTGCGCGGCGTGCGCGGGCGTTCGATCAGCAGGGTGGGATCTTCGAAGCCCGGCTCGTTGCGCGCCACGAAGCCGTAGTAGCGGCGGAACGAGGACTGCCGCCGCGCCATCGAGCGCACCGCCACCGGCTGCGCGCCGTGGTATTCGGACAGATGCTGGCGCCGCGCCTGGTTCAGGCTCAAGTTCCGCCCGGCCAGCCAGCGGGCCAGGCCTTCGAGGTCGCGGCGGTAGGCATCGAGGGTGCGGTCGGACAGGCCGTCCTCCGACCACACCCGCTCCAGGAAGGCGGCGATGCTGCGCTGGTCGGCTTCGGCGATACTTGCGGCTTTCTCTGACATGCGCGAGATGCTGGGCATAGCGCGCGCCGGACGCAAGCCGACGAATGAACCCGAGCATCCCGAATCCTTCGCTTATGCCCGCCACCTTGCCGCGCCGGCTGCTGGCGCTGTTCTACGACCTGTGGGCGGTAATCGCCATCCTTGCCATGGTGGGCTACGCCTGCCAGCGCGCCACCGGCGGCCAGCTGATCGCCACCGCCGGCCACGTGGAAACGGCATGGTGGTACCAGCCGCTGCAGGGGCTGGTGCTGTCGGCGTATTTCATCGCCTCGTGGCTGCGCGGCGGACAGACGCTGGGCATGCGGCCGTGGCGCCTGCGGCTGGTGCGCGTGGATGGCGGACGGGTGCGTTTCGCGCAGGCGCTGATCCGTCTGCTGGCGGGTGCCGCGCCGCTGCTGCTGCTGGAACTGGCCCGCGTATCCAGCACGTCGGTGGCGCTGTGGGCGGTGCTTATTGCCTGGGTCATTTACTTCGCCTGGGCGCTGACCAATGCGCGCCGGCGCGCGCTGCACGACGTGATCGCCGGCACCGAAGTGGTGCGCATCGCCTGACGCAAGAACTCACGCCCGCATTCACTCGCTTGTCAGCCGGGCCCGAGCCACACTAGCCCGATGCCCACCCACTTCGCGCCTGCGCCGCGCAGCGACGCCGACCTGGCCGCCGCCAACCGCGGCTTCTACGAACCCCTGTGGGCGCAAGCCCGGCTGGTGCCCCCGGAGCGCTTCAATACCTGGCCGCTGGTGCGCGAACTGGCCGCCGCATCCACGCGCCGGCTGGAGATTGCACCGGGGCTGCGCCCGCGCCTGCCGCTGCAGGACACCTGCTTCGTCGACCTCAGCGCCGAGGCGCTGCGCAAGCTGCGCCGCCACGGCGCCAGCGCGGTGCACGGCACCATCGGCGCCCTGCCCTATGCCGATGCACAGTTCGACCTGGTCTGCGCGTTCGACATCCTGGAGCACGTGGCGGACGACATCGGCGCACTGAAGGAACTCGCCCGCGTCGCCGCGCCCGGCGCCACCTTGCTGCTGTCGGTGCCGCTGCATACCGCGGCGTGGACGCCGTTCGACGAATTCGTCGGCCATTGCCGCCGCTACGAGCCGGACGACATCCATGCGCGCCTGGCGCAGCACGGCTTCCGCATCGAGCAGAGCGCGGTCTACGGCATGCAGCCGAAATCCTCGCGCCTGCTCGAGATCGGCCAGTGGTACCTCACGCATAAAAGAGAGCGCGCGATGTGGTGGTACAACCGCGTGTTCATGCCGATCGCGGTGCGCATGCAGAGGCCGCTGCAGTGGCGCGCGGGGCTGGGCGACACCACGGGCGTGGACGAAATCCTGCTCGTCTGCCGCAAACCGTAGGTTGGGGTGAGCCGGCAGGCGAACCCCAACATCGCGATCTCCGGGAGCTCCGCATCGTTGGGTTCGCCTGCCGGCTCACCCCAACCTGCGCAAGGCGCTGATTACATTGGCATAACAATCTTGCGGCATCGCAGCACGGAAGCGCGGGAGCAGGTAGAATCGGATTTTTCCGCCCGCCCGGCTTTCCCGCATGCTCTATCAGATTCACGAATGGCAGCGCGCCTTCCTCGGCCCGCTCAGCCACTACGCCGATGCCAGCGCGAAGATGCTGACCGATCCTTCGGGCCCGTTCGCCCAGGTGCCCGGCGCGCAGCGCATGGCCGCCGGTTACGAACTGCTGCACCGGCTGGGCAAGGAATACGAGAAGCCCGCGTTCGATATCCACCAGGTGCAATCGCACGGGCAGGACATCGCCATCGTCGAACGCACCGTGCTGGCCAAGCCGTTCTGCGAGCTCAAGCGCTTCAAGCGCTACAGCGACGACCAGGACACCATCGAGCGCCTGAAGAACGAGCCGTCGGTGCTGGTCGTCGCACCGCTGTCCGGCCACCACGCCACCCTGCTGCGCGACACCGTGCGCACCCTGCTGCGCGACCACAAGGTGTACATCACCGACTGGGTCGACGCGCGCATGGTGCCGGCCGAGCAAGGCGCGTTCCATCTGGATGACTACGTCGAATACGTGCAGGAGTTCATCCGCCATATCGGCGCGCATCGCCTGCACGTGATCTCGGTGTGCCAGCCGACGGTGCCGGTGCTGGCCGCGGTGTCGCTGATGGCCGCGCGCGGCGAAACCACGCCGCTGAGCCTGACCATGATGGGCGGCCCGATCGAGCCGCGCAGCAATCCCACCGGTGTCAACAGCCTGGCCACCACGCAGCCGCTGAGCTGGTTCAAGGGCAACCTGATCCACACCGTGCCGCCGAACTACCCCGGCCATGGCCGCGAGGTGTATCCGGGCTTCCTGCAGCATGCGGGCTTCGTGGCGATGAACCCCAGCCGCCATCTGAATTCGCACTGGGATTTCTATCTCGACCTGCTGCGCGGCGACCTGGACGACGCCCAGGCGCACCGCAAGTTCTACGACGAATACAACGCCGTGCTGGACATGCCGGCCGAGTATTACCTCGACACCATCCACACCGTGTTCCAGCAGTTCCTGCTGCCGCGCGGGCTATGGGACGTGCGCGGCGAACGCGTGACGCCCTCCGCCATCACCAAGAGCGCCCTGCTCACCGTGGAAGGCGAGCTGGACGATATCTCCGGCCTTGGCCAGACCCAGGCGGCGCACACGCTGTGCAGCGGAATCCCAACCGACCGGCGCGCGCACAAGGTGATCGAAGGCGCCGGCCATTACGGCATCTTCAGCGGCCGCCGCTGGCGCGAAGTGGTCTATCCGCAGGTGCGCGATTTCATCAAGCGCTTCGACCAGCCGCCGGCCTGAGGCCTCAATGCCGGAAAAACGCGCGGAACGCATCGACGGTGCGTTCCACGCCGTCGTCGTCGATATCCAGATGCGTGACCAGCCGCAAGGTCGGCAGATAGCCGATGCTGATGCGCACCCTGGCTTCGCGCAGATGCGCGTCGAGTTCGCGCAGATGCGCCGCCGGCACGTCCACGAACACCATATTGGTGTGATGGCCCAATAGCTTCACCCCGGCAATCTCGCCCATGCGTGCCGCCAGCGTGGCGGCGCGCGCGTGATCCTCGGCCAGGCGCGCCACGTGATGATCCAGCGCATGGATGGCCGCCGCAGCGAGCATGCCGGCCTGGCGCCAGCCGCCGCCGGCCACCTTGCGCCAGCGCCGCGCCTTCTCCACGAGTGCGCCGGGACCGAGCAGTACCGAACCCACCGGCGCGCCAAGCCCCTTCGACAGGCAGACCGAGACGGTATCGAACAGGCTCGCGATCTCGCGCGCATGCACGCCGCTGGCCACGGCGGCGTTGAACAGCCGCGCACCGTCGAGATGAAAGCCCAGCCCGCGTTCGCGCGCGAATTTCTGCGCGGCGTGCAGGTAATCCAGCGGGAGCGCGCGGCCGTGCCAGGTGTTTTCCAGGGCCAGCAGCTTCGTGCGCGCGAAGTGCGGATCGACCGGTTTGATCGCCGCGGCCAGCTTGTCCAGCGCCAAGCTGCCGTCTGCCTCGTGCGGAATCGGCTGCGGCTGGATCGAACCCAGCACCGCGGCGCCGCCGCCCTCGAACTTGTAAGTGTGCGCGTCGGCGCCGACCAGGTATTCGTCGCCGCGCTCGCAGTGCGACATCAGCGCCAGCAGGTTCGACTGCGTGCCGGTCGGCACGAACAGCGCCGCCTCGAAGCCGAGTTCATCGGCCAGCTTCGCCTGCAAGGCGTTGACCGTGGGATCTTCGCCGTAGACGTCGTCGCCCACCTCGGCCAGCAGCATGGCCTCGCGCATGGCGCGGGTGGGCTTGGTCACGGTATCGCTGCGCAGGTCGACCCAGTCCACGGCCAGTCCTCGATGGGGAAAGGCCAAGCTTGGCGCGTCCGTCGACCGCGAACAAGCACGCCGCCTTTCCCCCTCTCCCCTCCGGGGAGAGGGCCGGGGTGAGGGGCCGGGCGGAGCGGTGAGCGGAGGGTCGAGAAAGGCTAAAAGCTTTTCTTCGCTTCGTAGCAATGGCCCCGCAAGGGCCGCCCCTCATCCGGCCGCCGCCACCTTCTCCCCGGAGGGGCGAAGGGCTCCATGTACTTACTCTTCCATCAACTTGTGCACAACCTCAGCCAACGCCTCCCGCAACAACTCCGTATCCAGCTTCGGATCCCTCGCCGCACGCACCGCCAGCCCCTCGACCAGCAGCATCAATGCCAGCGAACGCCGCTCGCTGATCGCCGGCGACATGCCGATGCCGCCTTCCTCCGCGGGCTTCTCCAGCCATTGGCGAAACTCGGTGCAGGCCAGCTCGTCCGCGTGATGGATCGCGGTGGCCACCTGCTTGTCGCGGGTGGCTTCCGCGCTGGTTTCCAGGAACAGCGCGGCATTCATGATGCGCATGTCCGGACGCGGCCGGCTCCATTCCACGAAGCATTCCATCAGCGCGTCGACCGGATCGGTCGAGGCGCCGAGCGCGCGGATGTCCTCCAGCTCCATCTCGCTCTGGCGCTCGATGATGGCCAGCACGATCGAGCTCTTGTTCGGGAAGTAGCGGTAGATCAGGCCGGCACTCATCGCCGCCGCTTCGGCGATGTTCGCCATGCTGGCGGCATGGAAGCCGTATTTCACGAAGCAGTGCTGCGCCGCGGCCAGGATGCGCTCGCGCTGTTCGCGCGCGCGCGGGCTCAAGGTGGTTTCGTCGTTCTTGTCGTCGCGGCTCATGGGGTACCGGGGATAGGGCTGCGCTCGTTCCAGCCGCCGCCCAGCACTTTATACAAAGTGACCCGGTTGGTCTGCTCGGCCAGCCGCGTCGCGATCAGCTGCTGCTGCGCGGCGTACAGCGCGCGCTGCGCATCCAGCGCCACCAGGTAGCTGTCCTTGCCGGCCTTGTAGCGCGCCCGCGACAGCTCGTCCGCCCGCGCCGCCGCGCCCACCAGCGCCTCCTGCGCCTGGCGCTGCCCGGCCAGGGTGGAAGTAAGCGCCAGCGCGTCGGCCACTTCGCGGAAGCCGGCCTGGATGGCCTTCTCGTATTGCGCCAGCGCGATCTGCTGATCGGCCTTGGCGCCGGCCAGCTGCGCGCGCAGGCGGCCGCCCTGGAAGATCGGCAGGCTGATCTGCGGCGCGAAGCTCCACACGCGGGTGCCGCTGTCGAACAGATTGTTGAGCTGTCCGCTGGCCGTGCCCACGCTGCCGGTCAGCAGGATGGACGGGAAGAACGCCGCGCGCGCCGCGCCGATATCGGCATTGGCCGCGCGCAGCAGATGTTCCGACTGCAGGATGTCCGGGCGGCGCAGCAGTACATCCGAGGGCAACTCCGCCGGCAGCGCGCCGAGCATGGTGGCGTCGTCGCCCAGGCCGGTGGGCAGCAGCGCTTCGTCCAGCGCGCCGCCCGCCAGCAGGCGCAGCGCGTTGATGTCCTGCGCCACCTGGCCGGTGTAGCGCGCCATGTCGGCGCGCGCGGTTTCGACCGTGGTCTGCGCCTGGCTGACATCCAGGCTCGAGGCCGCGCCGAGCGCATGGCGTTGTTCAGTCAATTGGAATGAAGCCTCCTGCGTGTCGCGCGTGGCCTGCGCCACCTTCAGCGACTCGCGGTCCGCCGCCAGCGTCAGCCAGGCATTGGCCACTTCGGCGATCAGGCTCAGCTGCGCGCTGCGGCTGGCCTCGCCCTCGGCCAGGTAGCGCTCCAGCGCGCCGGTGCTCAGCGAGGCGACGCGGCCGAACAGGTCCAGCTCGAACTGGGTAGTGCCCAGTTCGGCGCGGTATTGCTGGGTGATCGGCTGCGGCTGGTTGATGTCGCGGCTGCGCTGCAGCGACGCGGTGGCGGCGATCGACGGCAGGCGGTCCGCGCGCTGGATGCGGTACTGCGCGCGCGCCTTCTCCACGTTGAGCACGGCCACGCGCAGATCGCGGTTGTTGTGCAGCGCCTGTTCGATCAGCGCGGACAGGCGCGGATCGACATAGAACTGGCGCCAGCCGATATCCGCGGTGCGGCCCTGGCTGCCGGCCGGAGCCGAAGCGTCGGGCGCCGCGCTGTTCTCGGGCAACGGCCAGCTTGCCGGAACATCCGGCTGCGCGGCCGGCACCTTCGGCGCCAGGCTTACGCAGCCGCTCAGGCCCAAGGCGAGCGTGACCGCACAACTCAAAATGAAAGACTTATTCATGCGAGGTATCTCCGGCGACGGCCACGCCGCCCACGGCGCGCTTGCGCCGCCCGAACAGCCGCTGCACCAGCACGAAGAACAGCGGCACGAAGAACAGGCCCAGCGCCGTACCCGCGACCATGCCGCCCAGCACGCCGGTGCCGATCGCGCGCTGCGCGCCGGAACCCGCCCCATTGGCCAGCGCCAGCGGCAGCACACCCAGGCCGAAGGCCAGCGAGGTCATCAGGATCGGCCGCAGGCGCGTGCGCACCGCCAGCAAGGTGGCGTCGAGCAGGGCCATGCCCTTCTCCACGTTCTCCTTGGCGAACTCCACGATCAGGATCGCGTTCTTGCTCGACAGGCCCACCGTGGTGAGCATCGCCACCTGGAAGTACACGTCGCGATCCAGCCCGCGGAAGTACGCCGCCAGCACCGTGCCCAGAATGCCCAGCGGCGCCACCAGCAGCACCGAGGTGGGAATCGACCAGCTCTCGTACAGCGCGGCCAGGCACAGGAACACCACCAGCACCGACAGCGTGTACAGCATCGGCGCCTGCGCACCGGCCTCGCGCTCCTGGTACGACTGCCCGGTCCATTCCAGGCCGACGCCGGCCGGCAGCCTGGCCACCAGTTTTTCCACTTCGGCCATGGCGTCGCCCGAGCTCACGCCCGGCGCGGCTTCGCCATTGATCTGCATCGCGGACACGCCGTTGTAGCGTTCCAGGCGCGGCGAACCGAAATCCCAGCGCGTGCTGGCGAAGGCGCGGAACGGCACCATCGCACCGGCGGCATTGCGCACCGACCACTTCTCGAAATCCTCCGGCGCCATGCGGAACGGCGCATCGGCCTGCACGAACACGCGCTTGACGCGGCCGCGGTCCATGAAGTCGTCGATGTACTGGCCGCCCCAGGCCATGGTCAGCGTGTCGTTGAGATCGCCGATCGACAGGCCCTGCGCCGCGGCCTTCTTGTAGTCCACGTCGATGCGGAACTGCGGCGTGTCGTCCTGGCCGTTGGCGCGCACATTGGCCAGCAGCTTGCTCTGCGCGGCTTCCTGCAGGAACTGGTTGCGCGCCGCCACCAGGGCTTCGTGGCCCAGGCCGGCGTTGTCCTTCAGGTAGAAATCGAAGCCCGCCGAGTTGCCCAGCTCCGGCACCGCCGGCGGCGCGAAGGCGAAGGCCAGCGCGTCCTTGTATTGGCTGAAGGCGCCCATGGCATTGCCGGCCACCGCATTGAGGCTGGCGGCTTCGCCATGGCGCTCGCTCCAGTCCTTCAGCTGCACGAAGGCCATGCCGGCGTTCTGGCCGTTGCCGGCGAAGCTGAAGCCGAGCACGGAGAACACCGAGTCCACCGCCGGGTCGGCCATGAAGTGCTGCTCGATGCGGCCCATCACGCGCGCCGTGCGTTCGGTGGCGGCGCCTACCGGCGCCTGCACCATGGTGAACAGAAAGCCCTGGTCTTCCATCGGCAGGAACGAGGTGGGCAGGCGCAGGAACACCACCACCATCGCCGCGCTCATCGCCACGAACACCAGCAGGAAGCGCCGGCCGCGCGCGATGATCGCGCCCACCACGCCCTGGTACTTGCGCGTGCCCTGGTCGAAGCGGCGATTGAACCAGCCGAAGAAGCCGCGATCGGAGGCGTGATGGCCCTTGGCGATCGGCTTGAGCAAGGTGGCGCACAGCGCCGGCGTCAGCACGATCGCCACCAGCACCGACAAGGCCATCGACGACACGATGGTCACCGAGAACTGCCGGTAGATCACGCCGGTGGAACCGCTCAGGAAAGCCATCGGCACGAACACCGCCGACAGCACCAGGGCGATGCCCACCAGCGCGCCGGTGATCTGCGACATCGACTTGCGCGTGGCTTCCAGCGGCGACAGCCCCTCCTCGCTCATCACGCGCTCGACGTTCTCCACCACCACGATGGCGTCGTCCACCAGCAGGCCGATCGCCAGCACCATGGCGAACATGGTGAGCATGTTGATCGAATAACCCATCGCCGCGAGCACGCCGAAGGTGCCCAGCAGCACCACCGGCACCGCGATGGTCGGGATCAGCGTGGCGCGGAAGTTCTGCAGGAACAGGTACATCACCAGGAACACCAGCACGATCGCTTCGAGCAGGGTCTTGATCACGCCTTCGATCGACACGCGCACGAACGGCGTGGTGTCGAACGCGATCACCGACTTCACGCCGCGCGGGAACGAGGGCTCCATCTGCTTGAGCGCGGCCTTCACGCGCTCGGCCGTGGCCAGCGCGTTGGCGCCGGAGGTGAGCGAGACGGCGATGCCGGTGGCGGACTTGCCGTTGTACTTGCTGGCCGAGCCGTAGTCCTGCAGGCCCAGCTCCACGCGCGCGACGTCGCCCAGGGTCAGCACCGAACCGTCGGTATTGCTGCGGATCACGATCTGGCGGAACTGCTCCGGCGTCTGCAGGCGCTGCTGCGCGATCACCGAGGCGTTGATCTGCTGCCCCTTCACCGCGGGGTTGCCGCCGATCTGGCCCACCGCCACCTGCTGGTTCTGCGCGCGCAGCGCGGCCACCACTTCGGGCGGCGTCAGCTTGTAGGTGTCGAGCTTGTTCGGGTCCAGCCAGATGCGCATGGCGTACTTGGAACCGAACACTTCGATATTGCCCACGCCGGCCACGCGGCTGAGCGGGTCGACCAGATGGGCATTGACGAAGTCGGAGATGTCTTCGCCGTCCAGGCGGCCATCCTCGGATACGAAGCCCACCACCATCAGGAAGCCGGAGCTGGACTTCACCACGTTGATGCCCTGCTGCTGCACGATCTGCGGCAGCAGCGGCGTGGCCAGCTGCAGCTTGTTCTGCACCTGCACCTGGGCGATGTCCGGGTTGGTGCCGTTCTCGAAGGTGAGCGTGACCTGCACCGCGCCGTCGGAATCGCTGGTGGCGGACATGTACAGCAGGCCGTCCAGGCCCTTCATGTTCTGCTCGATGATCTGCGTCACCGAGTCTTCCGCCGCCTGCGCCGACGCACCGGGATAGTTGGCGTTGATGGTGACCTGCGGCGGCGCGATCACCGGGTATTGCGATACCGGCAGGCGCAGCAGCGACAGCGTGCCGGCCAGCATCACGATGATGGCGATCACCCAGGCGAAGATGGGGCGATCGATAAAAAAGCGTGCCATGGGTATGAGTCCTCAGTGCGCCGCGGCGGCCGCGTGTCCGCCGGCGGCGGCAGCAGCGGCTGCGCCGGCTTCGCTGGCGTGCACGGGCGTGCCGGGCTGGATCGTCTGCAGGCCTTCGACGATCACCTTGTCGCCGGCGGCCAGGCCGCCTTCGACCAGCCACTGGTCGCCGACGGTGCGGCCGACCTGCACTTCGCGCAGTTCCGCCTTGCCGTCCTTGCCGACGACCATGGCGGTGGCGCCGCCCTTCGGATCGCGCGAAATACCCGCCTGCGGCACCAGCAGCCCGCGCGGATTGCTGCCCTTGTCGAGCACCGCGCGCACGTACATGCCCGGCAGCAGCACGCCTTCCGGATTGGGCACGATCACGCGCAGCGCGAAGCTGCCGGTGGTGGGGTCGACGCTGACGTCGGCGAACTGCAGCTTGCCGTCGTGCGCGTAGGTGCTGCCGTCTTCGAGCAGGATCTTCACCGGCGTGCCGCCGGCTTCCTTCAGCGAGCCGGCGGCGATGCGCTTGCGCAGATCGAGCAGCTCGCCGCTGGACTGGGTGACGTCGATAAAGATCGGGTCCATCTGCTGCACGCGCGCCATCGGCTCGGCCTGGTTGGCGGTGACCAGCGCACCCGGCGTCACCGCGGACTTGCCGATGCGCCCGGTGATCGGCGACACGATGCGCGCGAAGGCCAGGTTCACGCCGGTGCTTTCCACCTGCGCCTGGCCGGCGGCGACGTCGGCCTCGGCCTGGCGCCAGGTCGCGGTGGCGGTTTCGTCGTCCTGCTTGCTCACCGCGTCGATGCGCGCCAGCTCGCTGGTGCGCCTGGCGTTGAGTTGCGCCGAATACAGCGCGGCCTTCGCTTTCGCCAGCGTGGCCTTGGCGTTGTTGTTTTCCGCGCGATACACCGCGTCATCCAGCTGGTACAGCGGCTGGCCCGCCTTCACCAGCGCGCCTTCCTCGAACAGGCGCTGCTTGACGATGCCGTTCACCTGCGGCCGCACTTCGGCGATCTGGAACGCACTGGTGCGCCCCGGCAGTTCGCGCGTGACGGTGACCGCCTGCGGCTTGAGCGTCACCACCGTGACTTCGGCGGGACCGCCCTGCTGCGGCGCCGCCTGCTGGCCCTTGCAGGCGGCCAGGGTAAGGACGGAAGCGGCCAGGGCCGTCAGGGCCAGGCCGCGCAAGAAACTGCGATTTGAAGACATGAGAGACCTCGGTCCCTGCCGATGGGGAGGGGCGGCAGAACAAGAGTGAACGATCATTCTCATTATTGAACCGAAATGACGGCTCGGTCAATTGGACTAACGGCACGGGGGTAAAATGGCCGTAGACGGGCGCAGGTCTTTTCCGAACATGGCCCGAGCATGGAGGGAAGCGGCACAGGCTGCGTGCCGCTTTCTGCTCAAAACGGGTTTACCGCTCTCGCGCGCCGCGGGCAATTTCTTGCGAATAGATGGCGACACCCGGCCCCCAGGCCTCGCTGAAATAGCGCGTCGGCGCAGGTTGGGGTGAGCCGCAGGCGAACCCCAAGGTCGGGTGCATCGGATGGCTGGAGTTTGCCTTCGGCTCACCCCAACCTGCGTGGGGCGAGCCTGCAGCTTGGCTCAGAACGTGTACCGCAGCGTCGCCTGCACCGACCACCGCGACTGCGCGCGGTCGTCTTCCAGCACATAGCCGCCGCTGTTGAAGTTGCCGTTCTTGTCGGTGGGCAGCGCATACACGTACTTGCCCGTCGCCGGGTCGACACCCGCGAAGTTGGCAAGGCTGCGCATGTACGGATAACCCACGTCGCGCACCTGGCCCCAGCGCTTGTTCACCATGTTCAGCACGTTGAACAGGTCCAGCCGCAGCTCGCCCTTGTTGCCCTTGAACAGGCCGGGGATCTCCTGGCGGAAGGCCAGATCCAGCTCGTTCACCCATGGCGAGTGCGCGCCGTTGCGGCCCGCCACCTTGCCCTGGTGGTCGCGCAGGTAGTCGTCGCGCTGAATGAACGCATAGAACTGGTCGATCGCCTGCTGCGGCGTGCCCTTCTGGAACTGCACCTCGCCCGGACGCGGGATATACATCAGCCCCGGCGGCGCCGAGAGGCCGGCCGGCTTGATGCCGCTGACGTCGTTGCCGAACACCCAGCTGTACGGCTGACCGGTATGGCCGTCGTAGAACGCGCTGATGCTGGTGGTGTAGTCGCCGAAGAAACGGTGCTGCCAGGTCAGCGAGGCGATCACGCGGCGCGCGATCTCGAAGTTGCTGTGGCTGGCCTTGTCCGCGTTCGGCTGATACACCGCGTCGTTCGCCCAGGTGCTGGCGGCCACTTTCTCGTTGCCGGAGCTGACGTCGGTGGAGCGGCCGAACACCACGCCCAGCGAGCCGGACCAGTCGGAGTCGGCAGTGAACGGGCGGGTGAGCTTCAGCGTCAGGTAATCGGCCGAGCCGTTGCGCGTATTGCTCAGATAGATGACGTTGCCGAAGCGCTGGTCGCGGTTGGCGCGCGCCACCGCGCAGCTGCGGTCGGCGGTGGCGCACAGCGACTGGCCGGAGGGGCTCTTGCCGGTGACCAGGAAGGCGTTCGGGTCGGTGGTGTTCCAGTAGCTCAGGCGGCCGTCCGGCAGGGCGCCGTTGGCGCGGCCGAGGTTGAGGTCCTGGAAGTACACGCCGTCGCGCGTGGACAGATGCTCCATCTCGGCGGTGAACACCGTGTTCCACCACGGCAGCTGGCGATCGAAGCCCAGGCTGGCCTTCCACACCGAGGGCATGCGGAAGCGGGCATCGGTCACGTCCACTTCCGGCGAACCGCCCTTGCGTGCGCCGGCCGGAATCAGCGGGTTGTTCGGATCGGCCGAGAAGCCCACGCCATTGGAGGCCGAGTAGCTGGTGAGCGACACGCCGTTATTGGTGTACGGGTTTGACAGCCACACGCCCGGAGGCGCGCCTTCGGACAAGCCCACGCCGCCGCGCAGCTGCATCGCGCGCTCGCCGTCGAAGCTGTAGTTGAAGGAGATGCGCGGCTCGAACAGGCCGTTGCCGTCGAAGCTGGCATTGTTCGGCGTGCCCGGATAAGCGGCATTGAACACCGGATTGGCCAGCGGCGTGCTGCTCACCTTGGGCAGGTCGTAGCGGAAGCCGTACTGCAGCGACAGGTTGCCGATCTGCCAGGTGTCCTGCGCGAAGAAGCCCCACTGGTTGAGTGTCCAGCGCGCGGCGATGCTCTGCAGGTTGCCGTCGGTGGGCCGGAACACGGAGTACTGGAACCAGTTGCCGGCCGCGAAGGCGTCGATGCTGGGGAAGGTGTACGCGCCGAACTCGGTGCGGCCGAACAGGTTGTAGAACTTGTCGCGCTGGAAGTCGAAGCCCACCTTCACGCTGTGGTCGCCCAGCGCCCAGGTGCCGGCGAAGAAGGTGTTGAGGCTCTTGATGTTGAGGATGTTGTAGTGGCGGAACTCTTCCTCGCCCAGGTACACGCTCGGGCCGGTGATGGTGCTGCCGCTGATGTTGCCGTTGGTGAACACGCGCACCTGCGGCTGCTGCGCGAACGGCACCGGCGTGGCGTCATAGGTGGTGTAGGACACCGCCGCCTCGGTGGAGAAGCTGTCGGTCCAGGCGTCGTAAGCATTGAGCACGTACTGCTTGCTCTGGCGGTGCTTGGTGAACCAGTAGCTGGAAAGGCTCAGGCTCGGCGTGGTGGACGAGGTGCTGTAGCCGTTGAGGTTGGGCTGGGTGCTCTTGACGCGGTCGAAGCGGAAGCTCACGCGGTGGCCGTCGGCGATGTTCCAGTCCAGCTTGAACAGCGCGCGCTTCTCGTCCTGGTCGGCGCCGGCGGCATTGACCACGCCGGGCTTCATGCCGAGCTGGCTGGCGATCTGGCTGATGCGGTCGATGTCGGTCTGGGCGATCGGCACGATATTGCCCTTGCCCGAGCCCTGCGGCCCGAAGTTCGGCGCGGCGGCGATGGTCTTGGATTCCTCGACGTTGGCGAAGAAGAACAGCTTGTCCTTGATGATCGGGCCGCCGAAGGTGGCGCCGCCGGTCCACTGGCGCTTGTAGCCCGTGAACGGGTTGCCGGCGCGGTCCTTGCCCACCCAGCCGTCCGCGTTGCGGTAGGCGTAGTAGGCCGAGCCGTGGAAATCGTTGGTGCCGCTCTTGGTGACGATATTGATCGCCGCGCCCACCGCGCGCTTGTTGGCCACGTCGTAGTTGGCGGTGGAGATGTTGTATTCCTCGATCGCATCCAGCGCCACCGGCTGGTTGAGCGCCGGCAGGCCGTTGTCTTCCAGGCCGAACGAATCGTTGGTCGGCACCGCGTCGATGCTGATGTTGTTGTAGCGGCTGTTCTGGCCGAGCGCGGAGATCTCGCCCTTGCTCTTGTTGGTCACCGTGATCATCGGGTCCATCCGCGCGATGTCCTGGATCGAGCGGTTGGGAATCGGCAGCACCTTCAGCTCGCGCTGCGAGACATGGGTGCTGATGCCCCTGGCGTCCGGCTGGAAGATCTGCGCCATCGCCACCGCCGAGCTGTCGGCGCTGACCTGCACGCCCTGCAGGTTGGTGGCATGGGCGGCGGCAGCGCCCAGGCTCAGGTCCAGCGTGGTCTCCTGCGCCAGCTGCAGGTAGACGCCGTCCTTCTCGGCGGAAGCCTGGCCGTCCTTGCTCACGGTGATGTCGAACGGACCGCCCACGCGCAGGCCCTGCGCCTTGTAGCGGCCGTCGGCATCGGTGCTCACCACCTGGGTGGTGCCGGAGGGCACGTGCACGATCTGCACGCGCGCACCGGCCACGGGCTGGCCCGCCGCGTCGAGCGCGCGGCCGCTGAGCGAGGAGGAGGTGTTCTGCGCGAAGGCCGGAGCGGCCAGCAGCGAGGCAATGAGCAGCGGCAACAGCCGCGCGCGCGGACTGACGTTCATGTCGTTCCTTTTCCCTTTGTTCGGCGGACGGGCCGCCCCCAGAAAGCCGCCCAAAACGGGTGGCGAAAGCGCCGAAGGTTAGAGGGGGTTTGTGACGCGGAGGTGATGTGTGCGTCACAGAGTGCGGGGTGCAAAGCCCCTCTCCCTCTGGG
>Ga0065165_1001638_pt1 | contig 22802 bp, 15 predicted proteins | sample AraplaMF_Cvi_mMF_FD_63813 | JGI IMG/M metagenome (GOLD analysis project Ga0065165, IMG submission 63813) | Arabidopsis root microbial communities from the University of North Carolina, USA - plate scrape MF_Cvi_mMF (version 2) (version 3) | ecosystem: Host-associated > Plants > Roots >... | reverse complement strand
CCGGATTACAAGACATTTGATCCCCGTAAATACACCGGAGGATCGGACATCGTTAATTTACGTAAAGAGCTTCTTGCACTCACCCAGTATGCGGTTAATCCGGATACGAAGCGGCCGTATGAGTTCGTGTCAAATACTTCCGACCATGCGAAATATTCTTTTATCGAAGAGGCGGATGGCTCAGCGTCAGGACGCCTTGGCGATTTACTGGAGGGCACCGGAAATGACTATGGCTTCGCGCTAACTGCAATTGGTACGTCAGACATACGGGTACGCTATGTGATTCCCGGTTCAACCGCGTCTGTTAAAGGGCTGGTGCGAGGCGATCAGCTTCTTACACTTAACGGAACCACTGTTAATACATCGCAGGTAAACCAAATCAATGCGGCATTCGATAGCCCCACCATGACAGTAAGCCTTCGTCGTAAGGACGGTTCGACGTATAACACAACATTAACGCAAGGTTCGTATACAACGAGTACATTGTATAAACCCGCTACGGTACTCAGGTCTGGCAACCGCGTCGTTGGGTATTTTGCCATGGCTGCTTTCAGTACGCTGAAGAATACGCAGAAGGAACTGGATGCCGCATTCACCACGTTTGCTGGTGCTGGTGTAACCGATCTTATTATCGACCTGCGCTATAACGGTGGTGGTTATGTTGAAACTGCTCAGTACCTGCTTGATCTTATTATTCCCACGTCACATCATAATGCTGTTAGCTATGTGGAACGATACAACAAATTGATGCAGGAGGGCAAGGCCACGATTCTGTCGAAGCAATTGCTGCGCGATGGAAACAATGACCCGGTTAAGTATGGCAACCGGTATGCAACGTATGCCGATGTAGATTATTCGGAAGCTAAAAATACCTATCACTTTGTAAAGAAGGGATCACTGGAGAATGTACGCAGCGTTTGCTTTATTATGACCGGTGCCTCTGCATCGGCGAGTGAGTTAACGGCAAATGCGTTACGTCCTTACATGGATGTTAAGATTATCGGTTCGCAGTCGTACGGCAAGCCGGTAGGTTTCTTCGGTATTACGATCGATAAATACACCGCGTATCTGTCAAACTTCCAGATTTCAAATTCCAAAGGCGAAGGGAATTATTATAATGGCCTTACCCCCGATATTGCAGCGGCAGACGATGTTACCCGCGACTTTGGCGATAGCGAAGAGACAAGCATTGCCACGGCCATGAGCTATATCACTACCGGTTTGACTACTGGTGGACGTGAGGAGACCGGACGTGTTATGCAGTTTCAGCACATCGGTAAGGCTACACCAGGTTTTCAAGGGATGATAGAGCAGCGAATTCATCTGAAGTAGTATCGAACACATTTCTGGAGGTACTTATTACTATGGGCTTTGTAATTACCTGTAAGCCATTTGGCGAGCTTACACCGACAGAACTGTATGCTATCGTGCGGTTGCGCGTCGAGGTTTTTGTTGTTGAACAGAACTGCGTTTTTCAGGATCTGGACGATAAGGATAAGTATTGTTTTCACCTGATGTTTCACGAGGGGGGAGAATTGGCGGCGTACGCGCGGTTGGTTCCACGCGATGTGTCGTATGAAGGGATGTTGTCTATCGGCCGGGTTGTTACCAGTCCGCGTTTCCGGGGTACAGGAGTCGGCAAGTTGCTTATGGAACGGGCGGTGGCCGAGGTGCAGGCCTGTTTTGGAGCCGGTGTGATACGGATCGGCGCACAGTTATATGCCAAGGCTTTTTATGAACGGATTGGCTTTCTACAAAGCGGCGATGTGTACGATGAGGACGGGATAGAGCATATCCTGATGGATAAACCGGTCGGCGACTAAGTCTGACCCGTCGCTGGGACAGGTATAGCAGATGCAATGGGCGATAAATCCAGGGAGAGGCGTGTGAGATCTGTGTGTGATAAATCGATTATTTTAATGATTTAGAGGTTGTTTTGGGATATGCAGTGATTCCAGTGATGACTTTTGCGTCCTTTGGGCGGTTTTAGTGTGCCAGCGTGCCGGGGTGGGTAGGTGTATGATTTTTGGGGAAAAGTGTAGAATAGTGTGGGATTATTCATCGGTCTATAAAGCCGTAAAACTTCTGTTAATGTCGTTTCGGCGTCAAAATCGACTTGGTATAATATTTTAGATGTTGATACGCGAAGCCCGTCACTATGGTGGGTAAGTCTGGGATCTGGATTGTGCGCAGGAGATCGTGCGGTGACGGTTCTGAAGGCTGACTAAATTTTTGTGTACTTAAACGTCTAAAATTATGTTCCGTGTATCAATTACTTTCGTTGTGCTGGCCTTGGTTTCTGTGTTAATGATGGGTAGCACGTTTAAAGAACAATCTTCTATTAATTCTAAGAATCAATCATCTTCCGTTGTTGCAGAAGCGCCTGTAAAGAAGGCGTGTACCGGGTTTACGGTTATCGAAGCCAGTAAGGGTATTAATTGCTATGGCGATACGGTCCGTTTGGTGAAGCGCGGTGGAATTTACGAGTTGGCAGCTGTCGTGAATAGAACAAAAACTTCTTCAATATCTGGCAGCAGCGTCGGTTCTTAATAACAATCTAAACGGTGTTTCCAGTGACGTGGTGTATTTGCGCCAGGCCTCTTGAAAGTTCGGCGGGAGAGGCCAATCAGATTTGAATCTGAGTTGCATCGCCCGACGAATACTGTTGGAAAAGTAAGCTCCAGATCCGAATAATTCTATTTGGATCACAGAGCCGGGACCGAATTATTTCTTGCCAGCCTTCTTGTCTCTTTTTTCCGCTCTCTTTTCTTTCAGCGTTTTGGTAGGCTGCTTTTTAGTCTCTTTTCTAGCGTCTTGTGATTTAGCCATAGCAAAGGTGTTTTAAATTTCCTTTCGATATTAACGAAAAAAACGATTCCCTGTTGCGCAAGGGGGTTTTATTCGTTGCATTTCGGTTGCCGGGCTATGTGCCGTTCCGGTTTTTACCCTGTAAGGTTTGTGTGATAAGGTGAATGATCAGTATCTTCTCTTCGGTTTTTTTACACGTTTTCGGCGGGCCAAACGTTAATGCGTAGTAGGGCTTTAGCTTATTTACCCGATATTTCCGAATTTCAAGGTTTTAGATTTCAGTGAAGCAGGTTATTACATACTTTTTGCTGGCCATTTTCGCGAGCGGGTCGGTCCTGGCCCAGAACAAGGAAAAACAGGAAAAACAAGCTGCTGCGCCTCTGGATTTTCCCGATAGTGTGCGGGCTGTTTTAGCGCGAACGCGTGGGGTAGACGCAATTGCGGTAGGCGATGCATTCGTTACGGCCTGGGGGAGTCTCGGTCCGGATCAACAAACCACTGTGCAGCGCCAGCTTCGGCAGCTTCGAAAGAAGCGTTATCCGCTTAAACCTCACACCATCGATTATCTGGGAGCCATTGCCCATGCCGTGAATACAGAGCATGCTGATGCGGCAACAATTGCATCTTTTCAGGGCGTAACAGACGAGGTGCTGGCTGCAGAGGTACCGGCCAAGGTACAGAACTTTCTGCGCGAGAGCCGGGTGTTTTTTCAGCACCATTCGTTGAATTATGAAAAGCCTTTCCGGCTTCACGTGCTTGACGACCGATATACTTTCGAATACATCAAGCCTGTACAGGGCTTTGATCTGAACGATACCGCTGAGCCGGTTGATGCGCAGAACAACCAGGATCCTCAGCCAACATCAGATACCAACGCTGATCTTACTCCCAACTTCGATTCAGGACCGGCAGATTCCGTCTATGCAGAAGCCCCCTTGTGGATGAATCCACCACCGCCGCCGGTTGTAGAGGGGCCGGTAATACGTTTCAGTCAGCTTTCGTTAAACTTCGTAACGCGTTACGATTCGGTAACGCTTAAAAATACCAAGGGTGTTCTCTCCCTTCGAAACAACTTGTTTGTAGGTGAGGGAGGCCGGTTCGATTGGTCACCTGCGTTGTTGCATCCAGACAGTGTATACTGCGATGTTACTACTTACCATTTTGTAGTAAACAAGTCGTCGTTCAAGTCAGACCTTGTAAAGTTTACGTATGCAGGGCGTACGCCGGGTGCAATACCCGGTACGTTCGAGTTTAAGTCTGTAGCCCGTAAGGATTCCGTGGCGTCTTCCTATCCGCAGTTCCGCTCGTTTCAAAGTACTTTGGCTATAGAGGGCATGGGGGATGAGAATGTGAAGTATATTGGTGGGTTTTCGCTTTTTGGCAGAAGGATTTCCAGTGCTTCGGTTGGCGGCGAAGAGTCCTTTATCGAGGTGTCGCATGCTGGTGAACGCCGCTTCAGTGCGCGGTCGGCCGACTTTGTGTTTAACGACTCGACGATAGCGTCTAAGAAGACTCGCATTGTTATTTATCAGAACAGCGATTCAATAACCCACCCGTCGGTTCAGATGCGCTACCGCTTTGGACGCGATAGCTTACAGACCTTGCTGGTCCAGAAAGATAAAGGCCCGATGCAGCATACACCCTATTCAGCGTCGTTTTTCAAGATCGATTTTGCGGCTGACATTATCCGGTGGAACATGTTCACCGACAGTATGGACATTCAGATCGACGGTGGGCGTAATACGGTACCAATGATTGTTGAGTCTACCGACTTTTATGATGCCGAGGATTTTAGACTGCTCAAGGGTGAAGGCTTTTCGTTTCACCCGCTGGCCCTTGTGGCGGTGTATTGTATGAAGAATAAGGTGCGGGAGTTTTACTCCGGCGATCTGGCATCGCATGCCAATAAAGAGGTGCGCGATATTAAAGCGGCGTTAATGTTTTTGTCGGAGAAGGGGTTGATTACCTATTCGCCCAAAACTGATGTGGTTAAGGTTAAGGAGCGCGCGATCCGGATGTATAAGGCTTTCCGTGGTGAGATGGACTATGATAACCTCAAGATCCATTCCGTTATTGATAGTCTTCCGAATGCTACCGTGAATTTTCCGAAGGGATACATGACAGTGCGCGGGGTCGAAGAGTTCGAGATGAGCGACTCGCTTAACGTACGGATCGAGCCCGACAGTGCTGTTATCACCCTACTGCAAAATCGTGATATGAAATTTAACGGTACAATCAATGCCGGTAACTTCGAGATCAGCGGTAAGGATTTTATGATGAATTACGATAACTTTTTCATTACACTGGGGCAGATCGATTCGATCAACTTCTTCGTAACGGAAAAGAACTCGAAGGGTATTGAAACCCGTCGTAAGATCAACAACTCGATGGTCGGAACAGACTCTACCGCCGCGGCTGCCGGAGGGTTGGCCAATACTTCGGCTACATCCGGTACCCTGTTTATCAGTAAAGCGAATAATAAATCGGGTAAGGAAAAAATGCCCAACTACCCGCGTCTTGATGCGTCGTCGGGTGGTGTGATCTATTTCGACCGTAAGGAGGTGTTGAATGGCGCATATGACCGCTCAATGTTCTTTGTAGTGCCGCCGTTCAAACTGGACAGTCTAAATGATGCTGATCCGGCGTCGATCAACTTCAACGGTACGTTCGTGTCGAGTGGTATGTTCCCGAACTTTAAGGAGAATCTACATACTCAGCCTGATAAATCGCTCGGTTTTGAGCACATCATTCCCAAGCCCGGTTATCAGATGTATGCCGGCGATGGTAATATGAATGGTGTGCTTACGATGGACAACCGCGGTTTGCGTGGTACGGGCCAGATCAATTACCTGGCGGCTACACTTTCATCGTACGATTTTATATTCTTTCCCGACTCAGTCATCGCCCGTGGCGATAAAGCGCAGATCGAGCAGAAACAATTCGGTTCGGTACTCTTTCCACAGGCTTCGCTTACAGACTTCGACATGAAGTGGTATCCGAAACAAGACCGTATGCGGATCAAGAACCTGAAAGCTCCGTTTGAATTTTATAACGGTACGGCGCAGATGCAGGGAACGCTTACGGTGTCTAAAGACGGTGTAGCGGGTATGGGTAAGTTTGAGACGCGGGGTACAGAACTGATTTCGCGGACGATGAATTTTACGGGTAACGACTTCAGTGCGCGTCACGGACGCTTCAAGGTGAAATCTGAAGATCCAAACAAGCCCCTGCTGTCGGGTACTGATGTGCGGATGAAGTTTAACCTGGAGCAAAATTATGCTGACATAAGCCCCGAAGTAGAAGGGGTGGCTGCTATTGCGTTCCCCTATGCGCAGTTCAAAACATCTATTCCCGAAATGCGTTGGGATGTAAACGCTCAGAAGATCTTCATGAGTAAGGCGAAAGATGTGCCGCTTGAAAAGTCTTACTTCTATACAACACGGAAAGATCTGGACTCGCTGCACTTCAATGCTGAAAGTGCGGTGTACGATCTGAAAACGCAGGAGTTGAAGGTAAGCGGTATTCCATACATTGTTGTGGCCGATGCCAAGATCACGCCCGAGGGTAATGAGGTGTTGATTCTTGAGAACGCCAAGATCGGTACATTGAAAAATACGACGATCGTACTGGATACGCTCAACGGTTACCACCGTCTTACCGAAGGTGTGGTGGATATTATTTCGCGTAAGGAGTTTACAGGGTATGCCACGTACCAGTATGTGAACTTTTTGAAAGATACGTTTGCCATTAAGATGACGAATTTCCATCTGGAACCCATAAGCCAGGTAGAGCAGTCGCGTCGCTCACAACGTCGTAAATCGTCTGCCGCAACGATGCAGACCGTTGGTGCGGGAGAAGTTACCGAGAAAGATAACATTGTATTGGGTGCAGGGATGTTCTATAAAGGTGAGCTTACCATGTACGCAACCCGCCCGGCGCTGGAGCTTAAGGGCTTTGTGAAGCTTGATATTAAAAAGATCAAGGATTATAACACCTGGATTCAATATACCCAGACCGGTGATGAAACAGACGTGCTTATCGACTTTGCGAATGCCGTAACCGAGGAAGGTGCCAAGGTAAACGCCGGTCTGCACTTTAACAGCACTGACAATAACCTGTACATTACATTCCTCAGCAATAAGAGCAGCGAGGACGACGAGAACTTCTTCGAGCCGCAGGGTACACTGTACTACGATACAGCTTCGAAGGAATTCAAGATCGAGGATATCGAGAAGGCCCGTGGTAATAAGCTGTCGGGTAAATTATTTGCCTATAACGATGAACGTCTGTCGGTGCGTTTTGAAGGACCGGTTAAGTTATTCAACAACCCTCCAAAGGGTTTCTCGGTAACGTCTACCGCGTTGGGGCAGGGCAACCTGGAGACCAACGAAATCCGGATGAATTCGTTCTTCATTATGAATAACGACGTGCCGCCGGCGGCGTACGATATTATGGCCAAACAGTTGCAGGAGGTTATCAAGAACGAGGGGGCTGACGAAGGTCTTGGTGATCAGACTGAGTTGCTTTACAAGATCGGCGATATAATCGGCGAGAAGATGGTGAAGGATTATGAAACCAAAAGCCAGCAAGGGTATGTATCGCTCGGTACCTTGGCGCCGTTGGCCAAGCCACTGGTGCTCTCGAATGTAAACCTGAAATGGTCGCAGGAGCGTAAGGCATTCTATAGCGAGGGTAAGATCGGTGTTTCGAACAGCGGTCGTAACGATATTAACGGCGCCTTCGAAGGGTTTGTAGAGGCCCGTAAAACCGAAGATGGCAGCCCGGTATTCCACGTATTCTTTAAAGCATCGCCTGAGGCATGGTACTATTTCGGTTTTGAAGACAACCGCCTGATGGTGCAGTCGTCAAACGAAGAGTTCAATGCAATCATTACCAAGAAAACGAATGCTGGTAAGGCCAAGATTGGAGAAGTGGCGTTCCTGCCTGGCAGCGAAGAAGAGACGCTCGCGTTTATCAACCGCTTCCGCCGTGATTATTATGGTATCGATATTCCGTATAGCCTGAGCGATGGCGCCGCGCCTGCCTCTAATAAGGAGGAGAAGCAGAAGACGGAGAAGAAGGCTTCAGACGACGGATTCTAAGAATCAGTAGCTATGGCGGGTGCGACGCAAGGAGCGGAAAAACATAAATGCAATAAAGCGATAGGCCACCCTGTAAAGGTGGCCTATCGCCTTTTTATCAGTATCTACTTTACCGCTGCGCGACGTTTCATGATTTCGCGCCAGGTGGTTAGTACAATTTTTTCTTTTTCGAGAAATGCTTTGAAGGCGGGGTCGGTCATGGCGAGCAGATCGCCGTGGCGGAGGGTGCCGGAATTGGAGATGTTTTTGAATGTCTCCGTGGGAGCGGTACAGTGCATGATAACCATGGTTAGTCCGGGTTTGAGCTTCTGTATGGATTCGATGTATTTGCCAGTGGCAAATTTGCGCAGCTCTGCCTCGTTGAGGTTTGCCGGGTATTGCCAGGCGTAGCTTAGATTGTGAATATCGTCGAGTACGGGAAACCCGGCGCTCCAGAGCATCTTACCGGCTTCGCGCAGCTGGGCGAGTTGCACCTGGTCTGACTGCTGGCCGATCATGGTGTTATGGCCACCTGGCAGCATCACAGGGATTTTGAATTCAATGCCTACTTTAATGTAGCGCAGCAGGAATTCCGGGCGGGCAAAGATGGCCCCCATGTGCGAGTCCATGTGCGTCGGTTCGAAGCCCATGGCCCGGGAGCGGTCTACCTGGGCGCGGATTTCGGCTTCTACTTCATCGGCTTTTGCATTTTTAACGAGGCTTTCCACGGTAGGCCACAGCGCACCTTCGGTGTCAACAAGGCTGGGCGACGCCAGTTTGCCGCTAATGGGAGCCCAGCGGTAGTCGTTCCATTCTGAGTTCAGCGTGATGTGCAGACCGGCGTCGGTCTCGGAATGATTTTTCAGGTAGTGGAAGAAGCCGGGTATCCATGGACAGGGCATCATCATGCTCAACGATGTGGCTACACCTTTTGTGGTGGCTTCAATGGCACCCTGGTTGGACTCCCACGACATGCCTACATCGTCAACGTGCAGGATCAGTACTTTGGAGCCTTTTGGGAACCCGAGTTTTTCGGCGTAGCTGGTTTGTGCCAGGATGCCATCGCACGCGGGTAATGAAAAGATGAGTAGTAGAAGCAGGAAGCGTGTCATAATGCAGTAAAAATATAAAAGCGGCGGGAGGGAGCAGAGCGATGTCCGTTGGGCCTCCTGCCGGTGCGTTTATTTTCCGTAGATCTCGTTCAGTACACCCGCCAGCCGTACACCGGCCTGTACGAGCCGCTGTTGAACGATGTTGAAGTTCTTATAGGCGTATTGATAGCCGAGTTTGCCTTTGCCGTAGTCGTATACCTGTCGGCGGTATTGCATGCTTTCGTTGGCCCAGTCGCGCACGTTGCTTTTTTGCCATGTCTGCATTTGCTCAGGTGTGAGGATGTCTACAGACTGAGCGAGTTCGGTATAGCTCAGTTTGGTGTCGTCTATCATGTCGCTGTCCCATACGCGGTGCAGGTTGCTGTCTGCGCGGAACCACATTACTTTTACGTCATTACCACCGCGATCGTTACCACCGCCTACGTGGAGAGGTTGGTGTATGTCGCCAATAAGGTGGATAAGCATTTTAACGGCCTCTTCTTCCTGTTTGGGATTGAGCTTTTTGGATTTCAGGTCGTTTATCATGCGGTCAATGGCTTCTACTACATCGCCATTGGGGTTTTTGGGGCTTTTGTCGTATGCCTGTCCGTCTTGTATGGTTACCCAGTGCCAGTCTGCGGTAAAGTTATAGGTTGAGTCAGATCGAATATCGTCCATCCAGGTGGCGGCAATGGCGAGTGACTGACTCTTGAGTATACGTTGCAGTTCTTTGCGGGCTTTTTTGTTGAGGTACTTTTCAGCAATCCAGCCGGTAGCCCGGTGCCCTGTGGCTCCCCAGGCAAGCGCGGAAGCGGTTACCGATAATAGCAGGAAGGCAGTGGCAAGTATTCGTTTCATATAGCGTTTTTGAATTGTTTTTTGTATTTCACTCATTGCCGCAATGCCGATACGCGCGTACGGCAAGCGGGCGTTATCTTTGCGGTTACCCGCCGTCGCTGAAGCTATCCCTCCGTCGCTGAGACAGCTATGGCGGGCGAAGAGCGGGAACGGTAAGCGGGGGCAATTTCTTTAATTTCCCAGGAACTGAAATTGTAAACCCGTTAATTTAAATTTATATCTTTAGCGAAAGGCTCTTTTATGCCCCAAACGGTAAAACTATCCGCATTTCTAGTGGCCAATCAGTTGGATATCAAGTCTATTAAGGCTTTTCTGGATATCAAACCACTGGCCGATTCATCGTCTGAGTTATTTTACAGTTTCAATAACGGTGCTAAGTATCAGTACTATTTCAACTTCGGGGTTATTGTTTTTGCCGGCTATTCGGAAGACGAAATGAAATGGGCAATGAAGGCAATACACGGCTTTCAACGTAACCCGCTTACAACCTGGATGCGCGACGACCACGTGCTGCGGCAGGAGGAGCAAAGCGAAATTCGTTTCGATTTTGATGAGGTTGTAGTGGGCCGCCTCGATGCTCATATAATACGCATTACCATGTTCAACCTGGCGCAGTCTGTGGCGCTGGATGCCTACCACAACATCAGCGATGTTTTGCTGATGGAGGTAAAAGAATTTGCCAATCAGCTTGAGGTCACCGGCAAGCTCAAGATAAGCCGCAAGAATATGATGCGCTTCATTGGCAAAGCCTTGAACACACAAAATGATATAGCCGAGAATATCTATATTTTCGATGCTCCCGAGCTTGTGTGGGACGACCAGTATCTCGATAAGCTCCACCAGGGCCTGATGAAGTACTTCGATCTTCGGGTGCGTTTCAGCGAGGTGGAGTATACGTTGCGTATTATTGAAGACAATCTCTCTGTTTTTCGCGAGATCATTCACCAGCGCGAGAGCAATACGCTGGAGTATATCATCATCATCCTGATCCTTGTCGAGGTATTCGACCTGCTGATTACCAAAATCCTGAAGATCGCCGGCTGAGTGTAGTACTGTGTTGAAAGTATAAGCTTCGACGTATTGCAACAGTACCATGCAACTCAACACCGTTGTCTTGCCGTCAGGTTATGCTGATGAATTGACGTGCAGCCAACGGTGGTGAGTCTATGCGGCTATTGTGCTGACACCGTTTGGTTGGTGTTGGCTACCGTAAGGCGCAGGGTGGCACCTTTGCTTTTCTGGCGAATGGTGGTGTTGAGTATCAGCGTGTAGTTGCCAGGCGCTGTTTCCGGCGCTACGGCGAGTGTAACCGTACTTTTCTCAATCACACCTTCGGCTGGTTCAAACTTTATGGTTACCCCTTGCGGCACGCCCGATGCCAGCTTGAGTTGTGCCTTTGATTTTGCGAAGCTTTTCGAGCTGTGTATCGACAGGGTAACATCTTTAGTTTGGCCGGGGGCTATTTCGAGCGTGGCTGCCGAGAGTTCAACGGCAAATTCTGTACGTGGAGCAGATTGATCCTGGGCATGAAGGGCCAGGGTGGAGGCCAGCAGCAAGGCTACGGCAAGTGTATAGATTTTCATATTTCGGAGTTGTTTAATTCGTCTCCGAAGGAACGGTGTTGCGCGGACTTTTGCCGGGCAATGAAGCGGGTGGCGTGGTTGCTGGTATGAATTGAAGGCCGCCGGGGTGAATTGTAACGCCTGTGGGGTGAATGGAGAGGCTGTCTGTCCTCAGGACTCCGCCATGATGCCGCTGTGCTGGCGAATGGTTTCGATGATCTCCCGGCCTTTTGCCCGCGATACGGGTATGCTGTGCTCACTGTTCAGCACCTGGAGTTTGTAGCCATTGGCATTGCCGCTGATGTTGCTTATGGCCATGACGTGTATAAGGTAGGAGCGATGGCAGCGTATTACGAGACGACTGTTGATTTGGGCTTCGATGTGTTTCAGGTTTGCCCGCAACAGTTTTTTCTGAATTCCGTTGTCCGTATTCCAGAATACGGTCGAGTAATTGTCGTCTGCCCGTACGAATAGGAGGTCGTCGAGCGGCAGGGCGAGGGTTTCGCTGGTTTCGGAGCGGAGGATGATTCGTACAGCGTGTTTACGAGGGGCGTTGGTCTGGTCTAGTGTACGGAGTCGGTCGAGTTCGCGATTGTCTTCGAGGGCGCTTTGCAGATTATCACGCAACATGTTGTTGCGCAAAATAAGCGAAGTAAGAATAATGGGTATTACGCTGATGAAGCCCACCTGACGGTAGGCGTGGAGGAAGTTTATGGCAAGTGTGTGCTGGGGCGAGATATATGCATCGTCTATCAGTGCGCTGAGCAGGCCCATAACCATCAGGTTCGCGAGCAGGTGCAGGCTGTATTTGCCTACGTTCCATTGCACCGGGTCCATGGCCCGCGGGAAAACGCGGGGTAGCACAATGATGCTGGCGAATAGCGTAACAAAGGTTACGACGCCGAATATGAGGTTGTGTTCCAGGGTGAGTGGATGGTCGTGACGCACATTGGTACGGAAGATCGACATGAACAACACTACATACACGCTCGTTCCGATAATGAAGAGCATGTTCTTACGCTCGTCATTCAGAAAAAACGGAAAGGGTAGTTGAAAGAATTTGTTCACGTTTACGTTAAGGCTAATCCTATGGTAAAAGTACCAGTAGCAGGAATACGGTGAAAGTATACGGGCAGAATTGGCGGTATGTTGCCTGGTTTCTGGGTTATCGCAGGGGCAGGGGTGTTACGGTATAGCCGGCATTGCGTAGCAGCGCGACCAGGCCATTGGTGCCAGCCAGGTGTAATGCGCCCACCGCAATAAAAGCGGAACCGTCTTTGAGTATTGTGGGGAAGGCTTCTAACCACTTTTTGTTGCGGTCGGCGGTAAGCACCTGTAATTCGGCAGCGGTATAGTGCTGGTTGTTCAGCGCTTGCTCCATCAGGTCCAGGTTCTGGTGCCGGTAGTAGCTCAGAAGCAGCAGGGTCTCGTGTGTTGCCTGATCTTTGGTCAGTACAAACTGGGTAAGTAGTTCGGCCTGACGTTCATAAGAGAACTGGTTGTAAAGTGCGTTGATCTGGTCGTCGAAGGTTTCCAGGCCTGCTACGGGACGTTGATTCTGGCGGGCCAGGTTCTGAAAGTAGAGGTCTATCGGTGTTTGTACGGAGGTTATGCTTCCAGAATATTTCTGCTGAAGGTGGGCGGCCAGCAGCATTTGCACGGTCATGGGGTTAAAGGTGTTGAAGTAACTCAGTTCATAGCCCGACAGTTCTTTGAGCCATGCGGCAGCTTCGTTGTACACGCCCGGGCTTAACAGTTTGTCGAGTGTGGTGCCTTTCATACGGGCGGCGTCTACAAGCCGGAAGGCCAGGGTGCTGTCGTATACAATCTCACCCACCATGGCGCGGCAGGTATGAAAGCGGCTCATCACGTTGGTGAGGCTGTCGGCGTATGTATTGGTGAGTAGGTGGTACGTGCCGAACAGGTATGAAGGCTGCGCAAGACTGTTACCCCGTATTTCCCAGAACAGCGCGTTCTCGACCGGCTGCGTTTGGGCGGCAGCGGTCGATATAAGGAGTGTAAGAAGCAGTATTCTAACCGTGCAGATCATTCACGAGGGCTTTGAGTTTGTCGAGGTGGTTGCCGTAGAGTTTACGCAGCATCCACCGCACAAACCAGATGGTGCCGGCGTAGAATATTGTGGCTACAGATAAGAGTACTACGATGGTGCGTGGTCTTGACAGTGCTTCGAGAAATTCGGTTGTGCCGCGATCCAGAAAGCTGAACAGCAGGCCGAGAACAAAGTATACCGGGTAGAGTATGGTGTAGCTTCGCTTATAAAAACTAAGGTAGCTGGTAAGGCTTGCTACGAGTGTTTCTAGTGTAGCGCGCAGGTTTTCGTTGGCGAGATCGAAGCGCTTTAACAGCATTAGCTTTTTAACATAGTATACCGTGTATACTACCAGTATGAAGAGTATGGCCGATGAGGTCCACTTGAGCGCTCCCGAGGGAAGGGTAAGGGCATATACAAGCAGGGTAATGCCGCTTGCCAGTGTAAGGGTTAGTTCCAGCCACACGCTGCGCATCAGCTTATCGACAAGCGATTTACTTTTGCCTTTCAGCATCAGTGCGATCTCGGATTCTCCTTTAGGCTGGAATCCGGGCTCGTTGTTTTTCCATATATATTTAAGGTCGTCCAGTTCCATCATGCTAGCTCATCAGTTTTCGTAGTTTTTCGCGTATGCGGTTCATGCGTACGCGCACGTTGTTTTGGGTTATGCCGATGGTTTCGGCAATGTCTTCATAGGGTACTTCTTCGAGTGCCATCATGATCATGGCGCGCTCAATTTCAGACAGTTGTCGTATGGCCCATTGAAGTTTCTGAAAGTTCTCTTCGAGATCGTCGATGCCGTAGTCAGAAATGTTGAAATGTACTTCCTGGAGGTCTTCGGTCTTCACGTGCCGCGTTTGTTTCCGGAATCCGGAGATGGCGGTGTTGAGTGCGATGCGGTACATCCAGGTTGTAATCTTGGCTTCGCCGCGGAAGGTAGGGAACGACTTCCAGAGTTGAAGCACAATTTCCTGAAACAGGTCATTGCGAACGTCGGGGTCGTTTTCATACATAATACATATCTTATGTATAAGGCCCTGGTGTTCGTTGATCAGGTTAATGAAATTTTTTTCTTCCTTTATCACCCGGTAGTGGATAACTATAGTAGCTCCATAAGTCGACGATAAAGAAAAGAAATTACAGGCTGTAATTCCTAAACCTTAGGGAAATTTGTTGGAATACGCTGTGGCTGGATGGGGTAGCCGGGTAAAGAGAATCAGCGGGTTACTTTTTCGAGGTTGAAAAGCTCGTTGAGCATTTCGGTAATCGATTCGGCATCACCACGTTTACAAGCTGCTTTGAGCTGAAGTACCGGATATTTCAGGATCTTCTGCATCATAGAGCGGCTCATTTCTTCGAGCTTTTCCGCTTCTTCGGGCTTTGCGTTTTTAAGGTAACGCGCCAGCTCCTCTTTACGAATTTGCTCAAGAGTGTTTTTGAGTTTCTGGATAGTGGGCGAAACGATCATTTCCTTGGACCAATCTTCGAATTCGGCAATGGTCTCACGAATAATCGATTGCACCAACGGTATGGATGCCTTGCGGCGTTCTACGGCTTCGTTGGTTTTCTCGCGGATATCGTCCAGGTTGTATACGATAGCTCCGGTGATCTCGTCTACCGCAGGTTCAATGCTGCGCGGCATAGAGAGGTCAATGAAGAATTTGTGCGAGAGTATAGTGATGTTCTTAAGACGCTCACGTGTAATGAGCGGCTCGTTGCCCGATACCGAGCTGATGATTACGTCAGCATTCTGGATTTCGAGATCCAGTTGGTCAATGGGGGCAGCTGTAAAACCACACCGTTGCGCCAGCTTTTCAGCCTTGTCAAGGGTACGGTTAAGTATGGTTACTTTTTCGAAGTTCGAGTTCTGAAGATTCAGGGCCACGTCCTGTCCGATCTCTCCGGTACCTACTACAAGTACTTTGGGCGCGCGGAAGCCAGAGGTAACGTCTTCGGCCAGTTCTTTGGCTGCGTAAGATATGGATGCAGCACCATCGCGAAATGCCGTTTCCTGTACAACACGTTTGTTAACGAAGAAAATGGTGTGCATTAACCGGTGCAGAAAGGGGCCGGCCATGTTTTCGTCCGCGCTCCACTGGTAGGCATTTTTTACCTGTCCGGAAATCTGAAGGTCCCCAATAACCTGGGCGTCCAGCCCTATGGCTACTTCAAAGAGGTGGTGTACAGCTTGAATGTCTTGCAGTTGTGTGAAATGCTGTTCGAAACCAGCGTCAAGACCTTTTATGAGGGCGAGTCCGCGGAAGATTTCAGTAGCGAAATCGCTCTCCGCGTAATAATAAATTTCGGTACGGTTGCAGGTGGAAACCACCAGCACATCAGTTGCAGTAGTGTAGTTGCGTACAAAATTGAGGAGTTCTTTGCCCGCAGCTTCGTTCAAGGATACCTGCTCCCGGAGTGACACCGGAGCGGTCTTATACGTCAGTACTAATGCTTTAAAATTCCGTATCATTTCAATTACAAAATTACGTTGCGCGTGAAAAACCAGCATGATAAAAGTCAACAATACCGTAATTTAGAACGCGTATAAATAACTTCGCATCGTTGTATTTCACTGGTTTTTACGACTTTGCGTTCCTATACCGTTAACATACAGTTACCATGCAAAAGTTTCGCCGTTGGCTACTTCGTTCTGTTGGTTTTACGTCATCCCAAGTCAACGGATTCCTCATTTTACTTCCTCTGCTACTCATCATTTTGTTCTCAGAGCCGTTATGGCGTGCCGGGTACAATCGTTATCGTGTGCGGCCCGTACCGGATACCACGGCCCTTGAGGCATTTGTTGCCCTTTGGGAAGAGGAGCTGCCGGTTTCATCGCCGGGTACACGGGCAGTCACACACGAAGCAATCAAATCCGAGCGTTTTGCTTTTGATCCTAACCAGGTTGGGTTCGACTCTTTGCGGAGGCTTGGAGTTACCATTCCCCTGGCACGTCGTATTATACACTACCGCGAAAAAGGAGGCCGGTTTCGGGTAAAACGCGATCTGCTTCGCATTTATGGATTTGACTCTTTGTTTTACGAGACGTTGAAGCCGTATATTCAGTTGCCTGAAAAAGCAGTCCGCGAGAATTATTTTACCGCGGAACGAACGGAGCGGAAGGTGGAGACGTTTGACCTCAACACGGCGGACACAGCCCGGCTTAAACGCATTTATGGCATTGGTAACGCACTGTCGCAGCGTGTTGTACGTTTTCGTGAGGGGCTTGGCGGATTTATTTCGACCAGCCAGCTGTATGAAGTGTACGGCCTGGACTCGGCTGTTGTACAACGGTTGCTGGCAGTTTCGTACATTGCAGACGGATTCCAGCCCCGAAAGTTCAACGTCAATACTGTGGACGAGCGTGGACTTGCCAGTCACCCGTATGTATCGGGATCCGTGGCCCGGGCCATTGTTGCTTACCGCTTTCAGCATGGCCAATTCCATGCGTTGGATGATCTTCGGAACATTCCGATTCTAACGGAGGCTATTATTAAGAAAATCGAACCGTATATACTTTTCAGTGAGTAGCGTTTAGAATAGTAAACTTTCCCGCATGGACTTATCCGATGTTTTCTTCGGAATTGTGGGGGATGACGCTGTGCTCATACAATATGATCTATACGAGGCGAGCTATTAGAATTAACACATGTCTGCCAATTACATTCTTGAGTCTTACCTGCGCCGGTTAACGAACCTTTCGGGTAACAATCGTTCTTTACTGCTCCTTCGCCTGCCGGCCGAGCAACTGATGGACGTAAACGAACTGGGTTTCCTTAACGGTGACAAATCGTTTGAAATTATCCGGTCGTTGATAGCCGGAGCAGACCGTAAGCTGTGCCAGGTGCTGGATAGCCGCCATGAGCCTACCAACGTGGCAAGCGCCAAGCTCAAGCAGCTTCAGCGTATCGATCGTTTTATCTTCGACGAGCGAGGCTCGAACGACCTGCACATAGGGTGGCCGTTTGTTCGCGGCAAGTTTTCTGACGGTACCCTTGTACGCTGCCCGCTGTTGTTCTTCCCGGTATCGCTCGTGCAGCAAGGGTCGACCTGGGTATTGCAGGAGCGTAAAGACGCCGGTGTTACCTTTAACAAGTCGTTCCTGCTCGGCTATTCGTTTTATAACGGCGTTAAAGTCGATGAGGAACTGCTCGATACCACATTCGACGATTTCGATCCCGATAGCACGGTGTTTCGCACACAGCTCTATCAACTGCTCAAAGACCGGATAGAGATCAACTTCAATCCCGATAATTTTCTCGACGAACTCTCCGCATTCCGCGAGTTTCGAAAAGATGAGTTCGAGGAGCTTCACCGTAATGGTGAACTAAAACTCTTCCCCGAAGCTGTTCTCGGTATATTCCCGCAGGCGGGTTCGCAACTGGTGCCCGATTATTTGCAGCTCCTGGAGCGCGACACAACGGATGACCTGGAGACGTTCTTTGCCGCAAAGCATTACGCCGCTACGGACAACGGCCGCACGCTGCACGATGCGGTTAAGGAAGAAAAACTCTTTACGCCCTTCGTGGTGGATGCCTACCAGGAAAATGCTATACGCGCCGTAAAGAACGGACACTCACTCGTAGTACAAGGTCCCCCGGGCACGGGCAAGTCGCAGCTTATCTGCAACCTGCTGGCCGACGCCATTGCCTCGGGAAAACGGGCATTGCTCGTGTGCCAGAAGCGCGCCGCGCTCGATGTGGTGTATGAACGGATGAAAGAGAAAGACCTTGCCGACTTCCTCGGGCTGGTGCACGATTTCCGTAACGACCGCAAAACGATTTTTGCCAAGGTGGCACGCCAGGTAGATCGTATAGATGAATATAAGGTACGCAATCGCAGTATAGATGTAATTCAGACCGAGCGCCGCTTTGTGCACATCTGTCGCCGCATCGATCAGATCACCGAAGAGCTGGAAGAGTTTCGGAAGGCGTTGTTTCACGACGAAGAGTGCGGGCTTTCAGCCAAAGAACTTTACCTTACTTCTAACCCGCGTGGTGAACAAATAACGATACGGCAGGAGTATCATTACTTTATGTTCGGCAACGTACTGCAGGAGTTTATCCGTAAGCTGCATGTATACGCGCAGTATGCCCGGCAGTTCGATGCCGATAATTATGTATGGCGCGAGCGCCGATCGTTTGCCGCTTTACAGCCGCGCGACGAACAGATTATAAACGATATTATACGCGATATACCGGCCTATCAGAAGGCGGTTGAAGAAGATATCTTCCGGCTTATCGGTGTGAACCGTAACCTGGAAGAATGCGAGTCTTTTCTGCACCGCGAAGAAGAAGTGTTGGGTATGACCGGTGTATTGAAAGACGACGACACGTTTCGCTATATGCAGGCCATGATCCAGGAGGAGGACGACGAGACCAGCCTGCTGTGGCTTTCGAACGTTGAGCGTGTTTGTATGCTTTGCTTCGACGGCGAGAAACCCGAGATCACCATTCCCAGCGAGCAGCTTGGTCAATACCAGGAAGCATTGCATGAACGTGTGTCTGCTCGGGGTAATATTTTCCGACGCATACGCTGGGAGTTTTTCTCCAAAACCAAGATGCTGGTTAAGCGTGCGCTGGTTGCCAATGAACTGAACGATAACGCTGAAGGACTTGAGATTCTTGAACAACGAATCGATAGCCGCCTTAACTTAGAACATCACCTTACATCGCTGAAAGAACGTTCATGGCTTATCGACCTTCCACTCGATTATGACCAGGAGCGTTTGCGCAAGTGGTTCGAACGGCAAAAGCTGGCCATACGTGCCAAGCTTGTATTCCACACCTTGCGCGAGGTAAAGAACGGCATTACCGTGCAGAAGTTATCGCGTAAAGAGTTTATCACCTTGCTTCATAAACTGCTGGAAGCGGTCCGCGGTATTCCGGCAAAGAAAGAGCAGTGGTTACGTTACCTGGCACCGTACCAGCTACGGCAGCTGATTCTGAATCCCGCTATGGCCGATGAGTATTCACGCACGCTGCGTGCCGATTTCGACAACCTGGCCGAGTTCGATAAATTGCGCGAAGGGCTCGCGGCGCACGAACGCGATGTGATCGTGAAACTATACGATGCCATACAGGCATGGGACGCGCCAGCGTTGGAAAGCCTGTTTCAGAACAGCCTGCGCCTGGCCTGGCTCGATCATATTGAAACCAAATACCCGCAGCTACGCGCGGTATCGTCTATGAAAATGGATGATTTACAACGCGAGTTGCAGCAGTTTGTAGAAGAGAAGCATAACCTGAGCCAGGAGATATTACTGGTAAAGGCCCGCGAGCGTGTATATGAAGATGTGACCTATAACCGGTTGAACAATCGGGTTACCTATCGCGATCTGTACCATCAGGTAACGAAGAAGAAAAAGATATGGCCGGTGCGTAAGGTAGTGAGCGAGTTTAACGATGAACTGTTCCGACTGGTACCATGTTGGATGGCCTCGCCAGAGTCGGTGTCGGCTATCTTCCCGATGACGGAGCTTTTCGACCTGGTTATCTTCGATGAAGCGTCGCAGTGTTTTGCCGAACGCGGCATACCGGCAATGTATCGCGGCAAGCAGGTAGTTGTTGCCGGCGATGATCAGCAGCTGAAACCAAACGAACTGTACCAAGTGCGTTGGGAAGACGACTCAGAGTTACCCGACCTGGAAGCGGAATCGTTGCTTGAATTGTCGGCGCGTTACCTCTCTACAGTGCATTTACAGGGACACTACCGTAGCCGTTCGCTGGAGTTGATTGCTTTCTCGAACCAGCACTTCTACGAGAACCGTTTGCGACTGTTGCCTGACCATTGCGTGATGAACGATCCAGAGCCGCCGATTGAATACTGTAAGGTAGACGGTGTGTGGGAAAAGCAGACCAACGAAGTCGAAGCCCGCACCGTTACCGAACGTGTATTCGGTATTCTGGCAGAACACCCTATGAAAGAGATCGGTGTGGTTACGTTCAACGCGCCACAGCAGATGCTTATTCTTGATATGTTGGAAGCTGAAGCGTTGCGCCTCGGGAAACAACTGCCACCGTCGGTGTTTGTCAAGAACATCGAAAACGTGCAGGGTGACGAAAAGGATATCATTATATTCTCGGTAGGGTATGCGCCCGACAAGAAAGGTAAGCTGGCTATGCTGTTCGGTACCCTCAACGCGGCCGGCGGCGAAAACCGGTTGAACGTGGCCGTTACCCGGGCGCGCGAACGAATCATTCTTATAACCAGCATCTGGCCGGAGCAGTTGGCAACCGAGGGCAGCAAGAACGCCGGCCCTGATTTATTGCGGAAGTACCTGGCCTTTGCACGCGATGTATGGCAGCGCCGTTTTGCGCCGGCCGTGCCCGAGCCTTCGCGCCAGAGCAGCAGCTGGTACCTGAGCACTCATTTACAGAAGTGGGGCGCCGAGCGCCTGGGTGAGCTTACATTCGAAACCGATACGCTGCCGTTCTCGGATGTTAACGTGCGCCAGGCAGACCGTTATGCCGGTATTATTCTCACAGACGATTTGCGATACCTGCAATCGGTGTCGGTAAAAGACGCATATGCCTATACACCGGCGCTGCTGGCGCGCAAGAACTGGCGCTACCGCATGGTGTATAGCCGCAACTACTGGAAAGATGTGGAGCGGGTGGAGCGTGAGCTTATGTTGTTTATCGGCAACCAGCTTTAGGGCTGCCGATAAACAACAAATGATCTTTAGAAAGGATAGACTACTTTGGGAGAGCGCAGCTTTACCGCTTGCGCCTCGCCGTTTATCCTGCCGTTGTGTGGAGGATAATAGCAGTACAGAATAGATTCGATTTTGGATTGGCCGGTGGCGATAGTTTCGGCTTTCTCCCGGGTATTCTTCTCCAGAATGTTGAACAGCGGTTGAGGAACACGCAGTAAATCCGGGAAAGCCGCCAGCAGTTTTTCATCCCATTCGTGGTAATAACGCAACAGGTCGTCCGGATAGATCACGGTACGGTTAGTGCCTTTTTCGGGCAGTACTTCGAACGGTTCTTCCAGGTTCAGGTAACCATAGTCATCGGTAAGTTCTTCGCCGGGTTGTATATCGCGTATCGCGATCTCGAATTCGTAAGCTGTAGTTACACAGTTGGAGTTCGAGCTGTGGTTTACAAACCGGGCGTTGTCCCAGCATAAAATGTGGTTGCCTTCCGCATTGCGGTAAGTGTACTTGTCGAGCACCTGCTGATACAGCGGGTCCATAGATCGTACCTGCTGTGGAGTAAAAATTCTGTCTAGCTTGTCGAGGGCCCAGGTTATCGTGCCTTTGGGAATTACTTTAGTGGCGACGACTCCGTACCCGATTTGGTCATTGATGAACCGGAGTTCGGTATCAGGATGGATCATAGGTTAATTATGTAGTGCCTGGTTTTTGAGTTACCGTAATGTAACACCAAGTTAAGATAAAAGTAATATAAAAAAAGAAGCCGGGCACCTCTGCCCGACTTCCACTACAACCAGACGCCCTGAAAAAAGGATTAATGGCCGTTCACGGTGGCGTATTCGGGAACGGTTTTCACGGTTTGTACAATGCGGGCTGCCACCTTGTATGGATCGGCAGCCGAGTTTGGTCTGCGGTCTTCCAGCCAGCCCTTCCAGCCTTGCTCTACCGTAGCGATCGGAATGCGTATGGATGCCCCACGGTCTGATATACCGTACGAGAACTTGTCGATGGATTGTGTTTCGTGTTTTCCGGTAAGGCGCATATGGTTGTCGGCACCGTATACGGCAATATGCTCTTTTACCACGGGGGCAAAGGCCATGCATACATTGTCGTATACGTCGCGTGATCCGGCGGTGCGCAGCAGACTATTCGAGAAGTTCGCGTGCATACCCGAGCCGTTCCAGTCGGTGTTGCCCAGCGGCTTGCAGTGCCAGTTAATGGCTACGCCATATTTCTCGGCAGTGCGTTCCAGCAGGTAGCGCGCTATCCATACCTGGTCGCCAGCTTCCTTAGCCCCCTTGGCAAATACCTGGAATTCCCATTGGCCGGTGGCGACTTCGGCGTTTATACCTTCTACGTTAATGCCGGCTTCCAGGCACAGGTCCAGGTGCTCTTCTACAATGTGGCGTCCGAAAGCATTGCGTGCGCCGACAGAGCAGTAGTAGGGGCCTTGCGGCGCCGGGTAACCGTGCTCGGGAAAACCCAGCGGTTTATCGGTGCTAATGTTCCAGAGGAAGTATTCCTGCTCGAAGCCGAACCAGAAGTCGCGGTCGTCATCTTCAATCGTGGCGCGCCCGTTGCTGGGGTGCGGCGTGCCGTCGGGGCTGAGTACCTCGCACATCACCAGGTAGGCGTTCTTCCGGCCTGGGTCGTGAAACAAGGCAACGGGCTGCAGCAGGCAGTCCGACGAGCGTCCCG